>Ga0123356_10005605_pt1 | contig 12762 bp, 11 predicted proteins | sample TergutEmb28metaG_2_FD_92546 | JGI IMG/M metagenome (GOLD analysis project Ga0123356, IMG submission 92546) | Embiratermes neotenicus P3 segment gut microbial communities from Petit-Saut dam, French Guiana - Emb289 P3 | ecosystem: Host-associated > Arthropoda: Insects > Digestive system > Gut ... | reverse complement strand
GCACCAAACCGAGGTTTACGCAAATTGCGCAAAGGAAAATATAAACTCAGGTAAAATCCTTGATAAACTGGGATTTATATACACAGGAGACGGTGAATATAAAAGCTTTGATGAAAAACGCACGTTTAAAAGTAAAAATTACCACTTAACGAAATAAGCTATAAAACATATCGAGGCTGGGCTTAATAACAATAATAAAGGACGTATCAAAAACGATACGTCCTTTCAATATAACGATTTCTTTTAGCTAGATTGAGTTCAAACTTTCAGGGTTAAGGATAAGTACGGGGCTATCCAGCTTTTCACGAGTTGCGACTTCGCGTATATACTGTGAAGTAACAGCTCCTGCGGTTTCGCTAACAACACCTTCGATGAAATTTGTTATATACTCAACAGATACGATTTCATCAACGATAACACCGCGCTTTTTATCACCTGTTTCGATGACCATCATCATGACACGATCATCTTCTTCGGACTTTGCCGATGCAAAATCGCCTAATCCAAACAGTGCACGTAAGTCGAGTAAATCGATCATATCGCCACGTGACTGAGTGATTCCGGGACAGTGGTTAGAAGCGTCGACTATTGGTGTTATCTCGCCAATGATCTCAATAGACAAGACATACTTACTATTTACACCATACTCTGTGCCGTCGACAGCGAAGACAATCCACGGATAATCCTTCTCGGAACGTTCTTCTTCAAGCTCCTCGCCCAGAAGCTCCCTGGTTAGCTCTTCTCTTAGCTCATTTCGAAGTCTCTCTTTAAGCTCATCCAATGTTGCGCCGTCTACTTCTTTTACTGTTCCATCGCACATTAAGTCCACCCCATCTCCGAGTTATTTTAGTTATGTATTACCTAGTACTTACCAAAATCATCTGAACCCGTATCGTGAGAATAGCTTGTTATTGGATCGTCGTGTACAGGCTCCGGTTTGCGATCAGGTGCCGGCAGACTGCTAAACGGCATATTCTCTTTCTTGAGCTTGAACTGTGAAATGAGATCTTCAAGTATTGCAGACTGACTGCTCATTTCTTCAGAAGCAGCAGCACTTTGTTCTGCCGTAGCTGAGTTTTGCTGAACAACTTGAGCGACCTGGTCAATACCGGTATTTATCTGTGAAATACCGAGTGATTGCTCTTCGGAAGCAGTTGCGATTTCTGTAATAAGCTGGCTGGACTCACTAATACCGGTCACGATATCCTTAAGACTTTCTGCAGTCTCTCCTGCGATATTTGAACCATACTCGGCTTTTTCCATTGAGTTTTGGATCATATCGCCGGTGTCTTTAGCGGCTTCGGCGCTTTTTGAAGCAAGGTTACGTACTTCCTCAGCAACAACTGCAAAGCCCTTACCATGTTGTCCTGCGCGAGCAGCCTCAACTGCAGCATTTAGAGCGAGGATATTAGTCTGGAATGCGATATCATCGATGGTCTTGATGATCTTGCTGATAGACTGGCTGGCATCGTTGATTTCTTTAACCGCAGTGATCATATCATCCATTTGCGAACTGCCCTTTAGAGCACTTTCCTTGATGGTCTCAGATAGTTTAGAGGTCTTTGTGGCGATCTCCGCATTTTCTTTTGTTTTATTCGCAATGTCTGCAATGGAACTTGAAAGCTCTTGAATAGAAGCAGCCTGCTCTGTAGCGCCCTGCGCAAGAGATTGAGCTCCGTCTGCAACCTGTTTAGATCCGGTAGAAACCTGGCTGGTTGATTGTTGGATATTTCCAAACATGCTGTTTAGATTCTGAACCATCTGCTCAAGTGACTTACCCATTGTATCCGCATTCGAAAGCTTATGGACTTCGACTGTTAAGTCACCACCGGCAATAGTCTCCAAGTGACCGGCAACGTTAGTTACATGCTTCAGAAACGCTGAGCTTCCGCTGATTGTCTGCCCTATTTCATCTTTTACTTTTGCACATTTTTCAATTATTGCCATGTCTTCCGAACTTAGGGCTATATCACCGGTTTTACCGGCTTTGTTCATAAATGTCGAGAGTATGATCAGCGGTTTACTGATAAGTCCGGAAATATAGAGGGCAAGGAAAACGGCTATAGCAATTGCTATAACGAGCACTACTATAATAACAACGAGAAGCATATCACCCATACTTGAAGCGTCATGCGCAGCAGCTGCAGCGACATCTATTTTCATAGACAGACATTCGTCGAAGTTGTCAACGATCTGATTCGTTGCTGCAGTGTATTCTCTCATAATTGTGTACAATTCTTCTGCATCAACATCATTTTTTGCACCCTCATAGATACGCATAAAACCTACCCGGAACTCGGTATCATACAATCTTCGTGCCTCTTCAAACAGCCTAATAGCTTCAGGTGCTCTTACAGTTAGAAAATAAGAGTCAAGATTTTCTTGCATAATTGCGTGATAGTTATCAGCATTTTCACGCGCTCTGTCGATCATATCAAAATCATCGACTGAAGCACCGACGATAAGCTCACGCATGCTTGCACGCTGACGTTGCAGCATTTCAATGGCTTTACCGAGCTGTGGCATTGGAATGGTTTGCAGCTCATACATTTCATCGAATGAATTGTTGATTGTTGTCATTCCATAGATTCCGACAACGCCGACGATGGCAGTTAAAATAGCGATAATAAGGAAACTCGTAATTAGCTTAACGGATACTTTCATGTTTTTCATAATCAAATACTCCTTAATAATGTAGAGAAACCATGCAAAATTCTAACATAGTCTTGCACTATGAGTCAATGAATTATTAGTCACTATTGTGTTAACAACCTATGAACAATTTATTTTGCCTGAATCTGAACAACACTTTCTAATGCAGTCAAGTCGATAAGTGTTATTGGATTTGCATAGTTTGATATCATTTCCGAAGCGATTCTATCCTCGATCTCCTTTTGAATAAGTCGACGGAGATTACGTGCTCCATATGCCTGGGAGAAGGACTTCTCGGTCAAATAATCAAGCAGACTTTCATCATAACGCAACTCGATCGGCTTTTCAGCCATAGAAACACGCAGCTCATCCAGCATGAGTTTGGCGATCGTCTTAAAATGATCTTCAGACAGGTGGTTAAAATATATCACTTCGTCGACACGATTAATAAACTCAGGACGCAGGAAATCTTTAAGAGCCTTTTCAGCCTTCTCTTTTCCTTGCTCATCTGCAGACCTGTTAAAACCGACAGCCCCGTCTTTTCTGTCACTTCCCGCATTTGTGGTCATTATTATTACAGTATTCTCAAAGTTTATTATACGGCCGTGTGCATCTGTAATGTGTCCGTCGTCAAGGATTTGAAGCAAAATGTTCATTACATCCGGGTGAGCTTTTTCAATCTCGTCGAATAAAACAACACTATATGGCTTGCGGCGGATTTTCTCAGTAAGTTGCCCTGCTTCATCGTACCCTACATATCCGGGAGGAGACCCGATTATACGAGAGACAGCATGCTTCTCCATAAACTCGGACATATCCAGTCTTATAAGAGATTCCGGTGAATCGAAAAGATCCGACGCCAGTCTCTTAACAAGCTCTGTCTTGCCAACGCCGGTTGAACCGATGAAAATAAATGAAACCGGCTTGCGTTTAGCTGATATACCGACACGATTACGCCTTATGGCGGCACAAACATTATCAATTGCATCATCCTGACCGATTATGCTCTCTTTTAGTCGCTTGTCAAGCTCGGAAAGACGTTTAAACTCATCTTCCCGTATATTTGACGCCGGCACCTTTGTCCAAAGTTCGATAACACGTGCAAGGTTATCGATCGTGAGCTTTGGGGCGCCTTCAAGCTCAAGAGATTCCAGTTCGTCTGTCAAACGGAAATCCAAACTGCGAATTTCCGCAAGTCGTGCATAATCACTTCCGTCCGGAGCTGAAAGAATCATATCGCGCTCTTTCTGCAAGTCTGCCTTTTCTTTTCTTATTGCGTCCTTACGTGCTATAAGCTCGCTTTTTAGATTCATATCTGAACATGCTTCATCGATCAAATCAATTGCTTTGTCGGGAAGGAATCTATCGGTGATGTATCTTTCCGATAGTATAACAGCCTGTCTTGCCATATCATCAGAGATAGTAACACCGTGGAAAACCTCATAGTAGTTCTTTATACCGATAATAATGTCGATCGACTCACTGATTGATGGTTCGGTAACAATGACCGGCTGAAATCTGCGTTCAAGAGCTGCGTCTTTTTCAATATGCTTTCTGTATTCATTAAATGTTGTTGCGCCGATGACTTGTATTTCACCGCGGGAAAGTGCAGGCTTGAGGATATTGGCGGCATTCATTGAACCCTCGGCATCACCCGCACCTACAAGACTGTGAACTTCATCAATTACCAAAATCACATTACCGTGATTTCTGATCTCCTCAACAAGACCCTTCATTCGACTTTCAAACTGCCCGCGAAATTGTGTGCCGGCGACAAGAGCAGTCAAATCAAGTAAATAAACCTCTTTGTTACGCAGCTTATAAGGAACATCATGATTAAAAATACGCTGTGCTAAACCTTCTGCTATCGCAGTTTTACCAACACCGGGCTCGCCTATTAGACACGGATTGTTCTTTTGTCTTCGATTAAGGATCTGCACAACACGCTCGGTTTCGGTTTCACGACCGATGATTCTATCAAGTTTACTGTCTGCAGCTTTTCTTGTAAGTGAGATGCAATAACTCTCAAGATACTTACGCCTCTTGCTACCGTGTCCACCGGTGCTGCCTCCACCATGTTCTTTGTCTTTCGGGTCGCGACCGGGTCTTGGAAAATCTCGTGGAGGAGAATCGTCGGGTCCGCCGAAAAGCCTATTAAGAAATGGAAAAGTCGCAGTTTTCCCATCCTCGGTATTATCTTCCGTATCCGGATGCTCTGCAAGGCTTTCAAATCCGCCCATAGCCTCCATCATCTCGTCTGTCAGGCTCTCTAAATCCTCGTCGGTAAGCCCCATCCTCTTTATGATATCTTCAACAGGTTTAATATTCAGTTCCCGGGCACACTTTAAGCAAATGCCTTCATTAGTTGATTGACCATTCTCAATTCTCGTAATGAAAATTACTGCCGGGTTTCGTTTACATCTTGAACAGATTGTTGGTTGCATTCAGTTTCTCCGTTAGATTCAGTTGTTTCTGTCGTATCTGACATGGATTTCATGATTTTTATATATGAGCCTAAATACCCTGCAAGAGCGACAAGTGTCAGGCATATTGCCGTAGTAGTAAGTGCAATGGCTAAGGGATCGGGAAGGTCTTTAAAGAGCATAAGAGTTACACATACGAGAAACAGTAAAAAGGTTGATGCTTTACCGATGAAGTTTGACGGAGGCAGCTCAACTCTTGCTTTTTTATGTATGAGAAACCCGCCGATACCCATGAGGACCTCTTTTACAAAAAACACAAGAACTGCCCAGTAAAGAATCGGTCTTGTTATTGTTATACAAACCATGACAGTAAAAGTCATAAGCTTATCGCCGAGCGGATCGAGCAGTTTACCAAGCTTAGATTGAGCATCAAACTTGCGTGCCAGATAACCATCTAGCAAATCGCTTAGTCCCGCAACGGCATATACTAGTATAGCCCAGTATTTGATGTCACCTGTTTCAGAAAAGTATACGAAGATGAACACCGGTACAAGACATATACGAAATATCGATATGATATTGGGAACAGCTTTCACAAATGACACCACCTTGTGGCTATAATTGAAGAAACGATGTTAGATACCCAGCATGTTTGCTATAGGATTATTATTTACCAGGTATTTTAATATTGTTGTACGTTCAAGTGTCGAAAGTATGATAACCCCGAAATATCTTAGAATTACCGCAACGGTATATACAATAATTACACCTTTCACAAGGCCTAATAAAGAACCTGAGATCATATCTACAATCTTAAGTCCGGGAAGCGCAAACACAAAACCAACCAGATTGCCGATTACGGCGAATATAATTGCAAGTAACAGAAAAGCAATACCAAAAACAGCAACGTACGATAAAGCTGAAGACAGCCTGTCCGCAACCACATCCGAGAAGTATCCGAAGTTTTCTCCCTCCTCGGTGGTAAGAGACTGTTCAGCAATATGCACCGCTGCAGCTTCGGGCAAACCAATCATACGAAGAGCTGTATAAGCAGTTCCAAAATCTGCGTCATCAATCTCGTGATCATGCGCGATAGCTTGATACTCAACACCTTCATCAGACATTTCCGTCATCGTTGAATCAAGCATGCCGGCAACAAAAGGTACAAGCATTCCTTTTGCTTCATCCGAATAAGCTTGAGCTGCAATGTTTGCAACAAGTAAGGCTACAATAAGCGAAACAACACCAAATACACCACGAATAAGCCCGTTTTTATAGCCTCTCCAGCCGCAAAAGACAACGGTTCCAATCACAGCTAAATCCATTATTAAAGTAGTCACGTATTAGTGCTCCTCCTATATACTCAGAACTCTGAAAGACTCCCTTATCCGTTCGAACGTATATGAACTAATTTTGTTCGAGGTGGGAATAGTAATCCCTGGTTAAAATCACCGCAGAATTATCACTTGTTGCGAGAGCGTAGTTTTCGCTGATAGCAACAACTCGATTCGCTCCGGCAGCGGATATACTCTCAGCAGAAGTCGGAAATTCCGTAAGGGTCTCATCATAAAACAAGAGACCGTCGCTTTTGAGAACCGCTATAGTTTTATCTACAACAGACATAGAGACAACTTCACGATCTGTGCTGATTTCTCCGAGAACTGTCCCGTCCGAAAGAAGTGTTATAAGCCGTCCGCGAAAACCTATGCCATGATCATAAAGATGCAATGCAAGAAAGTCATCAGCATAAGCAAAACTGCCAAGACGTCTGTCTGAGAATGTATATATGGACTTACCTTCTCCGGAGTTGTCAACGAGAATTATTGAATCTGTTGTAACAGCAAGAGTGTTTTTATTCGATAAACTGATAATATCAAGAATCAGCTCTCCCGATAAATCAAAAACATGATCAGGTTCACTTTTTTCTGTGTCATAAAAAGTTATTCGACTGCCTGCTTCCGTATAATTAAGGATCGCAAGACTGCTGTTGTCTGAAGAAAGCTCTGCGGAAAGTGCAAAGCCGCTACCAAGGTTTACCCTATAAGTCTCCAGCCCAAGACTGTTATATACAGCGATGGCACCCCTGAGGCCTCCACCCTCTTGAGTAACTACACAAAACCAACCGTTTGGATTCAAAGAAGCGGAAACGATAGTACCGTCTGTATCGATCGATGAACTGACCTGTGTAGCATTAAAGACACGCACAGCCGATCCGCCAATATCAAAAGCGATAAACCTGCCGCCGGAACCGGCAATAGCCGGTGAAGCCATACGAAAAGAATCTCTTAAAGTTTCGCGACCGTCGGTATCAAGCACCTGCAATCCGAGAGTACCTACTGCAGCTACAGAACCATTCGAATGTGCAAACATTCTGTTACGTCCAACGTCGAAGTTGAACTCATTGACCGTTATTATCGGTGCACGTGAAGAAAAGAGACCAGCCAATGGCGAAGAGCATGAGCCGATACCAAAAATCAGAAAAATAACTGTAAAGACGAGTAAGGCAAAAGCAACGAGCAATAAAATCAGGCTCAATAATCTGCGTTTTTTAATGATCGGAGTTTTATCGTCGCTCATATGTTACTCTCCCGGAGCGATTTGCTTTAATCGCAATTAAGGATTATACCATGCTTTTCAATAAAAAGAAACAGAAATCACGTGAACATTTCCCCTATCTCACCGTCATACCAGATCCTTGTTAAGTATAAACCACCCGGAGGTACGGTTGGACCTGTAAGCCGACGGTCTTTTTTCTTAAGCAAGGAAGGCAACTCATCGGGGAGTATTTTACCTTCAGATACATATAAAAGAGTGCCGACCATGGCTCGTGCCATATTATACAAGAATCCGTCCGCACAAGCACGAAACTCATAAAAAGGCCCGTTTTCTTCAACCTCATACCAGAACACAGTTCTTACAGTTGTTTTCGTTTCAGTACCAACGGAACGCACTGCTGCAAAATCATGTATACCAACAAAGTGCTTTGCGGCTTCTTTTATTGATTCATAATCAAGTTGTTGTGGATAAAAATAAACTCTGCCGGCATAAAACGGATCACGAATACGTGAGTTAAAAATCCTGTAAGTATATTCTTTCTTTATACAGGAAATATTAGCGTCGAAATTATCAGGCACAAACATTGCACTTTGTACGGATATATCATCGGGAAGCAATGAATTTACGGCAAGCGGGATACGATCGACCGGGATACCTGATGATGTCCTAAAATTTGCGCAATACTTCTCGGCATGCACCCCCGCATCAGTTCTTCCACAACCATGTATTTTTACAGGATGCTCACATAAGCGAGACAACACAGACTCAATAGTGCCGGCTATCGTTGCCTCGGCTTTTTGCACTTGCCAACCGTGATATTTTGATCCGTCAAACATGATTCGCATTGCTATATTTCTCATAAATTTATCCGTCCAAGCAACAAAACCGAGACTATAATTACAGCTCCAAATAGAAACGCAATAGAGTCTCTGGCTGCAAACTTCAAAACCTTCGTCTTTGTTCTACCTTCACCACCGTGATAACAGCGACTTTCCATAGCTGTCGCCAACTCATCGGCACGGCGAAATGCACTTATAAACAATGGAATTATAAGCGGTAAAATAGCTTTTGCTCTCTTGATCAAACCGCCGGTTTCAAAATCAGCCCCACGTGACTTCTGCGCACTCATTATTTTATCGGTTTCCTCAATAAGTGTTGGTATAAATCGCAAAGCGATGCTCATCATCATTGAAAACTCGTGAACAGGCAGCTTGATTTTCTTTAAAGGATTCAGCATCCGCTCCAGACCATCGGTCAAAGTGATCGGTGAAGTTGTATAAGTCAGCAGAAAAGTGCTTATGATCAGCATTATCAGGCGTGAAGCCATAAACAAAGCGGTCTCTACACCTTCCTTTGTTATTACTAAAGCACGATATTGGAAAAAGACAGTTTCTCCCCGCATAAAAAAGATATTTAGAAATACGGTAATTATTATGATGATGAAAATAGGTCGAAGCCCTCTAAGAACAGCCTTTGGTTTTATTCTGGAAATAGTAAGGCATGTCAGTAATACCGCAAGCATAAAGACATATGCCGGAAATCCTTTCGCCATAAACAAAGCGGTGATATAAACGATCATAAGAATCAGTTTTGTACGCGGATCAAGTTTGTGTACAACAGTATCACCGGGGAAAAACTGACCTAAAGTAATATCTTTAAGCATGTTTAACACCCCCGTCTCTAAGCTCGACCAAAGCAAGCCGTAATTGATCGACGGTGTAAACACCTTGTTTTATCGGCAATCCGAGAGCACGAAGCCGTGAAGCAATCATCGCCGCCTTAGGCGCTGCGAGACCGAGTTCGCGAAGCCGGTCGGTTTCGGAAAAAACCTCTGCCGGAGTCCCGCCAAAATCGATTGAACCGTTATTAAATAAAACGATCCTGTCAACATTCCTCGCAATCTCTTCCATATTATGAGTCACTAAAATGACTGTTGCGTCATGGGAATTCTTATAATTTCTAATGTTGCGGATGATTTCTGCCTGCCCGCGCGGATCTAGACCCGCTGTCGGTTCGTCAAGGATCAACAACTCGGGCCTCATCGCTATAACACCTGCAATAGCCGCACGCCGCTTCTCTCCACCGGAAAGCTCAAAAGGTGATTTATCCATAAAAGACATATCAAGACCCACAAAACCGGCCGCTTCATAAACACACTCTTTTACCTCGGATTCTGAAAGACCTATGTTTTTTGGTCCAAAAGCAATGTCATCAAAAACAGTTGCTTCAAAGAGCTGATACTCAGGATATTGGAAAACAAGTCCGACCTTGAATCGGGTCTCCCGGGTAAGCTTCTTCGATTCATGAATATCTGTACCGTCATAAAAAACATGTCCGGAAGTCGGCTTTAAAAGACCGTTTAAATGCTGAACAAACGTTGACTTGCCTGATCCCGTAGCCCCGATAACACCTACATACTCACCTTTTTGGATATCAAAATTTATATCACGGATAGCGACACGCTCAAACGGCGTGCCTGTACTGTAAACATGTGTTAAGTTTTCTGTCCTTATTAGTGCCAATATATGTTCTTCCTTTTTATGCTTCTTTATACGCTAAGAAATTCAAAAACAGCATCCGCGCATTCATCAACAGTCAGAGCGTCTAACGATAAATCAAAACCGTCATCTTTCAACTCATTTAGCAACAGCGCCGTATCCGGTATATCAAGACCTGTTTCTCTCAAAGCCTCAATATCTCTAAATACTTCACGCGGGGTGCCGTCCATTACAATATCTCCATCCGACATAACAATAAGTCTATCTGCATCCACGGCTTCATCCATGTGATGTGTTATAAGCACAATTGTTACATTATGGTTATCCCTTAGATCTCGCATTATTCCAAGAATGCTTTCCCTGCCTCGAGGGTCCAGCATTGCAGTAGGCTCATCAAAAACAATACACTCGGGTCTCATTGCGAGCACACCGGCAATAGCGACACGCTGCTTCTGGCCGCCTGAAAGTAAATGAGGAGCATGCTCACGGTATTCATACATACCAACGATTTTAAGAGCCTCATCAACACGGTGACGTATCTCATCAGAAGGATATCCGAGATTTTCCGGAGCAAAAGCAACATCCTCCTCAACAACCGTCGCAACAATTTGATTATCGGGGTTTTGAAATACCATCCCGACCCTTCGGCGAATTTCTATAGTCAGCTCTTCATTAGTGGTATCCATGCCACTTACAAAAACACGCCCGCCTCCGGGCAATAATATGGCATTAAACTGTTTAGCAAGAGTTGTTTTACCGGAACCGTTATGACCGATAACAGCGACAAAAGTACCCTTTTTTATCTCAAGGTTTATGCTGTTTAATACTAATTTTGGAGTAGAGTTTTCAAATGAAGAATAAGAAAACTCCAATCTTTCAGTTTTAATTATATCTTCCATCAAGATCTCCTGTTAAAGTCCTCATCTACATCCATCGTTGCATAAGCATCGAGGTTCATTCCTGCCCGAACGCCCTCGAGATACTCATAATACCCCTGACAACCTATCATAGCCGCATTATCGCCGCAAAGAGAAAGAGGCGGGGTGAGTAAAGTGCGATCATTTGCATCCGCTGCTTTTTGAAAATCCGCACGAATACGTGAGTTGGCTGCAACACCTCCGGCAATTGCTACCTTGTCACGTCCCAACTCTGCAGCCGCTGCCATGACACGAGTTACAAGAATATCACTCACAGTTCGTGTAAATGACGCAGCAAGTGATGCTGTATCAAAAACCTCGCTTTTTTGCTCGAAGTTATGAACGAGATTCACAATAGTGGTTTTTAAACCGGAAAAAGACATATCATAAGGAAACCCGTCTACCACCGGTTGCGGCAGATTAAAGAGTGAGTCGTCCCCGCCTTGCGCAAGCTTATCAATAGCAGGACCGCCGGGATAACCTAACCCGAGAACACGAGCGACCTTGTCGAAACACTCCCCCGCAGCGTCGTCACGGGAACGTCCGATTATACAAATATCAGTATAACCTCGTACATCCGCAATAAGGCTACTTCCGCCCGAAACGATCAGACAGAGAAACGGCGGTTCAAGTTCAGGATAAGCTATATAATTTGCTGCTACATGTCCTCTGATATGATGCACCGGTATAAGTGGTTTATCAAGTGAAAGAGCCAATCCTTTAGCGTAGTTGACTCCAACAAGAAGAGCTCCGATAAGACCCGGCGCTGCGGTCACTGCGACAGCATCGATGTCACTTTTTGAGATGTTGGCGTTTCTAAGCGCCAGATCGGATAGACGGCCAAGAACAGCAACATGATTTCGCGACGCGATCTCAGGAACGACACCACCATACATGGCATGCATATCCGCTTGCGAAAAAAGCTCACTTGAAAGAACCTCCCGCCCGTCTCGCACAACAGCAACAGCAGTTTCATCGCATGATGTTTCAATTGAAAAAATAATCATGTCGCAATTGTATACGTCAACATCCTATATGTCAATGCGCACTAATCATACGGCTTTATTGTCGTTATCGTTCCATCGTCTGCTATTTCAAGCTCCGTGTACATTACATTTCGCAGATGTGTCTGACCGCCTGACATGGAGCTGTCATGGTAAAAGAGATACCATTTGCCTTTAAACTCCACGATCGAATGGTGAGTTGTCCACCCGATCACCGGCTCCATTATCCTGCCTTTATATTTAAACGGACCCGTCGGACTGTCGCTTTCCGCATAGCATAGAAAATGCGTAGGACCGGTCGAATATGAAAGATAATACTTACCGTTAAACTTATGTACCCAAGGACCTTCAAAGTACCATCTGTCCTTATCCTTTGCAGGTATGGGATTTCCGTCAGAATCATGTATTTTCAGCTCAGTAGGTGGCGTTTTAAAAGTGAGCATGTCACTACTAAGCTCGGCTACCATTGCGCCAAGACCGGGCTCATCGCCTTGCGGACCATCGTCACCCGGGGTCATATCCTCATCCCCTGGAACAAACTCACCTGTCTGCCACTTTTCAAGCTGCCCGCCCCATAGTCCGCCGAAATACAGATATGCCCTTCCATCGTCATCGATAAAAACAGCGGGGTCAATACTAAAGCTTCCTTGAATATAGTTTGGCTCTGCTTTAAACGGACCTTCCGGTCTGTCTCCGGTTGCCACACCTATTC
>Ga0123356_10005604_pt1 | contig 12762 bp, 11 predicted proteins | sample TergutEmb28metaG_2_FD_92546 | JGI IMG/M metagenome (GOLD analysis project Ga0123356, IMG submission 92546) | Embiratermes neotenicus P3 segment gut microbial communities from Petit-Saut dam, French Guiana - Emb289 P3 | ecosystem: Host-associated > Arthropoda: Insects > Digestive system > Gut ... | reverse complement strand
CAACGCAAAATTTGCTTGAATTTACGACCCTTTTCGGAAAAACTGTTATCGGACAATTAGAAAATAAGCCGCAGCTTGTAATTAAGCAAATTGCAAATACATTCAAAAGTTTTCGTCCATTGTTCTCTTTTGATGTTAAAACAGGAATGCCTACTGTTACTTTAGATATTCAAAGTGAACAAGCGCAAAATAGTTTACAGGAAATTTTTATGTATTTAAAAAAGAGCAATAAGCATATTTACATTGCGATAGATGAATTTCAACAAATTGTAGATTATCCTGAAAAAGGAATTGAAGCGCTGCTCCGTTCGTATATACAATTTTTACCTAACGTCCATTTTATTTTCTCCGGCAGCAAAAAACATTTGATGGATGCTATGTTTTCTTCTGCAAACAGACCTTTTTATCAGAGTACTCAAAAAATAAACTTAAAAGAGATTCCTATTGAATCTTACAGAAATTTTGCTTTGGGATTATTTTTAAAGCACAAAAAAAAATTAACAGCATCAGTTTTTGATTTTATATACCTTAACCTGCAAGGGCATACCTGGTATATTCAGCTTGTTCTTAATCTCTTATTTGCATTGAATAAGTCCAGTTATTCATTACAAAACGCAAAAGACGTCATAGATGGAATTTTACAGGAAGAGAGCGCTACCTATAAAACATATTGCGAAATGATAACCAAAGGGCAGTTGAATTTGCTAAGAGCAATAGCAAAAGAACAGAATGTAACAGCGCCGTTTGAGCAGGCATTTATGCAAAAACATGGATTGAAAGCCGTGAGCAGTGTAAAACTTGCCCTGAATTCTTTAATAGATAAAACGCTGATTTTACAAGGCGAAAATGGAGCATATTATGTTTATGATAGATTTTTTTCTTTATGGCTTAGTGACAGACGGGGTATTGGTGGGTGATAAAATGATTGATTCCGGCAAAGATGCCGGAATTTCAGCAGGACGATACTTTTAGACTCATTTTTTGGCGGAAAACAAAAGAGAAAAACGTTATAAAAACGACTGAAAACACTCCCAATAAGACCGGTAAAAATGGCACTGTAAATGACACTGTAAATGATGATGATGCCAAAAAACAAGTTTTATTTTGTGTTCGGCAAAATCCTAAGTATACATTAGATAAAATTGCGAAAAAAACAGGGTATTCAAGAAGGACTGTGACACGTCAAATGAAAGTTCTTCAAGATACTGGAATCATAAAACGAATAGGTTCGCCCAAAGCAGGATATTGGGAAGTAATGCTTTAAGAAGCGTTTTATGGAAGACGTAATACAGTCTAAAGAAGCATAATGTAAATTTAATGGTATACGAATGGTAAATCTGTAAATAGGGGGTGTCTAAAAATGGCGGAGAGTAGTGTTAAAAATATACCTAAGGTTTTAATCAGTCAAAGACAGAACCTTGGATTAATAGCCCCGTTAGATACGCCTTTTACAATAGAAATAGGCGTTTGTTCATATTGCAATTTAAAATGCAAGTTTTGTTTTCATTATGATAACAAAATTGAAAAGCAAAATATGGACTTTGAGCTTTTTAAAAAAATAGTCAATGATTTTAAAGAATTTCCTCAAAAGCTTAAAAAATTGAAATTTTGTGGTTATGGAGAAAGTTTAATTCATCCACAATTTGTCGATATGTTAAAATACGCTAAAGAAAGCGGAATAGCAGAATTTATTGAACTTACAACAAATGGTGTGCTTTTAACGCCTGAATATAGTGAACTTTTAGTAAACAATGGGTTGAGTCAAATAAATATTTCTATTGAGTCGGTAACTTCACAAGGATACCTCGAAATTTCAGGAAAAGCAGTGGATGTGAATGCCTTAACAGATAATATCAAATATCTTTTTAATTATAAAAACAAAGTATCCGCGAATTTGTTGGTTTATATCAAAGTAATAGATAAAACATTGAAAGATGAAGAAGAAAAGAAGCTTTTTTTTGAAATGTTTAAAGATATTTCAGATTATCTATTTGTAGAGCAAATGATTGATATGTGGCTTGATCCCGATAACGCAATGGTTAAGGGTTTGGGCGATACAAAAAATGTATACGGATTACCTGTAAAAAATAATAAAATATGTACCTTTTTATTTACAAGAGTCATTATACATTCCGACGGAATTTGTGTCCCTTGTTGTTCGGATTGGAGTAAAAAGTGTATTATCGGTGATTTAAAAAAGGAGCGAACGATAGATGTTTGGAATGGGGATAAATTGAGAGAAATGAGAATTGCTCACCTTCATCATAAAAAAAATGACATAGTTTTTTGTAAAGGATGCCGTGTTTATGATTTGAATTCGGTAGATAATATAGATGGATATGAATCTGAAATATTATCAAGAATTTAAAATTGATGAAGAAAAATAATTAACAAAAGAAAGAATTATTATGTTTGAAATGTATTCAAAAGCTCTACGCGAAAATGTGAAAAGAGAATGCTTGTACACTCGAGCAAAAATAGATTTTTTTCAAGGCAAGGTGGAAAAATATGTTATCTTCCCTGCTGGTCCGACAGCACAACGTTTTTTCTATACCCTTAAAGATGAATGCGGTATTGAGGCAGAGTTTTTTGTAGACAACAATCCTGAGTTAGAGAACAAAAGTGTATGTGGCAAGCAGGTTAAGAGTTTTGATACTGCTTTTCCTAAAAACCAAGCATGGGATGATTATATTGTATTGATTCCTACGACAGTCAAATACTACAGACAAATAACGGCACAGTTGGACGAAGCAGGTATCTCTTCATATTTTTACGCCGCCGCTTTTATTGCGCATAAGTTGTGGGAGCGTTATGACAAAGTGGCAGATATGTTAGGGGATGAATATTCGAAAGTTTCCTACTGGGGTGCAATTTACGACCTTATTACGGGAAATAACAAATTTATTGCCCAAGATCCATCACCGAATTATTTTAGCGTGATGGAATTTACTTCATTAGAGCATGAAATAATCGTGGATGCAGGTGCATATGTGGGAGATACTGTTGAGGAATATGTGAAACGGTCGGTTGGCAGTGCAAAGATTTATGCTTTCGAACCGAATAAAGAACTTATGAACAGGCTTCAACAACGAAAATCACGTCTTGAAAAGGAATATGTGCTTTGCGATAACGCTATTGAAATAATACCCGCAGGATTAGGTGCAGAGACAAAAACGTCTCGGTTTCAAGCTGGAGATTTAACAATGCTGAAACCAGATGAACACGGAGATATAGCGTTGCCAATTTACAGCATCGATGATTTCTTTAGAGACAAACCGCCTTTCACACTTTTAAAAGCGGATATTGAAGGAGCGGAAATGGATATGCTGAGGGGGGGGGCTTATATGATATCGCGTTATAAACCCAAAATGACCCTGTGTATTTACCACAGCCCGCATGATTTCGCGCAAATAGCGGAATATGTGCGTTTCTTGGTTCCTGAGTATGATTTATATATCAGATCCCACAGAAGCTATTTTGGCGATACAATTTTATATTGTATTACCAAAGAATAATTTGACACACATAATAAATATGGAGGAAAGCCATGCTATACGGTAAATATAGAACTAATATGTTTAAACATGAAATGTATAGTGAAAACGCATACTGTAACGTGGGAGATTCCCTTCAAGGTGTAGCAATGGATTATATTTATTCTCAAATACCCATTGACGAGAAAAATGTAAGGTACATTGCGAGAGATGGTGATTATAATGACGAACCGCATTTAGGTGAAACAATTATTGCGGCTTATGGTGGATTATTTCAAACAGTTAAAGAGAATAGAATTCCTTTACCCGCAGAATTTACTCCTGTTTTTATAAGTACATTAATATTTCAAGATTTTTTTAATCAATATCCTGAGTTGCTTAAATACATTAAGCAATATGAACCTGTGGGATGCAGAGATGAACAAACAAAAAGCATCCTGTTGCGACATGGTATAAAAGCTTACTTAATGGGTTGTTTCACTGTCTGTCTTCCAAAACGTATTCATAAACCAACAGACGGTAAAGTTTTTTTTGTTGATACACCAGAAGAGTTGAATCCATTGATACCTGATGGAATACGTCAAAAGGCGATATACATTTCTCATGCGATTCCGTTTGCAGTATATCCAGTTACTGTAGAGGAGGATATAAGGCAAAAAGAAATAGCTCAAGAATATCTTGACAGATATAGAGATGAAGCAGAAATGGTTGTTACAAGCAGATTGCATGCCGCAATTCCCTGTATGGCAATGGGTATACCTGTTATTTTGATTCGAGATAACTTTGATTTTCGATTTGATTGGGTTGATAAATTTTTACCTTTATACTATTTGGATGAGGCAGAAAAAATAAATTGGAATCCGCTTGTAATTGATTTGGAAGAAACAAAAGAACATATTATTTCGTATATAAAAAAATCATGTCTTCAGCTTCCTGGAGCGGAACGCCATCTTGTTGAACTGGATAATTTTTATTCCAGTCGGGATAAGGTGATGCCTAATAAAATGATACATAAAAAGATTGATAATTTATTTTCTTCTTTAAAAAAAACGGATATCGCATACGGGATTTGGGGGGCAGGTGCGCACTGCAGATTTGTACAGAATATTATTCAAGAGAAATATCCAAACGCCAAGTTAAAAGTTATTGTAGATAAATACGTTAAAGGCTCTCTGTTTGGTGTTTCAATAGTTACAGGCAATATGTTGCCTGAATATTCAATTGATCATATGTTCATAACCACTTTACCTGGAAAATCGGAAGCAATAACGAAGATGAAAGAAATATACGGTAGCGATGCAGAGAAACATTATACTGTGATTACATCAAGAGTAATATGTTAATTATGAGTTGTTGAAAATTTCAGAACAATTGACACTGGTATTCCCCCTAAAAAACGGACGCTACAATCACACACAATTTAGCGGCCATATTTATAATTTTTTAATCTCATCAATCGGGAGTTTAGTAACCCTTGCTATAACATCGTTGCTAATGCCCTCTGCTTTCATCGCCATAGCATCTTCTATTTTGCCCTCTATTTTGCCCTCTATTTTACCTTTTTCAATGCCCTGTTCGATGCCTATTTTCTCTCCCTCTGCAAATCCCTTTATCTTAGCGGTATGTATCGCGCTGTTAGTACTTGATCTATTTGACAAATATTCATCATAAGCCTTTTTCTCATCATCGGTCATTTTCAGGTAATCCAACTTCTGCGCTGCTTTTTCAATTCCTTTCGCGGTAGAATCGCTGCGAACTGCGGATTTTTTTAGTACGTACATCCACTCATTAAACCCGCCGCGCAAATGCTCGTCAAACATTTTTGGCAAAATAAGATAGTATTCAGGGTGAATATCTGTTTTGGGACTCAGAGGATTGTTAATATCACAAACCTGCTCGAACCTGATTAACTCCTGAGGAGAATGTACTCCTCTAAAACCGTCTATTTTACAGCTAAACAGATAATCGCTCTTTGCGTCAAAATTATAATACGCAATGTTTACAGAGTAAATTTTCTTGACGTCGTATAAATCTTCCCCTGCCGATACCTGCTCTACAATCGCTTTGCCTGTACCAAACAGTACCCGGCTAAAAAAGTCGACGCTCTCCCGGAACTGTATCTCAAACACAGCAAATTCCTTATTGTCTATCTGCGCCTTGAGGTCTATGCGGTTGGTTTTACCGGCAGGCTTGTCTTTGTTGCTTTCGCTCTCCAAGATAGCCAACACCTCGACGTCTCTATTGAGAAGCTCGCTTAAAAAACCGCTCAATATTTCAAAATCGGCTTTGTCGCGCAGCAAATATTTTATCGCGTAATCAAATGAAACTATTGTGCGTTCACTCATGCTTTCCCCTTTGGTTTTGGGATTCGCGGCTATCATTTTCACCCCTTTTTTTCATAGTTATATATTTTGCCAGTTGTAATTGATGAAACGGGAAGTGAGAAATAAAATAAGTTTCAAACAGACACTTCAAAGATAGTATTTGCTAATTATCGCGGCAACAGTATTTGGTACTTCCCTGAAAAAACAGACACTAAACATAACTCTTTTAGACCGTAGTTAATTTTGTTGTCCCTACGTGCCCCCTAAGTTAAATGACAAGATAAATGAGGAGGCAAAAACAACGCTTGAAATAATAAAAGATAACCCAACCGCTACGATTCCCGAACTCGTTGAACGTACCGGTAAATCACAGAGTACAATTTCACGCGAATTGCGTGAATATCAAGACGCCGGCTTGATTTGGCGCGAAGGTGCACGTAAAAAAGGACGTTGGGTTGTAAAGTAATACTGTGTTTTGTTTTTATTTCAATCGAATACCAGTGAAAAAATTATATTTGTAATGATATGAATTTTTTTGGGTGAAAAAATGATTGATGAGCTGCATGATGTGACAGACGGTGATAAGCCGCGTACCTGGATGTATTTTAAATATATCCTGATTAAAAGTATATGAGGAGAAATATATGCCCAAAAAACTGCCGTATGGACAATCAGATTTTGCTAAGATAATTGAGCAAAATTATGCGTATGTTGATAAAACCCGCTATATTGAATTATTGGAGAACGAGAATAATACATTTCAATTCATTCTCCGTCCACGCAGGTTTGGCAAGAGCCTCTTTTTGTCATTGTTAGAAAATTATTACGACATAAACAAAAAGAATGAATATGAATCTTTGTTTGGCAATCTTTATATTGGCAGGAATCCAACTCCTGAACAGGGTAAGTATGCGATACTACGATTTGATTTTTCCGTTTTGGATACGGAGACCCACGATTTATTCAGAAAATCTTTTTCAAACACGGTACAAGAGCGTGTAATAAACTTTTTGAAGATGTACAGTGATATTTTTAAAGATGTTAAGCAGGATATTAAGCTTATTAAAGAGAATAATTTAGGCACAGATGCTTTGGAGATAGCCTATACTGCTGCCGCTGACGCAGATGTTCCAATCTTTGTAATTGTAGACGAATATGATAATTTTGCCAATGATCTCATCGCGATGGGAAAAGACTACAAGAATGAGGTGCAAGCCGGCGGCCTTGTCCGCACATTCTACAAATCGCTTAAAGCGGCTACGTCATCGGTAGTCAAACGTATTTTCATAACAGGCGTCAGCCCCATGATGATAAACGACTTGACGAGCGGTTTCAATATAGCTACCGATTACAGTCTTTTCCCAAAATACAATGAAATGTTTGGTTTTACTAAGGAAGAAGTAGAATGGGTGATGAAAGAAGCCGGTGTTGACAGGGATTTGATAAAAGTTGATATGGAAGCATACTATAATGGTTATATGTTTAACGAAGAGGGGACAAATAAGGTATACAATTCACAAATGGTACTATATCTATTCAACATGATTATGCAGTTGGACAAACAGCCTAATGAAATAGTCGACGCCAATCTAAAAACTGATTACGGACGGTTACGCAGTTTAGTGAATAACAAAAGCAACGGAGAAAAACTGTTAAAAATCGCAACAGATGGAAAAATCGCAGCAAATATTACCGAAAAATTTTCATTTGACAAGATGATGTCGGAAGATTACTTTATTTCGCTGCTTTTCTATATTGGAATGCTTACGGTAGATGATGTTGTAGAGGGGCAGTTATATGTTAAAATCCCAAACTACTCCATACAAACCCTTTACTGGGATTATGTAATTTCCTATCTGCGTGATATGGAAGATGATAATGACGGCGCGAGTACACTCGTTTTGGCTGAAAAAGTCAGGGAAATGGCGTTTAGAGGAAACATAAAACCTTTCATCAATTATTTTACCGAAAATTATCTTAAGCATTTACTTTCTAATAGAGATTTACAGCGGTTTAACGAAAAAAACATAAAAATGTTGATGCTTGCGAAATTGTATGACAGTGGTTTATATCTGCCAAAATCAGAAGATGAAAATGTAAATGGTTACGTGGACATCTACGCGCAGAAACACCCGGCAAAGCCGACTATAAAATACGAATACGTCATTGAAGTCAAATATGCCAAAACAAATGCGGCGGAAGCGGAGATCGCAGCGAAGATTTCCGAGGCGAAGACGCAGATTGAAAAGTACAAAAAGGACAACCGTTTTGTTGATAGGAATGATGTGAAGTTTGCGGCGTTGTTGTTTAAGGGAAAAGGGGATTGTGAGGTGATTTATGAGTCTTAATTTATTTTTCCTGAAAACGTCTTTATATATATAATAATGTATATTACTTGTTATGGACAAAAAAATCCCTGCCAAGGTGAAGGCATTTTCTGATAGGAATGTACTATGTTAGCAAATCAAGAACTCGCACAGCAGATTTTGGGCTCCTTAGAGTTGGCGTTAGAAGCTGCGCCGGAGCTTAGTAAAGCTATAGAATCACAAGATGCAGAGGTTATTAAAGCGATTTCCGAAAGTTATACGGAGATGTTTACTTCTCTGTTTGATTTAGGCAAGGAGATTTCAACAGATAATAAAATAATTAACCTTGACAAATTTTGCGACAGCTTGTTGGACTCACTAAACAGGCTCCTGGGGTTTATGGAAAAAAATCCTGAAAGAGCGCTGCATAAATTAGAGTTTGAGTTTTTTCCGATGCTGCAAAGCACATTTCAACATTTCTATTTTTGGAGCGGCGTACACCCAGACCCAGAGCGGATCAAGAATTATTATGAGCATGATAAAAAACTTCTTTGTGCAAATACATACATTGAGGAAGCCGAAAAAAGCGGAAAATATAAATATGAACTTTCTATTGTTGTAGTAGGATACAACAAACTTGATTATACGAAGCAATGTGTTGAAAGCATTCTGAAAACTGTTCCGAAAAATATTAATTACGAACTGATACTTTTAAATCACGGTTCTACTGATGGAACCAAGGAGTATTTTGAGTCAATCAATCCTGCCAAACAATTAGATTTTAAGGTAAACGGTACTGGCGGTACGACAGCTTGCAGGATAATAGAGGGGGAGTATACAATAATCTTTTCCAACGATATTATTGCCGCAAATAACGCTGTTGAAAATATGCTGCGCTGCTTGAAATCAGATCCTAAAATCGGTTGGTGCGTACCTGCGACTCCTAATATTTCAAATTGTCAAGTTATTCCCGCTTCCTATTCCACACCGGAAGAATTTGAGGCTTTCGCGAATGTTAATAATCAATATGACCCTTTCAGGCATGAACAGAGAACACGTCTTTGTAATCCGGTCAGCGCTTATAAAACCTCTACCCTTTTTTCTGCATTAAGGCCGGGACATTTTTTCACAGGCGGAAAAGCCAGCTTTCCGGACGATGTGGCGTCTATGCTTATTCGCCGCGCCGGATACAAAAGTATTCTTTCCAAAGATGCTTACTGCCATCATCACGGTTCAGTCACAATAAAAGACGAAATAAGCACCGCCAATGAGCAGGAAGTATATCTCCAAGGCCGTCAGGAATTTAATAGCGCATTTGGAGTAGACCCCTGGGGAGTTGGTTTTTGTTATGATCCTCATATATTGCCGCATATTGAATTTTTTGAAGCTGACGTTGATGAGCAGATAAACATTCTCGGCATAAACAGCGGTCTTGGCAGTAATCCTCTCAAAATAAAAGAGATGTATAAAGAAGAAAAACACAATCTTAACGCTCTCGTCTATAACATAACCAATCAGCAAAATTATTTAGACGATCTTCGCGGCGTTAGCGATTATGTGCGGTTTGAAGGGGATTTAAACAATATATTTATACTTTCCGATAAAAAATTTCCGAATAGATTTCATCACATTGTGATTGATATGTCATTCAGTCCATCCCCGCAGTATAAACGTCTTATTATGAATTGTATAGATCATTTAAAAATAGGCGGTACGTTATGCGCGGTTCTTGCTGCGGATCAAAAAGAGTACATGTGTAAAGCGTTTCCCAAAGCGTCTTTTAACTCAGGGCTTCAAAATTGGCTGATAATTAAAAAGTAGTATTTTCATAAAGAGGCAGGTGTGTATATGCAAACAGTAATTTTAGCAGGCGGACTTGGTACACGTATCGCGGATGAAAACGATCTGCGGCCCAAGCCGATGGTTGAGATTGGCGGGCAGCCGATTCTTTGGCATATTATGAAATACTACTCTCATTACGGTTTTAATGATTTTATTATATGCTGCGGCCACATGGGATATATGATAAAGCAGTATTTCAGCGATTATTACCTGCACCGTTCAGATGTTACTTTTGATTTTACTGATGGTAATAAAATGACTGTTCACTCAAATATTGCGGAGCCGTGGAAGGTGACGCTCGTTGATACGGGACAGACAACACAAACCGGCGGACGTGTTCGGCGCATAAAACATTATGTGGGGGATAACCCGTTTTTTCTTACTTACGGCGATGGAGTAAGTAATGTCGACTTGAATTTGCTGCTTAGTCAGCATAAGACCTCAGATAGTACGATAACAATCAGCGCGGTACAGCCGGGCGGACGTTTTGGTGTTTTGGATTTTAACGATAAAAACCAACTTACTGGTTTCCGCGAAAAAGCAAAAGATGACGGCGGTTGGATTAATGCCGGATTCATGATAGTTGAATCGGAAATATTTAATTATCTTGATAGTGACGGCTGTGTATTGGAAAAAAAACCTTTTGAACGGTTAAGCCGGGAAGGTAAAATGGGTGCTTATAGGCACTATGGATATTGGCAGTGTATGGATACCCAACGCGACCGGGGTTTTTTGGAACAGCACTGGCGGAGCGGCACCGCGCCGTGGAAGGTATGGTAATGAATCTGGAGTTCTTTAAAGGCAAATCTGTGTTTATAACAGGTCATACGGGCTTTAAGGGCGCGTGGCTTTGCCAGATTCTGAAAAATATTGGGGCGCAGATATCTGGCTATGCGCTTGAACCTGTTAACGGCGGAATTTTTCAAACAGCTTCTATCGCGGATGGCATGCGTTCAGATATTGGGGATATACGCGATTTAAATAAATTAATGAGAGCGTTTAACTATGCGCAGCCCGAAATAGTTTTCCATTTGGCGGCGCAGCCCATTGTACTGGAATCTTATGAGCGGCCCGTGTATACTTTTGACACTAATGTGATGGGTACGGTTAATCTTTTGGAATGTGTGCGGCAAAGCGCGTCCGTACGTTCTGTTGTTATAGTTACAACAGATAAAGTATATAAAAACAAAGAATTATCTTACGGTTACCGCGAGACCGATGAGCTTGGCGGGAACGATCCTTACGCCGCTTCAAAGGCTTGTACCGAAATTGTATCGGAAAGTTACCGTGTGTCATTTCTCCATGATATTCCGTTGTCAACGGCAAGGGCCGGGAATGTTATAGGCGGCGGAGATGTTTCCGCCGATCGAATTATACCGGATTGTGTGCGTGCGGCGATACGAAACGAGGAGATAATCGTGCGCAACCCTTATTCGGTACGTCCGTATCAGCATGTATTGGAACCGCTTTTTGCTTATTTGCTGATTGCTGAAAGACAGTGTGAAAATCCAAAATTGGCAGGGAATTATAACGTAGGGCCGGATGAATCGGATTGTGTTACTACAGGTAAAATAGCTGATGTTTTTTGTAAAGCTTGGGGCAACGGATTGACATGGAAAAATGTATCAACCGAAAATGCGCAGCGCGAATCTAACCTTTTGCAGCTTGATTGCTCAAAGATACGTTCTGTTTTTGGATGGAATCCTGTATGGAACGCTGAAAAAGCAGTTGAAAAAACGGTAGAATGGGAAAAGGCGTGTTATAGCAATAATATTTACGGTATTACCGATAAGCAAATTAATGAGTATATTGAAATATGTTGATTATAGTTATTGATATTAACAATAAAGAGTAACAGTCACTTCAATCATTTAACTTTTTCATTACAGACAGGAGATACCCTGTCTGTTCAGTTTAAGGAGATTTATTATGCGTCTCGTATCGTTTGCGGTTTTGCTTTTACTGCTTGCTTTAAACGCCTGTGACACCAAAACGCCTGAGTCTGTCAAATCGGCCGCCGCGCCTGAGTTTGCCGGTATTGAGGTATTGGTCGTGGATGATGTTCCCGGCAGGGAGATGGGCATTGAGCTTTTTGACGGCGGGCCTATGTCAAGGGAAGAGAGGCTTGCGTTTATGCCGGGCGGCAAGGCTCCCGCGGCGGTGAACGTTTTTGTGCTCAAAGCGGGTGATAAGACCTATCTCATTGACGCCGGTTTTGGTAATGCTGTGAAGGATGGTAGGATAGACGCTTCCAAAGTAGACGCTGTTTTTATCACACACGCTCACGGCGATCACATATCAGGGCTTGTGAATGAGAGTGAGCCGGGTGAGATGGCCAGATTTTCCAATGCCGCCGTGTTCATCTCAAAGCCGGAGAGCGATTACTGGCTTGACTCAAAAACGCAGAACTCCGAACTGCAGCATACCGTCGCCAGGGCCTACGGCAGCCGTTACAGGACATTCGAATTCGGAGACACACTCGCGCCCGGCGTTGTAGCCATAGACGCTTCCGGCCATACGCCCGGACATACGGCGTTTTTGGTTGACATGGGTGAGAGGAAGATGCTTGTTGCCGGAGACTTTCTGCACGCCGCCGCGCTGCAGTTTCCGAATCCCGAAGAGTGCGCCCGTTTTGACATGGATCGGGAAGCGTCGGTGAAGAGGAGAATCGAGCTGATACAGATGAGCATCGATAACGGCTGGCTGATAGCCGGCATCCACATACCGGGCGGATATGGAACGGTCAGAAGCGATGGTCAGGGCGGATTTCGGTTTACGCCGCATGATTCGCATGAT
>Ga0123356_10005603_pt1 | contig 12764 bp, 7 predicted proteins | sample TergutEmb28metaG_2_FD_92546 | JGI IMG/M metagenome (GOLD analysis project Ga0123356, IMG submission 92546) | Embiratermes neotenicus P3 segment gut microbial communities from Petit-Saut dam, French Guiana - Emb289 P3 | ecosystem: Host-associated > Arthropoda: Insects > Digestive system > Gut ... | reverse complement strand
GCTCGGATGGGGGCTTTGTTTCCCTGAGCGACTTGGCACGGCGATGCGACCTCGGTGCCCCCGCGATGGAGGCGCTGGCGAGTGCGGGAGCTCTGAGTTCTCTTGTGCCGGACAGGCGTCGCGCCCTGTGGGCAGCGGGTGCCGCAGTGGAAACTCAAGGGATGCTGCCAGGTCTTGGGAGCGGATTGGAGGCTCCTGATCTTCCGCCGCTCACCGCCATCGAGCGCTCTGCCCAAGACGTCTGGGCGACCGGCGTCTCGATTGCCGAGTATCCTTTGGCTCACCAGCGTGTTTCCTTGAGCGAGGCCGGAGTGGTGACCATTGCCGACGCCATGGCTTCACGCCCCGGCAAGCTGGTAAGAGTCGCCGGAATCGTCACCCACCGTCAGCGCCCTGGAACCGCCAAAGGCACCGTCTTCCTCTCCTTCGAGGACGAGACCGGCCTCCTCAACGTTGTCTGCCGCTCCCAAGTCTGGAAGGCCTACCGTGCGGTAGGCCGCCGCAGCCCCGCGATGATCGCCTACGGTCGAGTAGAAAAAGGCGACGGCGCCATCAACCTCCTAGCCGCGCGCCTAGAAGACCTCCCCATAACCCACCACTCCCAATCCCGCGACTTCCAGTGAGGTGGTGGGAGCCTGCTGGGTGGTCCTCCAGTGTCCATCCTGCAATGCCGACTCACGTCCAACGCTGGCGAGCGCCTCGGCGGCGCAACGCCGGCCGATCGCTGGCTTGCACTTTCGCATGCTAGGTGTGAGACTAGGGCATGTGACGATTTGGGCGAAGGAAGAGCCGATGGTCCGAGCCGCACAGGCTGCTGACTGGGCGATGTCGCGAGGCATCGCGTCACTGACGACGGTTGAACTCGCTGGCCTGCTGGGGGTGCCTGTCTCGCAGGTCCCTCAGCGCATGTCCGTACCGAAGAAGCGCGGGGAGTGGGTGACTCCCGCTCGCGGGTTGTGGGTGCCGGTGTCGCCGGAGTTCCGGGGCTGGGGCGGACCGCCGGCGACCGAGTCCATCGTCCCTCTCACCAGGCATCTCGACGTGAGCTACTACGTTGGATGGCTGGCCGCCGCAGCCGTGCATGGAGCAGCTCACCATGCACCCCAGGTGACACACGTTGCGGTGTCTCGGCTCGTGCGCGACCGGAGGGTCGGCAGGGCTGACCTGCGGTTTCACACTCGGGAGCATGTTGACGTCCTCCCGGGCGAGGAGCGAATGACTCGCGCGGGGCCGTACCGGATCTCGACGCCGGAGGTCACGGCGCTTGACCTTGCCAGTGATATCGCCCTGGCAGGGGGGCTGGTCAACGCGGCGACCGTCATCGTCGATCTGGCCGACGAGGCGGGGCTGGTCGACGCGACGCTCGCTGGGCTCACCTGCTGGTATCCGCATGCTGCGGCTCGCCGTGTTGGGTGGATCATGGAGACGTTCTCTGAGTACCAGCTCGATTCCCTGGCCGACCAAGTGGCGAAGGGGCCGGCCAACCCCGCACGGCTGCATCCGTCCCAGCCGCTCACTGGGAAGCTGGATCATCGTTGGCGTCTCAGGATCAATGCTGAGGTGGAGGTGGAGTGAACCGTGCTGTCCATCAATGACATCGCAGCTTGGGGTCTGACCCATCCATGGGCCACGTCAGATCAGGTCGAGCAAGACCTCCTACTCTCCCGAGCGATCTGCGCCATCGCCGCGCATCCATACTTGGGTAGCGAACTCATGTTTCGTGGTGGCACTGCTCTGCACAAGCTCCACCTGCCCAAGGCACTGCGGTACAGCGAAGACTTGGACTACGTTCGCACCACCGCCGGTGGAATCGGCCGACTGACCGGGGCGCTGTTAGACCTCGGGAGCGACCTCGGGTTCGACGTCAAGTCCAGGATCACCGAGCACCCCAAGGTGTTCTGGCGCACCGTGAGCCAGGCAGGGAATCCTCTGAGAATCAAGGTCGAAATCAACACTCACGAACGCTCCCCGGCCCTGCCGACCATCCACATCCCTTACCAGGTCGATTCGCGCTGGTGGACCGGCCGCGCCGATGTGGCGACGTTCCAGTTGCCCGAGCTCATCGCGACGAAACTACGGGCTCTGTACCAAAGGTCGCGCGGGCGCGACCTGTTCGACCTGTGGCTCGCCCTCACCCGCACTCCTCTTGACCCCGTCGCCGTCGTGGCCGCGTTTGACCCCTACCGACCCCGGGGTCTCACGTCCAAAACCGCCATCGCCAACCTGCAGACCAAGCTCGCTGACCCTGACTTCCGCCACGACCTCAACCAACTCGCTGCCCACCGATCCGTGCTCCCCGACCCCGACGAGGCGGCGGATCTGGTGATCTCCACGCTCTTGGTCCTCCTGTGATGTGGCACGCGGACTGTCTGGAAGGAGCCATCGTGGCACGGAAACGGACTGCCCGGCGCGGACGCTGGGGGGGTGCGGCCGCCGCAGCCCCGCGATGATCGCCTACGGTCGAGTAGAAAAAGGCGACGGCGCCATCAACCTCCTAGCCGCACGCCTAGAAGACCTCCCCATAACCCACCACTCCCAATCCCGCGACTTACAATGAGGTGGTGGGGGCCTGCTGGGTGGCCCTCCAGGCTGGAAAGGGGAAGAGTTCGGTACCATCAACCTCCCGGCCAAGCGCCTTGAAGACCTCCCCGTTCTGCCGCTGTTGCGATCACGGGACTCCATGTGGGTACCACGGCTGGAGAGTCTCGGGACCGAGGACGGGCGGCTGGAAGTCATAGTATTCGACGATCGGGTTGGTGTAGATCGGTCTGACAATGTGCAGTGGGTCTATGAGGAAAAATAGCAGCACCACGGCAACGACTCCAACGCCGAGGCTGACGGCAAGGCGTCGAAAGAACCCCCAGCCCTCAGGCCAGACTCGACCACGCCGCCGCGCCTTGCCTGTCCTCTCTGCCAGCATGACGAAGTCCTCCATCTAGCCCAGGCGAATCGCGCCGCCCCAATCCGAGGCGACATAGCTAATGGGAGTGAAGTAGTTTCGGCAGTTTGTCCAAGCAACACCCTGATCATTCGACCCACTAATCACGCCGACAGCAGTGGCGCTGCCGTCGGAATTCGCCAAGTAGACTGCGCCACGGTTGACTCCGTCTCTGAAACCAACTGCAAGGCCGCCAGTCGAATAGTCCGGACCAATGATCGAGACGACCTGGCCCAAGAGGGGATCATTCAACACAGCCTGAACCTCAGCGTCAAGGTCGGCAATCGAGTTCTTCACCTGACGCACGGCGACACCTCGCGTGATCCCGAGGTCGCGAAGGATCCGATCATGGTGGGCCTTTCTGTGCGCAGCGAGGCTGCCAGGACCAACGCTATCGGGCCCGGCGGTCGACGTCAACACAAACCCCTTCTCTCACCGTTTCCGATCCCGAGACGTGCGGTGACGTCGAGAGGGGGCACTCCGAGCGCCTTGGCGAGGTTGATCATCTTCCAGTGGGCGGCGGGGTCGACTTGGGCGGCGGCCAGGGTGTCGGGGTAGTCGGCAAAGAGGAGGTCCGGGGCGAAGTCGGCGCAGCCAATGTAGTTCAGGTCAATGTCAACAGACAGGCGCGGCATACCGAGAGCGAAGAGGTTCAATGCGGTGCCGCCATGTAGGCAGAGGCGGGGTCGCAGGAAGGGATTCGCGCGGAGGCGGTCGAGTACGACCAGCAGTCTCGTGGTCTTCTCCGCTGCCTCGGGACGGAACCTGGTGAGGTCTAGAGGGTCAGCCATGAGGCCATCTCCTGTTCGGGACGGGGGAGGTAGAGCTTCCAGCGTTTGACCCAGAAGCGGTCTCTTGGGGTTGACGACGACCAGAAGTAGCTGGGGCCGCTGCCGAGCGATGCCTCCAGACCGGCGAGGGTCTGGTCTGCGACTTCCCAGTCGTCGCGCTTGACTTCGAGGATCCAGCCGAGGCGAGCGCGGACGCTGGCGGGTGCGGTCGCCGCGGTTTCGGCGGCGAGATCGGGCTCGAGGGCAGCCATGCCCGACAGCGAGTGCAATAGGTGGTCAGGACCGGCGGCTGCGGCCATGTTGGTCAGGCAGTCGATGAGGGTCTGTTCTTCGGTGGTAACCCGGTAGCTGCGACCCGTCGGGGAAAGCAGACCCAGAGGAGGTGGGCGAGTGCCAGCTGCCGACCGCGGCAGGTATCGAACGCGGTCGTAGGTGAAGGATGCGGTTGGTTTGGTCGTGAAGAACTGGACGCGATTGGTGAGGTTGTGGGCCACGCCGAGCAGGTCGAGCGCCGAGGTGTAGCAAAACACTGCATCCGGCGCCAGGGCGAGGGCCACGTCGAGCGGATCCGCCGTGGTTCCCTCGAACCGTCCGGTCTTCGACACGTAGAGGCCCCTCCGGACCCTATCTACGCCACCTCGCTTGACGGCACGCGACAGCAGGTTGCGGTCGGTCTGGCTACCAGGGAAGCGTGCGGCGAAGTCCTCGACGGTGAACACCTGCCGAGTGCTCAGGAACTCCCGAATCGCCATCTCTTTGCCTCTCGGGTTGAACGATCAGCACCGATAGTACCGCAGAAAGTGGTAACAACAGTGCTCCGCCTGCAACATTGCGACCTGTGTCGCTGGCCCGGTCCTCCCTGCGAAAGGTGTATCGTTGTCGGGCTCGGCTGGGGCCTCTGCTGGCCGCTCTCGAGTCCAAGTCCATGCAAGGCGGCCACGTGAGGCCGTATTCACAATAGGAGTGCCCGCATGTCATTCTCCCGTTTTCGCAGGTGTGCGTCCATGTTGGTCGTGGCGGCACTGGGCGTTCCCCTCGTTGCCCTCCATGGGGTGGCTGCTGAGGCGCAGCCCGGAGAGCAGATCATCCTAGGGAAGGCTGTCGCAGAATCAGCTCACCAGCTCCCGGTCAGCCAGCTTGCCGCCGAAGGCAGCTTCCTGGGCGGAAAGCAGGCAACCAGCGACGTCACCGATGGTTTCGTCAAGCTCGTCGTCTCCCGGACCAGCTTCGAAGGGACGCCGCAGGCATGGCCTGCTTCAGTCAAGCTGGTAGGAAGCGTCAAGGCAGTACTCGTCAATCCCAACGGAACCCCCTACACGGGCTCCGACAACGCGGCCGGTCCGGTCACCATGAACTGGGCGTTCTCTCCGGGGAGTGCGATCGAAGGCAAACACTATGGCCTCGTGGACACTAACTACGATCTCGGCGTTTGGTCCGGACAACTGGCAGCGGGCACATTCACCATCCCAGCAGGGCAAACAGAGTCCGCGCCCGTCAGCTTCTGGGTTCAGCGCCTCATGGACAACGTTCCAGACCCGACGAGCCGGTGGAACGGGGATCGGATCTTCCTGATCCAGTTGTCCAACCCCGTCGGTGTGGCGGTGTACAACGACACCGCAGCGGCTCCTGCCGGGTCGCGGTTCACGACCCTGACGGCCGACATTCCCGTCACGGTCAAGCACAGCTATCGATGGCCCATCGAGTACGGCGACTACTGGGGGTATCCTGACAATGGACGAAACAGGCTCGGCAGTATCATCGATAGTCGGCACATGGACACATACTCTGACATCGAGATGTGCTACAAGAACCCCGCCTATCAGACATTCTCATGGCGCGATTTGACTGGCTTCGGCGAAGTACCTCGCTCGATGTGGTGGGACGAGGAGTGGCCCCCTGGATTGTCCAACCTTGATGGAGCACCGTCGCGACTTCGGAATGTGCGCTCCGCTCTGACAATTTTCGCAGCCGATGGCATTGCCTCGCCTGCGGGGATCAACTACCACCTGTTCCTGCGGACAGTTTACGCCTACGACAATCCGCAGCAAGCCCACAACGTCTCTTTCACCGCTGAGCCTCTCGCGGTGAGCACTTCCAGGACCACCTCAGGCACACTCCTGGATGCTTCGGCTAAGTCCCTGGCGGTCCTCAACATGCCCGGCCAGCTCAACTCGTGGGTCTCTGCCTGGGATCTCTCCTCGTATTACCCGGTGCGCCTGGGACCAGATCAGTGGTTCAACGCGATGCGATACGCTCCGAGCCGAGCGGGAGGATGGATGTGTGGCTTCAACGTTCGATTGCTGTATATTGACCGGATCTCCCCTCGAGTCCTCAGCGCGAGTGTTCCTCCCTTGACCTATACTTCCGGCCAGCTTGTGCCGATTACCGTGGAGTTCCTGGAGCCAGTGAAGGTGGCCGGGGGGGCGCAGCTCACCACGGTCTCGGGACCGGTCACGGTGACCCATGCAGAAAGCCCGGAGACAGAGTCCAAGACGCACACCTTCTACTATGAAGTCCCCGCCAGTGGTGCTGTGGGGAATTGGCAGGGATTGGAAATCAAAGTCGACTATGCTTCGGACCTGTCCGGTCTGGCGATGCCTCTCAACGACGCGGACAATGTCGCCACCATTGACGCGGCTCTCACTCCAGACCCGAAGACAACCTTCCAGTCGCTGGGCTTTTCCACCCCGTCAAGCGGCACTTTCTTGGAGAATGAGACCATTAACCTTCGTCTCGACATGAAGCCAGGAGACCAGAACCAGAACTGGCTTCGCCAACCCGGCATGACGACGCAAAAGGCCGACGGCACGATCACCCTCAACCGGACCTTCATCCGATCCAAGACATCGGAAACGGTGTACGCCCTGACGATGGGTGGAACCGGCTCGGCGGAGGGCAGCTTCTACACGGCGGCCATTCCCGCCATCTCCGTTGTCAACGCGACGCCCAATACCAGTCTTCACCAGGACACCTTCGAGTTGATCCACGATGGGGACTGGGTTCAGACGGTCGCCGAGATCCCGGTGACCGTGGGGCTTGCCACGGTCAATGCGACCTCGGCGCAGTTTGCGGCTGGAGCTCTCCCGCCGGGGAACGCTCTCTACCGTGGAGATGGCACACACCTGGTGACCCTTGCTTTTTCCCCGTCAAATGCCACCTCGACCACCACCTGGTCGACGAGCAATCCGCAGGTGGCCGCGATCCAAACCCAGACGCCCACCTCGGCTGTTTTGAGTCTGGTGGGCGAAGGCAAGGTCACCGTGAGCGCCCAGGTCTCCAACGGCGGCACCCCCCTGACCACCCTGACGAGCCCCGAGCTGCTGGTCTTGCCCGGAAGCTCCGCACCGACGGTTTCCTTCCCCGACTCGCTGAAGACCACCGACTCGGTCGTGGGCGGTCTGGCGGTGGTGACCTGGTCAGAGAACGTGACGCTGCGCGACCCAAACGCTGTTTTCACCGTCGAGGTCTTCGCAGGCAAGGCTGCAAATCCCACCTCTGTCGTTGGCGCGCCCATCTACACGACGACGGTCACCGGTGCCAACTCGGCGATCATCCCAGAAAACGTTCTGACCAGCGCTGCGACGACGTCGGAGCCCAACTACACCGCGCGAGTCACCACCACCACGACCACGCTTCCGGGACAGCGGACGGCAGATGTCGGATGGATCCGCGTGTGGCCAAAGCCCGCCCAGGTAACAATCAACCCCTTGAACTCGCTGAGCGTCACTGATGCGACAAGTTCTCTCCCCGTGAGCTGGAGCCTCGACAATTGGCGGGGCGGAACCTTCGCGCTCACGGTTGCCAAGAACGGCGGGACACCCACCACCATCTCGACGAACCCTACGGCGGCCAGTGCCGCCATCGTCCTTGGGACGGTGCCGGCGAGTCAGCTCAAGGACACGTATGTCATTGAGGCAACCGCGCGCAACACGGGCGATCCGGCAGGCTACGAGGCGAAAGACAGCGTGGTCCTCCAGGTGTACAAGGCTGCGTCGCTCAGGATCACCAACGAGGCGGGCACGGTCATCAACACGCTGACTCTCGCGAACACCTACACGAGCGGGATGACGTTTGACCAGGTCAGAAGGCTTGGGATTGGCAAGCACGTCGGGGTGGACTTCGGAGCGGACTCCAGCTCGGCCGGCGCGGCGAGGGATCAGATCCAGTGGTCGGTGACCAGCGGTGATGCGGCGAGCGTCAACGTGCTTCGCGGCGAGCAATACCAGGATCTTGACCAGTCCCAGGAGGCGCTGAGCCCTCATGAGCAGGTGCTCGTCGCCGGTGAAGGGGACGGTACGGCGCAAGTGACAGCGCAGCACGTTGCGACCGGAATGTCCGCACCTTTGACAGTCAACGTGGCGACGCTGCGAAACCGTCTCTACCTCTTCCAGACGGCCGACGGGCGTCAGGCAACGATTTCCTACACGCCCGGCGGGTCGACCGTGTCGACCCTGGTCACAACGGACCCGGGCGGCAAGGCGGTGGTCTACGAACCTAGTGGCATCGACTCCGACGTCTCGGCCATCCGAGAAGAAGGAGGAAAGACGATGGTCGCGACCATTGTCAAGGCGGCGCTTCGCTCCGGCGAGGGTCGGGCGCAAGCCTTCGCGGCCTTTCCGATCAACAACCTGCATATGGCCGAAGTGGCAACGCTAAACGTCACCTTTGTCAACCCCGACGGCACGCCCTACAGTTGCGTGAGTCCATGCACGATGACGTACCGCGGCGTGGTCTTCCGCGGCGGGGACCTGACCTCGGCTGGCTCGAGCGTCGACCTTCCCGTGACGGTCTCGGGCGGAAAAGCCTCGATTCCCTTCGACGAGGAGGAGATGGTCACTGATGCCGCGCCCGGAATGCTTCGGATTGGGGACACCCTCGACTTCTGGCTCGAGTTCTCGACATCCCAGGCGGGGCGCGGGTCAACCGTGCTGCATGTGACCAAGATCGTGGGCCTGGTGGCGGACGGATATGGGACGGGCACCGTCCTGGTGCCCGCGACAGATCAGCAAGCGCCGTGGGTGGCGGGACGCGGATTCGACTACGACGTTCCTACCGTCGGTGAGGCAACGGTTGACACCGCCGATCCGCGGGTCACGGTCGGCCCCTCTACTGCTCACCCCGAGGTGAAAGCCCGCGCCTATGTCGGACTTCCGCCGGGAGTCACGGAGCTGACTGGCGTCCAGGCGACGATCACCGGCAAGGGAGGAACGGTGAACATCGGGGCGCAAGGTTCGACCATCACCCCGGTCACCCTGCCCGGCGCGAGGGGCCGATACGCGCGGGTTGAGACGATCCTCAGCAATTCCCTGTTGACAAGCGGAGGGGTCACGCCAGGGCAAGCCGGAAAGATGGCTCTCATAGTGACCTATGGCTCGGTGACGGCCACAGTGCCCGGCGAGCTTGCGATCACCAACATGGTGGGCATCAATCCGCTGGACCATCCCAGTTACTATGCGTCGGCGGGAAAGCTCGTTGACCTCATCAAGTCGCAGGCCGACCATGAGATGTTGGGAGGGGTGGCCGCGGGAGGCGACAAATTCCTCAAGGGCGCCGTCGCCGCGAGCAAGTACCTCAACGTGGGCCAATCCAAGCCTCTCCAGTTCGACTTCGCCGCAACGCCGGATCCTGGGCTCTACCGCGGAGTCGTCTCCTTCGGTGTGGGAATCGGAGACCTCAACGGACAAGAACCATTCAAGACCAAGGTCTCAGACATCGATGTGGAGGTCAACTACATTCCCTCCATCACGGATTTGCAGTTCCCCAAGACAATGAAGGACATTGAGGAAGCGGCCTCCCCCGTGAAATCCAAGATGGGTGTCCAGGTCAGCGGATGCTTCAAGTTCGAACTCCGTTGGGATACAGAAAAGCTGGAGTGGGAAATCTTCCCGGTGGGAGGCGAGTGGAAGTTCGCCATCATGACGGGGATCGAACTGGTCATTAACTTTGCTCTCGGCCCGATTCCGGCGCTGCTGAAGTTCACCCTCTCTGAGACGGCGGGAACCAGCATGACCATCGACAGGGCGACGGGACCGGTGGCGGAAGGGACTCCCGGGCACAAGGCCCTGGACCTCTACAACACCTTTGACTCAGATCTCAAGATGGAGGGATTCGCAGGTATTGGCGTCGACGCCGGCATTATCTCGCTCTATGTCGGATTCAAGGGCGTGATCAGCCTGTTGATTGCCATGAAGTTCCTCACCAGGAACTATATTCCCCCCACCTTCTCTGAGTACGTTGATGACATGAACATGAACGCCATGGGCTTGAACAAGCTCAGTGGTGCCGACTACACTGTCAATGGCTCTATTGGCGCCAACGCGAAGGCAAGTTTCCTCTTCTTCTCGCTGGAGGGAACTTGGACCACAGCAAAGTTCTCCCACTCGCTGGGGACCATGGGTACGCCGCGCTATATTGATCGAATCCATGCGAGGACGACAAACGCCCCCGCGTCAATGATTCCTGCCGCGACGAACAACAGTTCGGCACCTGAGTTGGAATGGCGAATGGCACCGGCATCACGGGACTATCTTTCGCCATCGTCCATCGCGGCGGCGGCTGAGGAGGAGGATTCCTTTGACGGCGTGAGCTACGGAAGCATTCTGGGCGGCTCGAACACCTGGGGTAGGCCGACACCAACGTATGCTCCGGGATTGGAAACCAACCCGCGGCCGGAGTTTGGGACGACCCGTGACGGGTATTTGACGACATGGATCACCGACTCAGGCGTTCCTTCCATCAACGAGACGCGAGCAGTCTTCGAGGACATCAACGGCAGCAACAATGATGGACCGATCGAGCCTGCGTTTGACCCGCCGACTCCCGATTCGAACGTGGTGGTCGACGGGGCGGGGGCCTCTGCCCTGAGCGCCTGGGTGCGGGCGTCTCATCCCATTCCCGATGTGTTTGACGATGTGGCGGCACGTGAGGCGGTGATGGGCGCCGAGATCCATGCGGGCATCTGGGACGGATCCAAGTGGGCGGTTACCACGCTGACGGACAACGCGGTAGGCGACATAGCGCCAGCCGTTGTCGAGCGCGAAGGTCGCGGGGTCGTGGCCTGGCGCGAAATCGACGGCACGGGCGTGACGACCGGTGGACCCGGGGGCGTGACGCTGAACTACAACGACTTGTCGGACACGTTGTTGTTGAGGTGGTTCAATGGAACCTCCTGGTCAGCCCAGCCACTGACGGTCTACTCCTCACGCGGCGGGGTCAACACGGTTCTCGCCCACGACGTCACGATGCTCAACTCGACAACCGCGGGCGTGCTCTACGTGGTGGACGCGAGTGACGCGTTGACGCCGGGGCGCTCCCAGGTGTGGTTCGCCATCGTCGATCTGGCCTCCGGGAGCGTGACATTCAATGCTCGCTTGACCGACGACGATGCTGTCAAGGCAAACCCGCAGCTCACAACGGCGTTGATGCCCGATGGCGTCACTCGCTTTGTCGCCGGATGGACCACCTGGGGCATTGACGAGCCGGCAGACATCACGCTGCGCGCCTTTGATGGTTCCGGTCAGTCCTGGGACGGGATGCCATCGGTCGCGTTCGGGTCGGCGGTCGCCGACAATCTGCCGGGCACCTGGAAGTTCAGCGGCTCGGTGGACCCGGAGATCTCCAAGTTGGCGGTCGTGTGGCCCGAGATCGGAACCGAAATCGGAGTAGTGTCGGGCAAGGAGGTCACCCTCCTGGTCCCATCCATCCACGGGGTGGGATTCTTCACCCACGGCGGATCGGTGGGAACCGTGCCGCCCCGCGAGCTTGTTTCGGCGTGGGGTTCGGATGCCGGATGCGACGAGGCGGACGTAACCTCATTCGCGGTCTCTCGGCCTTCGGCCTACGTGTTCCAAGCTCGTGGCTCCTTCCTGCCAACCTGTGAGGGGTTTGCCCGAGGGGTTCCGTTCTGGGCGGCAAGAGCTGCCGAGGACAACGCCTTTGTGCTTGGACCTGTGAGGGTTCCCTTTGATGAGGTGGGGCCGGGGCGCACGTTGCAGGTCCCCTTCACTGTCACCAACACTGGGGTCAATGTCATGACGTCGGTGACCGTCAAGGTCGGGAGTATCCCTGTAACGGAGCCGGGATTGTCGGTGTTGCCGGGGGCGAGTCACACACTGGTGTACCCCCTGGCCTTGGGCAGCACGGTGGCCGACGTGTCCTACACGGTCGAGGTGGCGCACGCCGGGTCGGCCCCGGACGCTGAAGCGGTCGACGGGACACTCGAGTTGGCGATGGTGGACTTGGAGGTGACATCCGCTGACCTCGTGGGGGCCTACGGGCCGACCAGAAGCGTGGGCGTGGTGATGACGAATGTCGGGACCGCATCGATCCCCGCCGGGTACCAGGTCAAGGTGGGATTGTTTACCACCGGTGAGTGTGCGCCATCGTCCCAGGTTGCTGTGGTGTCGCTGACGCCAGGCGAGGTCGCGGGCTTGGCGAGCGGGGTGAGTCGCACCTTGGTGTGGACTGTGCCTGCCGACGGTATCCCTGCTGGTGGAACGCGGTTGTTCGTCAAGGTCTGGGCCGAATCGAGCGGCGGCGCCGTGGTGGAGGAGGCAGACACGGTCAACAACGTGGCGTCAGTGCTGGTCCCCAACCGAGTGTCTGACAACGGAGGCCGGGATGTGCTGGCCGAGGTCCCGACGGTATTGACCGAAGACGGGGCGAGCACGGCAACGGTGGTCCTGACCAACGTGTCGGATTCGTCAGCAATGCCCGGCGAGGTCGTGGTGACGTTGTATGACGCCGACGGGCGCGTGGTGAAGGTGGTGAAGCTTTCGGAGCTTGACCCACTGGCACCAGGGGAGTCGCGGACGTTGACGGTGCCGTTCGGTGTGGCAGGAGCCTCGGCGACTGCGGTAGCCAATGGGTTGCCGAAGCCCCCGCCGACGTCTCCTGCGCCTCCTGGGCCTTCCGCGTCGGGTTCGCCGACCCCTTCGGGGCCTTCCGCGTCAGCTTCGCCGACGCCTTCGAAGCCGGGCCCGAATACCAAGGCCATCACGAAGGTTGCGATGCCGCTGGCCAAAGTCACAATGAAG
>Ga0123356_10005602_pt1 | contig 12770 bp, 14 predicted proteins | sample TergutEmb28metaG_2_FD_92546 | JGI IMG/M metagenome (GOLD analysis project Ga0123356, IMG submission 92546) | Embiratermes neotenicus P3 segment gut microbial communities from Petit-Saut dam, French Guiana - Emb289 P3 | ecosystem: Host-associated > Arthropoda: Insects > Digestive system > Gut ... | reverse complement strand
TTGACCATGGCGATCTGTTGCGGAATAAAATCCGTGGCGCGCGTGAATTCAAGCGGGGGAATGATGTTAAGGTCGGCGACGTCGCGCATGAACTGGTCGGTGTAAAATTTCGCAACGTCCCATGCGGACTTGCCTTCGCGGGCGGCGCCCTTCTCCATCTTGTCCTGACCATAATCGCCGTCGTCGGTAAGGTGGCCGACGTCGGTAAGGTTCATGATATGCCGGACGTTTATGCCGTTCGCCGTCAGCACGCGCTTGATGACGTCCGCGCTCATATAGGTGCGGAGATTTCCGATATGCGCGAAGTGATAGACCGTCGGGCCACAGGAATAAAACGTGGCGATATTCGGCTCGCGCGTTTTGAGTTCCTCGAGTTTGCGGGTCAGTGTATTATACAGCTTCAGCAGCATCGTTTTTTACTCCTTCGGAGTATTATAAACGTTCGTGCGGTGTGGCGCAAGGGGTATTATCGGAATAATATTGGTCAAAAATGGACTTTTTTATGAAAAAAGACTTGAAATTTGGCTGAAAAGTTCCTACTATTGTTCCGTATACACTATAAAAGGAGTATAAAATGCAATTCCTTACTGTAAAAAGTATGGCCGAGAAATGGGGTATAACCGAGCGTCGCATCGTGTCCCTTTTGCGTGCGAACCGCATTCCCGGTGCGGTCAAGAACGGCATGAGCTGGCAAATTCCGGCGGACGCGGTGAAGCCATACGACAAGCGTGCGCGATATTCAAAATACGAGAAGAAGGCGCGGCGCGTCGTAATCGCCGGAATCGACTCCGGCATTGGCCAGGCGCTTGCAAAAATTTTGACCGAACACGGGTTCGACATCATCGGGCTGTATCAGAAGAAGTCGGTGGGGGGGGGGAATCTCATGACCACCATTCGTGAAAATATCGACGTCAAAAATTTCGGGCCGAATGTCCAACTTATAGAGGTCGACTATTTCGACCGCGCATCTTTGCTTGCCGCATGCGATTCAATACAGGGGCATCTTGACGGCTTCGTGTTCCTTGAAATATTTTTCAATCTCGAGGACACGCTTTTCTTCAACTACGACGAGTTCGAGCGGTCGTTCGAGGGCAACGTCTTCGCCATGAATTTACTTGTGCGCGAGTTGGTGAAGAAAATGAACTACAGCTCCTCAATCGTAATACAAAACTCGGTCGAGGCGTTCCGCGGTTCCTTCGGCGCGTCCGCTTATGCCGCCACGCAGGCCGCGAAAGACAACCTTGTCAAAACTTACGCAAACGTATTTTCCGAGCTTTACGGAGTGCGCGTGAACTCGCTTGCCGCCGGCTGGATCGGCGGAGTTATGGAAACGAACGAGGCATTCAACAAAATCAAGCAGGGCATACCGATGAAGCGCCTTGGAATCCCAGAGGAAATCGCGGACGACATCTTCCTTTTGCTTACCCGCCACAAATACATGACCGGCACGAATTTGGTGTCCGACGGAGGCTATCTATCGTTCGACGCCGAAGCGCATTCCGAGGATATGGATTCCGGCAAGTTCTATGTCTGGCTTCATAAATTCATCACTGGCACCAAGGTCGGCGACACAATATGGGCCACCAGCACCATGATGGACAACGAGTGGACCGACAGCGCGATGGAGCGGCAATTCAAGCAGGACAACCTCGACGCCGTGCAACGCGGAGTGAAGCTTAAACGCATATTCCTTTTCCCGAAAAAGTACATCAAGAAGTTCCGCAGCAATCCGAACATCACGACCTATTCCACCAACAACAAGGTCGAAGCGATGTGGGTGGATTCGGACGAAGTGCGCGCGCACGCGCCGGAGCTGCTTGACGTTTTGGGCGACGGATGGATTGGAATCAACGAGGACGTGTTGCTGGTCGATTTGCCCGCGGGTAAAAACGGCGAATCGCGCGGCTATGCGACCATGAATAAAAAAGAGATCCTGGCCGCCAAAAAAGCCTTCAACGGTTTCAAGAAATTCGCCAAACCCCTCAAGGGCGCATGGGGGGGGGTAGAATAGAGCGCCGTTTCGTAAAGACGGAGCTTACCTATTTATTGCATAATGGAAAGATGCGCACGGTTTGGGTTGAGGGGTAGAGCTTATAATTATTAAACCCAAATCTATTCCAGTGGACAGCTGGACGAGGCAACGCCGAAGTGCCAGCAAGGTTCCGCTGGGATAGATTTATAGCTACGCGTTTACGCGCTCCCCCCCCCCTTTAATAACTATGGCTTAATTTACCTCAAAAAGCCAAGAGCAGTTGGCTTTTGTGAGGCGACGCGAGTGTATGCACACTCGCGAAAACAAAAAAAAAGGCCCCGTGCGGAGCCCCTTGATTCGAGAGTAGAGACTAGCGTTTGCCGCCGACCACTATCTTGATTTTAGTTTTGGGCGCAGCTGCCTTGACGGTAGATACCTTGCCGGCGGAAATCGGGATAATCTTTGCGCCGACAGCCTTAGCGGGCGCGGCCTTCTTCACAACAACGGTTTTTTTGGCCATAGGGACGGAGGCCTTCTTGACCGCAACAAGCGCTTTCTTGACCGCAACCTTTTTCGCGACCTTCTTCTTGGCTACTTTTTTCTTGGCCGGGGCCTTGGGCGCGATAACCTTGGCAACTGATTTTTTCGCAACTTTTTTTGCCGCCTTCTTCTTGGCAACTTTCTTAACAGCGGCCTTCTTGGCAATCTTGTTTTCCTTGCGTATTACGATCGGGAGCGAGGAGAGCTCGTAGAGCCTCAACGCCTCGTCCCAGATGTCCGTATCCTGGCCCACGGGGCAACCGCGGTTTAGCCAGATGTAATAGGCAGCTGTTTGAACGTGTTCTTTTTTGTTGGTCATGGTTTTCCTCTCCTTGTTAATTCTCAGGGTCATTATAGAACCACCAAAAAAATATGCAACAAGTTTTTCAAAAAAATGAAGTTGATTCTTGAGCTGGACGTGCTATAATCAAGGGAAACGGCCATTCTATAGGAGTATTTTCAAATGGAGCTTAAGGATAAAAAAGACTTTCTCGACAATCTTACCCGCTCGCGCCCCGCGTTCGCAGCAGGCACCGGAAGATCGCACAACGTCATGCCCAAAGCCGACGGGCGCCAGCTTGTCGTCGGGAAGAATATCAAACTCAACGGCGCAATCGACGTTTGCGAATCGCTTGTGGTCGAAGGAACGTTAGAAGCGAATCTTAGCGGCGCGCGATTCCTTGATATCGTAAACGGCGGAGTGTTCACCGGCAATGCCGAGGTCGAGGAGGCGCACATCAGCGGGCTTTTCGACGGAAACCTTACCGTCAACGGAGTGCTTTACGTTTATGGCACCGGAGAAGTGCGCGGCAAGGTCAACTATGCCAACTTGGTCGTCGAACGCGGCGGGGTGTTGCGCGGAACCGTCAAGAATATAGAGAAGAAGGCCGCGGCCGTTTCCGCTGGCGAGTAGTTTTCGCTTTACACTTTCTAAAAATCGGGTATTCTTGCCCACGGTGTGCGGTTGTGGCGAAACGGTAGACGCGCTGTGTTCAGATCGCAGTTCCGAGAGGAGTGGAAGTTCAAGTCTTCTCAACCGCACCATTTTTCCTTTTGGCCTATTTTGAGGTGAAAAGGTCAGCATTTCCTAGCCTTCTGCGAGTTCGATAGTAAGCTGTTCGGAAAAGGCAATTTTTAACCTACTTGCGAACCCGTGCAAGCATTTCCAAACCTTTCGGAGCTTTTGGCTCAGTCCGAGTGTTTTCGCTGTATTTATCGAAATCGCCTGTTATAATTATGAAAAACAGGAGCTTGAAATGAAAAAATCAAAAGCAAAAGATTGGTTGAAAGTTTACTTAGGTATCTCCGTATTCTTAATATTTATTAGTATTTTGTCTGTAAATTTCATAAAACAATATCATATACGAGCCGGAGAGCAACATGACGCAAAATGCTATCAGGCATATATGAAAAATGAAAGAGTAAGAGGTTGTGGTATTTTAAGCTTGGCTGAGGTGGCACGAAATTCCTCAAAAGTTGATTATTTTATGGAATATTTTTGGTGGTTATTGATTGTGATACCGCTTGGTTCTGCCCCAGTAATATGGAAATATGTAAAAGAGAATCCGGGCAAATTCAGAAGTCGAGGTGGCAACAGACAGTCCGGTAATTATATAACAGACCCAAATGATAGGTTTAACTAATGCCAGAGATGTATGTGGTAAAAGATTTATCTGAATACAAGAAGAAGTATCCTGAATTAGCTTATGACGTTTGGGACTTTTTCGTAAATCATCAAGACATAAAGAGTTCTTATAGCAAATATATTCCTATGAATCCCGATTTGGGGTTAAAATGCGCGGAAGACTTTTCTAATCATTATAAGAGCAAGTATAAAGCTATTGGCATTCCAAAGGGCATGCATTACCTTATACAACCTGAAGATATAGCAAAAATATGTAGGATTCTTTACGATAAAAATTTTTTGCAAAAATACGAATTCGGTATTTTTAATAATCGAAATGACGTCCTCACATTTTGGGGTAATCCTGTTGGTTTTGGCAAACGTGGTCAAAACATTCCTAAACGAGTTTTAATTAGACACCTTAACAATGTCGTATATGGGAGCTTTTTGGGAAATATTTTGTGTTGGTTGAAAAATGAGTTCAAAAGTAAAATATTTTGGACAATGTTAATTTTGCTATTATCCTATTTTGGATACCACAAATTAGTAGAGTGGCTTCAGGTAGGCTAAATAACCTCAGCCACTAATAACCCAAGTTAGCAGGCCAGGAAGTTCTGCTTGAAAAGGTCTATTTTCTCGACTAAACTCTCAAAAGCAGCAGGTTCACTGGTTCGAAAGTTGCCTAGTGAGCCGCACCAAGAAAAATAATTTGGAACGGGACGTCGAAGTTAACTCGCGAGCTCGCTAGCCTTCTCGCTAACAACGCTCGTCGGCAAGCTGTGCTTGCGCTCGGTTTCTTCTTGGGCGCACCAAGAAGAATCTCTGTCCGAGAAGCTACTGAAACAAAGGGAATGTCAACATGATACCTAAACAGATAATGGCAATTATTGGATTTGCCGGCATAATCGTTCACGAGTGGGCGCATAAATTTTTCTGCAACCGTTTTGGCGTAGAAGTTTTCAAGATCAAATATTGGAGCATGAACGGCGGATATGTAAACCATGCGCCAATACAAAATCAAAGGGCGGCTATATTTATCGCCTTTGCTCCTCTTATAGTCAATACATTAGTCGCGATGGCTTTCGGCGTCGGAATCGCAATTATAAGACTCCTGGAGTTTTATAATTACAATCCAGACTGGTTGAGCCATGTCAATATAGCATTCTGGTATTTCGGCATTACAATAGGAGCCCACGCCTTTCCGTCCGAAGAGGATACAAAGGGAGCGTCCGATTACACAAAGCTTATAAAATTACGCATAGTCCACTTTATTTTTATCGTCCTTAATAAACTGCGTTTTTTCTGGGTGGATTATTTATACGCGCTTTTAATCATTTCAATTCCGACAATCGTTCTTACAAACGCAGCTCCTGATATAAAAGCGCACGGGCGGGCCAATGCCATTGTCAAAGAGGTCATGGAATTCAAAAAATCAATAGAAAGCGACAAGTCCTTAAAACTAAACGACGGCGAAGTGTTGAACGCCCATTGGCAAAGAATCAATAAAAAAACGAATATCTCAAATGATATAACAAATCCATTCGGAGGGACTTATTCGGCAACCGTTTTCAACATAGATGCCCAACAAAAAAACGAAGAATACAAAGAGATTACCGTTGTCATCATAACTACGGATAAAGTTTCGGAAGACGTGTGCAAAAAAATATTAACGAAAGAAGTCGAGGGAATGAATGGAATCGAAGACCGTCGGCCAAAACTTGTTCAAACAGAGGAAGAGGTCGAGACGGACACGCCCCCTATATGCAAAGATGATAATATGATAATTTTTGCATTTAACCTGGGGCGGCAGGCCTAAAACCTATACGTTCCCAAGATCTCGATCCTATGCGAATCATACGTCCTCATCGGGATATTGCTATCGCGTTTAAGATAGGAATACCTTAGACTCGGATAAATACCAAGCCAGTTCGACTCGTTCGAAATAACGCTTGCCGAAAAAGTGTTTATCGTATCGCGCCGCCTCATATAGCATTCGTAGACCAGAGAACTTATTTCCACGCATTGCTCGAACTGCTCGTCCGATTGGCCGTAGGGAAGAACCATATAATTGTGCTTGGCGTCAAAGAACATTTCCGTTTGCGCCACGCTTAGCGCAAATCCAAACTTAGAACGTGTTTCGATAAAGTAATCAAGGCCGTAGGTGAACGAATCGCTTGAGTTCCAACCGGTCCTTAGATCGTCGCGGGAGTATCCAAATTCCGCGCCGACGAAACTCCTTTGGTTAATCATATAACGCGGGCGAACGTATGTAGCATAGCTCCAGCCGCCATAAGTAGCGTTCAGCCAGTAGTCGTCATACTCGGCCTTGGTGGCGGACACGCCTGTCATCAAAAACCACTGTTTCGCAACGTCCGCGGAATAATCGGCGCGAAGGCCCGTGTTGGTCAGCAACGCCTCGCCACCGATCCAACGGCGCGAAATCGTCGGCTGAACCGATAGCTCGGATCCCTTGAAAATAAAGCGCGGACCGGTGGCAAAGAAAAGTATATAATCGTTGAATTTCGATTGCTCGTAGGCCGTGCCCTGAAACTGAACCGTAGTGCGAAGGCCGAACGTGTCCGTGAACCGAAGATAGTGATTAAAGCCGGTGTTGATGCGCGTGCCGACGCCGGTTTGGCGCTTCTCGCATTGCATCGGACCGAATATCGTCATGATGCAATCGTAGTTGTCGCCCGGAGTAGCATTCAGGTTAGAATCCGGCACAAGGCCGAAACCGAAGTGCGCGTTCCAATTTCGGTTCTTGCGGGCAAGCGCTATCATATCCTCGACCTGTTTCGCGACTTCGGGAGGAAGGTCGCGGTCGCCCAAGGCCATCCTGAAATTCTCGGCCGCAAGATCGAACTCGCGGTTCATGAAATATGCCTTGCCAAGTTCGAGCCGCGCACGCGTCGCCATCGGATCCTCGGCCAAAACCATTATGAAAAACTTTATCGCCCAGCGCGGATCGTTTTGACTTATAAACGACATGCCGATCATGAACAGAGCCTCGCGACGCACCTCTGCGTTCGAGGATTCCGCAAGATGATTCAATATGACGCGAGCGTTCCGATAATCCTCGGCCGCAAGCATGCGGGAGGCAAGCGCCAAGCCCGATTCCTCGGTAATTTCGATAGTCGGCTTCTCCGGGTTGTCGGTCTTGACCGTGATGGTGGAGGCGTGCGCGAAAAGTGGTAAAAACAAAAGAAGTAGTAGTTTTATCATTTCCTTAATCCGCGTAATAAACTTCGCCAGAAGAGATACGACACCACGCCGCATAGAGCATCGGCCGCGACAAGCGCGTAGGATATCCCATCAATACCGAAATAGCTAGGCAATATTATCAAAAGCGGCGTTAGGAAAACCACCTGCTGGCTTAGATTCAAAACTGTGGCGGCAACGTTGCGGCCGGTCGAGCCAAGGCCTATCTTGGTCGTGTATATCAATGCATACAGCGGCCTTAGAAGCGCGAATATGAAAAGCATGCGCGAAGCATAAGCCGCGGCATCGGGATACGTGCCGGCGTCGATGAAAAGCCCTATGATTTCGCGCGGCCAAATCAACATGACTGCGGTACATATAATGCTCCAAACCAACGATGCGTTCATCGCAAGCCGCATGACTGCTATCACCCGATCGTTATTTTTCGCACCGAAGTTATAGCCGACTATCGGCTTCATCCCCTGTTGCGTTATACCAAGCATCGGCATGCCCACGAACATTATCAATATGTTTACGATAGAGAAAGCCGAAATAGCAGCGTCGCCGCCATACCTTGCGCTCATGACGTTGATAAGGTAATTCGTCAGCATGTATGAAAGATGAAGGAGAAGCGCCGGCTGTCCGAACTCCATAATCTTGAGCACGCGCGCGGTAGAGAGACGCATGGCAGAAAGGCGAATCCTGATCGAACGGGTGCGATTAAGGAAATGAGACCAGAGCAGAACCGCGCTTATCACCATGCAAATCGCGGTGCCGATCGCGGCGCCCCTTATGCCCATGCCCAACTTCGCTATTAAAAGCCAATCGAGGAATATGTTGAGGAACATTATGAACATCACTATGGCCATGGATTTCGCCGGAAAGCCGGAGGCTCTTAAAAAACCCTGAAGCGAATTTCCGATGAAATCGAAAAACGCGCCGACGGCGAAAATCCTTATGTATACGCTTGCAAGCGGAAGCACGTTTTCAGAGGCGCCACAGAAACGTAAAATCGGCTCGGCGAACAACCATACCGAAGTGAAGAAGACTACGGCTATGATGCCGGCCATAAAAATGGAGTTGTTAAGGACGCGCTCGGCCTCGGCCTCGGCCTTCTCGCCAAGACGTATAGAAAATACCGCAGCGCCGCCGATGCCGATGAACATGTTCAGCGCCACCATCACAAGCACCAACGGAGTTGCGACACTAAACGCCGCAAGCGCGTCCGCGCCCACATATCGCCCGATAAAATACCTGTCGGCAAGCATATAGCCCATATAGACAAGCATGTTGATCACGCCGGGCGTGGCGTATGTGAATAAAAGCCGCCCTATCGGAGCTGTGCCAAGGGCTTTGGTCGCATCGATGGGCGAAGTCGACATTGCCTATCTCCCCTTGATTTCCATCACAAGCGGCGCGTGGTCGGAGGCCTTGGGCGCTTTGCGGGGCGCCATATCGACGTGGAGGGATTCGGGTTTGACCTTGTCGTTGACCAAGAAGTAGTCGATCAAGAGGCCGTGGTTTTTGTGCACGCTGCCGGCCCTATATGAAAACCATGTGTAATCGTTCGACGCGGGATAAAGCTCGTTATAGGCGTCCCGAAAACCGTGGCTTAGCGCCTCCTCGAAAGCTTTGATAACCTCGGGCCGCATAAGCGCGGTCGGGCGGTATTCGGCGGGGTTATAGGCATACCTATCGAATCTTATCACATTGTAATCGCCGCCCAATATCACCGGCTCGTCGAGTTTGCCAAGGTGTTTCACATGCTCGTTGAAACGCTTATACCATTCGAGCTTGTATTCGAATTTTTCCGTGCCGACGGGGTTGCCGTTCGGGGTATAAACGGTTGCTATGCGCGTGTGGCCGCCGACAAGAGCCTCGATATACCGGGCGTTGGGATCTTCGGGGAACGTGGGCAAATTATACGTTATGTCCTCGAGGCTTTCGCGCGCGAGAATCGCGACGCCGTTATACGACTTCTGCCCAAGCACGGCGCAGTTATAGCCCATCTCGTTAAAAAGGAGCGTGGGGAAGACGTGCGTTTCGCATTTTATTTCCTGGAGCAGCACCACGTCCGGTTTCGTTTCCCTTAGCCAATGCTCGATGTTTTCCCAGTGCGCGCGGACGGAGTTGATGTTTAGCGTTGCGATTTTCACGATAGATTCTCCAGTGCGGACACGGCCGCTTCGGAGCGGGCATGAGCCTGCGAATGCCAACGCCCGTGGGCGAGCGGACGTTGGCCGCCTGCGGCGCGCTGACACATATTACGTAGGTGAATCATAATCCCCTCCCTGCCCTATGCGGCTTCGTCGGGGCCGGAGGGCTTCTTTAGAAAGTCCGTAAGCGATATAATATTACCTGTGTCCGCGGATTTGACGGCAAGTTCCGGCTGATCGTCATGAAGCGCAAGCGCCCCTTCGACCGGCGTGAAATTAAGCTTGAAGTTCACGCTTGGGTCGTTGAATTCCAAAAGCGCGCCGAAAGGAACTATGATATGATAAAGATGATTGTTGAACGACAACGATACTCCGAACTCGTAATCGGAAACCGAAAGATTCGAAAACTCGTGTTGAAGCACAATCGTCAATGCGGACGGATATTGAGCCTTAAGAAAGTCGGGAATGACTACGCCGCGCGCGTCAGTCTTGAACGTGATATAAAAATGATGCTCGTCGGTAAGGCCGGCGTTGGCCACCTGTTTCAACGACTGCTTCACCACGCCCAACAGGGCCTGATCAATCATTCTTGTATAATTTAAGTAGTCTTCCTTCATGCGGCGAATCGTAGCACTTGAATTCACAGAATGCAAGATGTATAATCGCCCTATGACCGATAAAATCTCTTTGCTTGCGAACGCGCGGGTAGCCCTTGTGCAATTCATCTACTCCGCAACTTTCGCCGGTGCGGAGGTCAGCCCGAAAAATTTGCGAACCTTCATGTCGTCGGATTTTATGCGTGAGGCGGCGGGCGAGATGGACATGGGCACTTTCGGATTTCTTAGTCGCGGAATAGTCAAGAATTTGGCCGCGGTCGATGTCGCCGTCAAGGGCGCGCTTGCCAAGGGCGCGACCGACCTGATGACCATGGCGATTTTGCGTGCGGGCGCGTTCGAGATTTTGTTTGCCGGCGGAAAAACTCCTCGTTCCGTTTTGGTGTCCGAATACACCAATATCGCAAGCGGATTCTTGCCCAAGAACCGAATCGGCCTTGTCAATGCGGCGCTTGCTAAATTAACAGAAACAAAGGAATAGAAGATGAAGAAATATGATGTTTACGAAAGATCTCTTGCTGCCTCGAGCGCGACAATAGTCGCAGGCGAGCTTGTGGAAAAAATAAGACGGGGCGGGGTAGTTCGCAAAGGTGCTATCGAATCAGAAATTAAAAAAGCCTATGATAGTTTTGTGAATCCAAAAACCGCGCCGCTTGTCCATTTCGCATGTGTGGAGCAGCCGAAAGACAAAGTGAAAATCCACTTCGACCTGTTTCTTAAAATACTTAAATTGGCGGTTAAGGAAAAAATCAAGGATTGGAACAATGAATGTTCGCACCCACGTAGCTGGCTTAGGGAACAGGAAATTTCCGAGGTGCAGGCCATAGACACCGAGCTTGCCATCGACATCATGAGGGCAAACGCGGTGGCCAAGAGCGCGAAGAAAGCTAGACAGAAATAACAATGAACCTTCTCGAAATAAACAACCGCATCGCCGACAGAAGCGGTGTCTTTTACTGGCAGACGGATCGCCGAATTTCCGTAGCCGAAGCCGCCGAAATATGGAAGGACAAGCATCGCGGCATAAACTCGGACGACATAATCCGCGTGGCGAATGAAACTATGTCCGACAAAATCGTATCCATCGCGCCGGTGGATCCCGGACATCAAAACAACGAGGGCTCGGTCAATTCCGTGCGCGACGCCGTGTTGGAATCCGGGCGTTCCGTCATAATCCGCATTCACCCCAAGGGCGTAAGGAACGGATACTTCTATACCGAAAGCCTTGCCGCAAAACGCGTGCGCGAATCCGGGTTGCCCGCGTATGAAACTTTGATTGTCCACGAATCGACCGGCGAGGACGACTCGTCGTTTCAAGTAATCGAGAAACTGCCGGGTTTGACCGTATCGGGCTGGCTTAAACAAAATCCGGCGGACGAGGCGGTGTTGGTGCATGCCGTCGGCGCGACGCTTGCCAACATTCACAAAATCAAGTGCGACGGTTTCGGGCCGTTCGATAATGAGCGGGCGAAGGCGGGCGAGCTTGTCGGCCTGAATGCAACGTTCGCGGATTCCGTGCGCGTTGCGCTTGATTCCAATTTTTCCGAGCTTTTGAGGTATGGAATATTGACCCCGGCGCAGGTGGACGACCTTCGTCGACTATTCGATAAAGGCAATCCGCTTTTGCAGAGCGACGAATCGGTTTTGGTGCACAACGATTTGGCGGACTGGAACTGTATGACCGACAACGGCAAACGCATTTCCGGCATCATAGATTTCGACGAATGCGTGGCCGGGAATCCGGTGATGGACATCGCGTGCTGGAGCACTTTTTTCGAACCGGAGCGGATGGAAAACTTTTTGGCCGGATATTTTTCGGTGGCGCCTAAGATGGAAAATTTCGACGAGCTGTTCGAGCTTTTGCGTTTGCGCTATACCATTTCCAAAATGACTTTGCGTGCGAACAGATACGAATACATGCCGACGGATTTCACAAAAAGCAGAATCGAGGCGGGGAAAAAGCACCTTGCCGTTTCGTTTGCGCATTTCAAAATAAGAGGTTAAGATTCAATCCGTTTCAAATACTCTGTGAAATCCCAATCGTCGTGGCTTGAATTCGGAAGGACCAAATGATTTACCCTTAGTCCAAGTTTTTGAACATCCTTATACGTCGCGCGGAGAGCCGCGTTCACGACCTCGTCGTTAGCGGCCTCAAGCCAATCTATAGGGGGGGGGAAATTTGTCAGGATTTCGTAAGGCGGGAGATTCTCATACATGCTGGCGCCGAAAGTTATCACCTTTGTCGCGCCGTGTTTAAGCGCCATGCGAATCGCCATGTCGCCAGCCTGAGAATGGCCGAGCCAGATTATATCCCTGCCGCGGATTTTCGCCAACTCCGATTCAAGGTGCCCGACGGAGGCGTTGAATTCTTTGAGAGCCTCAGCCCGCGGCTGCTTGCGCGCGTTGTGCCAGCGGAATCCCTCGCGATGCGGGTGGGGCGCGGTTATCGAAACAAGTTCGGCGTTGTGCGCCGCGGCGATCCGAACTATGTTATCATATTGAACATCGGACGGTTTTTTGCCCTTGCCGTGGAGGAAAATCATGATGGGTTTAGTTGTATTAATCAAAAGTTATTCTCCTCGCCCCGCTCGTCAAAAATACTTTTGATTAGAGAAAGCTTTGTCTTTGCTACGCTTATAAAATGCCGCTTCGCAAAGACTAGTTTA
>Ga0123356_10005601_pt1 | contig 12771 bp, 7 predicted proteins | sample TergutEmb28metaG_2_FD_92546 | JGI IMG/M metagenome (GOLD analysis project Ga0123356, IMG submission 92546) | Embiratermes neotenicus P3 segment gut microbial communities from Petit-Saut dam, French Guiana - Emb289 P3 | ecosystem: Host-associated > Arthropoda: Insects > Digestive system > Gut ... | reverse complement strand
TCCATTATTAAAACTCCTAAGCCCGCAGTTGGAATCCACAAAGTAAAGGGAGTTATAAGCGGCGGTGTCGGCCCCCAGGCTGGTGGCGAAAACCACATATTCTCCTGTGCTGACGAGGGGTTGTGTAACGCTGTCCGAGGCGACAACGCTCCCCCCCCTACACCCCACTCTCGTTAAGTGCAAATGGGTTTCCAAGGACAGCTGCGGGTTTATTGTGCGCGCGTTGTTGGTAACGTCAACAAACCCCTGCAGCAACGCCTCCCCTGTTAGCGTCAGCGGCAAAGGGGTTGTCCAACAAAGCCTGTCCACGGCTTTGAGGCTTTGCGTCCACTCCAGGGGCAGGGGGGTGGGGGGCGGCCCCAACAAAGTGGCCTGTGGGGGTTGTGCGGCTTCAACGCTGAAGAGGCCGCTTTCGGCGTCTATGCCGACATAGCAGAGGTGAAGCACATCGCCTAGGGCAACCCCTAGGGTTTCGTCCGCTGAAACAGCTTGGCCGTTAATTTCCATATAGGCGCTGGGGGGGGAGAGGCTCACCCGGTAGTTGCGGGTACGGGTACTCTTCAACGCCCCCTCCCCGGCCTCTATGCGTACAATTAATTTGCCGGAGGTGGTTTGCCAAGTGTCGTCAAAGCGGCACAGCCATTCGCAGCTGAGGGTTTGGCATTGGGGCAAAGTTTCGCACACGGCCTGGGCGCCGCCCGCTGTCGCCCCCACGTATTTGTGGGCGTCGGGGCCGTCCACCCGTATGTATAACTCAAAGCCCCCGTCATTCAGCCAACTGGCGTTGGCGTTTTCCCCCTCAATGCCGTCTCCCATGAGGGCAAACCTTTCCACGCCGTTTTGCAGGAGTCGCCATACTTTTATGGAGGCCATCAGCAGGTGTTGGGGGTTATATTCCCCGGGTATGCATATGCCCTTTGTGCTACCGGTTTGGGGGGCATAGCAAACGCTGCCTTCAGGGCAGTCGTCGGCCTCAAGCGTACAGGAGGCTTTAATGTTACAGGCGAGGAGGGGGGCAGCGAGGGCGAGGGCGAGGGCCGCCTTAGGGGTATTTTTCATGGCCATACCCCCTTGAGGCACAACAGGGCCCCCCCTTCCACGGGTGCAATGCCGAATTGCAGGGTTTGGGCGAGGCGGCGCTCCGGCGAGAGGAAAAACAGCACAACGCCGGCAATGGCCGCCGCGCCCGCTGCGGAGAAGGCCACAATGGAGACGGTTTTTTGTGCAGCAACCTTTTGGCGGAGTTGGTCGCCCTCTGCAATGGCGGCGGCCATGTCGCCCTTGTGGCGTTGCAACGTCTTGTCCGAGGGAATCAGGACGCGGGTGTCCCCCCCTAGGGTATAGGTTTTTTTGTATTTCCTAAAACTGTCGTCCGCCAGGCCCGCAAATACGGTGCCTATAATGGCGGCTGCGCCTGCTGTCCCCCAGAGGCCATAGGAGGCCATACGCATAGGGGAGGGTGGGGGGGAGGCCGCTAAGTCCACCGGCGCTGCTGAGTAAAGCGCAGGGGGTTCCTCCGCTGGAGGTTGCGTTATGTCGGCCCCTCCTGGGCCCTGGGCTTCTTGCGCCCAAGCCCCCCCGGCTGCCAATACCCCCATAAACAGGGCATAACGCCACCCTCCAAAACGCTTTTTCACTCCCATGGCGGTTTTCTTCTTCGGGCCTATGTCCAACATTCCAACACCTCCTGTAGGCGGCAAGGCCGCCCTGTGCGTCCCTGCGCGCACCTCAAATGGGCGACAAGCGCCCCGCATGTGGCCCCCCACGGCCGAGTTTGTAGGGAGACATGCTAGCAGAAACCCAGGAGAGAAACAAGAGAGGCCCCTTGGGGGCAGTGGAAACTCGTTTCGTCCGTTCCTCCCCTCCCTACCCCCCCAGAGGGAAAAACCTGCTTCTGTATAGTTAAGCGGAGCCTTATCATCCCCCCCACCCCAGGGGGGCAACCCCTCAACGTCCAGATGCAAACCCATGCTGCGAGACCCCCCTCCCCACCAGGGGGGAGAAACCCCATATTTTTCACTGGAGCAACGCTCCAAAAGAAATGCTTTTCAACAACCGCCCGCAGGGCAAATTATGTGGCGGACAAATAGGCTTGGAGGGGGCGGCAGGCATAGGGCTTGCGCGCCTGGGCTTCCAGTGCGCCTACCAGCATACGGGCCGCTTCCAGCGTGGTGAAGGCGGGCACTTGCTTCAACAAGGCCTCGTGGCGAATGGCATAGCTGTCGGAAATGGTTTTCTTGTTATCCGTCGTGTTAATAATGAGGGCTACCTCGTTGGCGCGAATGAGGTCTACAATGGAGGGCTTGCCCTGGGCGACTTTGTTGACTTTCTGCGAAGCGATGCCCTTCCTCGCCAAATAACTTTGGGTGCCGCCTGTCGTTAATACCTCAAAACCCAGCGCCCCTAGCCTTCGCGCAACGTCCACAATGCCGGGCTTGTCGTCGTCCTTCACCGACAAAAAGACTTTGCCCCCGCGCGGCAAGGCCGTGCCCGCCGCCAACTGGCTTTTGCCGAAAGCCACTTCCACACTGTCGGCCAACCCCATTACCTCACCCGTGGAGCGCATTTCAGGCCCCAACAAAATGTCCGTGTTGGAAAAACGCGCAAACGGAAACACGGCTTCCTTCACCGCTACATAATTCAACGAAAGCTCTGTGCCAAAACCCATGTCCGGCAAAAGCTCGCCCAACATGCAACGCGCCGCCAACTGCGCCAGAGAAACCCCCGTGGCCTTCGAAACAAAAGGAATGGTCCTCGAAGCGCGCGGGTTGGCCTCCAGCACATAAATGCTTTTGCCCTGTATGGCAAACTGTACATTCAATAGGCCCACAATCCTCAACTCCCTGGCCAAGTCCGTCACCACGTCCTTGAGGCGCTCCACCATTTCCGTGGACAAAGAGTGCGGAGGCAAAGTGCAGGCCGCATCCCCGGAGTGTACACCGGCTTCCTCCACGTGCTCTAACACCCCTCCTACCAAAACGTTTCCGTCTTTGTCGGCCACTACGTCTACGTCCACTTCCACCGCTTCATTTAAAAACCTGTCTAACAATACCGGGTGTTGGGGAGAGGTGCTGATGGCTTCATTCATGCAACGGGCCAAGTCCTCCCCGTCGCGCACCACCTGCATGGCCCGCCCGCCCAAAACATAGGAGGGACGCAGCATGAGGGGGAAACCCAGCAAGGTGGCCACGGAATAGGCCTCCTGCTCGGAGCGCGCAACGCCGTTTTCCGGTTGGCGCAGTTTGAGTTTCTCCACCACCTTCACAAAACGCTCGCGGTCTTCAGCGCGGTCAATGTCGTCCGGCGCTGTGCCCAGAATGCGCACGCCCTCTTTTTCCAGCGCCCAGGAAAGCTGCAAGGGCGTCTGGCCACCCAGTTGCACAATCACCCCCAAGGGCTTTTCGTGGTCCACCACTTCCAACACGTCTTCGAGGCTCAGCGACTCGAAATAGAGGCGGTCTGAAATTTCATGGTCTGTCGAAACCGTCTCGGGGTTGCAATTCACCATGACGGCTTCAAAGCCCGCTTTGCGCAGCGCAAACACCGCATGCACGCAGCAATAGTCAAACTCAATGCCCTGGCCTATGCGTATGGGGCCGCTGCCCAAAATCACCACCTTCGGGCGCGCCGAAGGCTCACTCTCATTTTCTTCGGCATAGGTGGAATAGAGGTAGGAGTGGAGGCACTCAAACTCTGCAGCGCAGCAGTCCACCCGTTTATAAACCGGGCGAATGCCCATGGCCCGCCGGTGGCTGCGCACCTTCCCCTCAAAAGTCCCCAACAGCGCCGCCAAATAGGCATCCGAAAACCCGTGGGACTTTGCGGAGCGCAACTGGGCTTCACTCAGCGACTCCAATTTGCCCACAGCGCGAATGACGCGGGCCTCTTCAACCAGCTGCTGAATCTGCGTCAAAAACCACGGGTCTATTTGTGTGGCTTTGGCGACGGACGCCACGCTGGCCCCCGCCCAAAATGCCTCTGAAACCACCCATGGACGCTCGGGCGTCGGCACCGCCAACAAACGCTTCTGCTCATTCATGGGGCGCTTGGAGCCTTCTTCGGGCAGGGAGAGGGGGTGACGCCCCAACTCCAGGGAGCGCATGGCCTTCATATAGGCCTCGCGGAAGTTGCGCCCCAAGGCCATGACTTCACCTACGGAGCGCATGGCCGTGCCCAACACGTTGCTGGCGCCTGAAAATTTTTCAAAGTTGAAGCGCGGAATTTTGACGGCCACATAGTCAATGGTGGGCTCAAAACACGCCGACAACTCGGCCACCATGGGGCTGCGCAACTCGTCGAGTGTATAGCCCAGGGCAAGCTTGGTGGCGATGCGCGCAATGGGAAAGCCCGTCGCCTTCGAGGCCAAAGCGCTGGAGCGTGAAACGCGCGGGTTGACTTCAATCACCACCATACGCTCGTCGTTGGGCGCCATGGCCAACTGCACGTTGGAGCCGCTGGAGGCCACACCCACTTCGCGCACCACGGCAATGGCCGCGTCCTGGGCTTTTTGGTATTCGGTTTTGGTGAGGGTTTGGATGGGGGCTACCGTAATGGAGTCGCCCGTGTGCACGCCCATGGGGTCTAAATTTTCTATGGAGCAGACGACAATAACATTGTCTTTCGCGTCGCGTATAACTTCAAACTCCAACTCCTTCCAACCTAATACGGACTCCTCCACCAATACGGAGCGCACGGGGCTTGCGTCCAGGCCCACCGTCACCTGGTTGATGAGGTCATTCTCGTCATAGGCGATGCCTCCACCTGTCCCCCCGAGGGTGAAGCTGGGGCGAATCACCAAGGGAAAACCCATGTCCTTGGCCAAAATTTGGGCTTCTTCCACCGAGGTGGCCAAACCACTCTTGGGCAGGCTTAGGCCGATGTGCTCCATGCAGTCTTTGAATTTTTGCCTGTCCTCGGACTTCTCGATGGCGTCCAGGGAGACGCCAATCATCTGCACGCCATAGCGCTCCAGGGTGCCGCGCTCCGCCAAAGCCTTGGCCATATTCAACGCTGTCTGTCCACCCATGGTGGGCAAAAGCGAGTCGGGCCTTTCTATGGCAATAATTTGCTCGGCCACCTCGGGTGTAATGGGCTCTATATAGGTTTTGTCGGCGAAGTCGGGGTCCGTCATGACGGTGGCGGGGTTGGAGTTCAGCAACACCACCTCCACCCCCTCCTCTTTGAGTGCCCGAATGGCCTGGCTTCCGGAATAGTCAAACTCGCAAGCTTGGCCGATGACAATGGGGCCGGAGCCAATGACGAGAACTTTTTTTATGTCTGAACGCTTGGGCATGGTGCTCAAGCCTCCTTTTCAGCTTCTAGGATGAGTTTCTCAAGCAAAGCCTTCTGCACGTGGAGGCGGTTTTCGGCCTCGTCCCATACGGCGGAGCGCGGCCCCTCCAACACCTCTTCTGAAATTTCTTCGCCACGGTGCGCAGGCAAACAATGCAACACAAAAGCCTCAGGCCGTGCGTGGGACAACAAAGCCGCATCCACGCAATAGCCGTCAAACGCTTCCTTGCGCAGGGCCTTCTCGGCGTCTTGCCCCATGCTGGTCCATACGTCCGTTGTGACAACGTCGACGCCGCGGCAGGCCTCCTGGGGGGTGTCAAACAGCTTCACCCCATGGCCGCCCAAAGCTGCCGCCTCCTGCGCGGTGGGGCGAAATTTCTCGGGGGCAGCAAGGTGCAGTTGCAGCCCAAACAAACCCGCCGCCTCCATCCAGGAGCGCGCCATGTTGCCCACCCCATCGCCCACAAAAGCCACTTTGCGGCCCTGCAACTCTCCCAGGCGCTCCACCATGGTATAGAGGTCTGCCAATACTTGGACGGGGTGTCCTTGGTCGGTCAGTCCGTTAATGACGGGGACGGTGGCGTGTTGGGCAAAAGCATAAATGCGCTCTTCGCCGAAAGTGCGCACCATGATGGCGTCCGCATAGCGCGAAAGCACACGCGCGGTGTCCGCCAAAGGCTCTCCGCGCGCAAGCTGGCTGTCGGCCACGGGCAAAGTCAAGGCATGGCCTCCCAGCTGCGTCATCGCCAACTCAAAGGAGACGCGTGTGCGGGTGGAGGACTTTTCAAAAATCAACACCAGGGAGCGGCCGGCCAGCGTTGTCACCACCTCGCGGCGTCGGCGCATGTGTTTGAGTTCCGTCGTGCGTTTCAACAACGCCTGGTGCTCGCCCAGGCTCAAATCCCTCAACTTCAAAAAATCTCTCTTCACAACACAACCTCTTTCAACTTTGCATATAAAACTTCTAAACCCACCACCTCGCTTGCCAGGGTTTTGGCCTGGCTTGCCGCATCCAACAACATTTGTCGCTGAAGCTTCAAGGCTTGTGGGGAGCAACTGCCCAAGCTTGCTTTATGCAGGACGGAGTTTTCAGGCAACAAACTCTGCATCACCCCTTCGTCAAAAGCGGGGTGGATGGCTGTGGCCATTTGCAATGTGGCCTGGGAGAGGGGGAGGTTGGCTTCTTGGCACCTGCGTACCAACGTGCCTACTGCTTGGTAGGCCTCTCTGAATGCCAACCCCTTCTTTACCAGCCTCTCGGCTAAGTCTGTCGCTTGGGTATAGCCGTCTTCCAAAGCCGCCTTGCAACGCTGTGCATTAAAATGCAGTCGCGGCATGGCCAAACTCAAAATGTGCAAACAGGCCTTCAGCATGGGGCCCGTCTCCAGGAGGGCTTGCCTGTCCTCCTGCAAGTCTCGGTTATAGCCCGCGGGCAGGCCTTTGAGGGTGCTCATGAGGCCCAACAAGTTGCCCAGGGCGCGGCCGCTTTTGCCGCGAATCAACTCAAAAACATCCGGGTTCCGTTTTTGCGGCATCATGGAGGAGCCGCAGGCAATTTCCCCGTCCAGCACGGCAAAACCAAACTCCAGGCTGGTATAGTCAATAACATCGGTAGACAGGCGGCTTAAATGTACCATTAAACGGGAGGCCGCATAGAGGTAGTCCATGCCGAAGTCCCTGTCGCCTACCGTATCCATGGCATTGTGCGTGGCCCCTCCCCCAAACCCCAAAAGCTCCGCGGACAACTCGCGGTTAATGGGCAGCGAAGTCCCCGCAATGGCCCCGCAACCCAAGCTAGAAAGGCCCAGCTGCTTTTGTACAAAACCAAACAACTCCACGTCGCGCGCGAGTGCAGCGCCGTGGGCGGCCAGCCAAAAACCCAGCGTTACGGGCTGGGCCCTCTGGCGGTGGGTATAGGAGGGGAGCAAAAGCGCGCCTTGCGCGTCCATGCGCCCCACCAACACTTCCAAAAGCTCGGCCAAATGACGCAAAACCTCTGCCGAGGCCTCGCGTATGTGCAGCCTTAAGTCGGTGGAAACCTGGTCATTCCGGGAGCGGGCGGTGTGGAGGCGGGCGGCGGGGGCGCCTATGCGCGCTGAAAGCTCGGCCTCCACCGCCATGTGCACGTCCTCCTCGTCGGGAAGCTGCAAGCGGCCGGCCTGCACCTCCTCATAAACCGAAGCTAAACCGTCCCTAATGCTGCGCGCTACCTCCTTGGGGACAATGCCTTGGCGGGCCAGCATGAGGACGTGCGCCATGCTGCCGACAATGTCTTCAAGCAAAAGCGCCTTGTCCAAGGCCAGGGAGCTGGAGAAAGCCAGCACCTCCGGCAAAAGTTGGCGTCCACCGGAGGCTTCTGTTTTTGCAATGGCCACGCTTATTTCCTGTGTATGCGGCTGAATAAAGTCAAGGGGAGTCCCAGCAACTCAATGAAGCCCTCGGCGGCGCGGTGATCGAAACTGTCTCCCTTGTCATAGGTGGACAGGGCGCGGTTATAGAGGCCATGGGGGGAGCTTCGGCCCACCACTTGGCAGGAGGACTTAAACAGGCGCAAGCGCACTTCGCCGCAAACCACTTTGTTGCAACTGTCAATAAACGCTTCCATGGCTTCGCGGTAGGGAGAAAACCAAAAGCCCTCATAAACCATTTCGGCAAATTTCTGGTCCATAATGGCTTTCAGCCGCAAGGAGAGGCCCATCATGGTGAAGCGCTCCAAGTCCTGGTGCGCGCGAATCAACAAGGTGGCCCCGGGGCATTCATAGTTTTCGCGACTTTTAATTCCGACGACGCGGTTCTCCATCAAGTCAATGCGGCCCACGCCGTGCAGTCCGGCAAAGGCATTGCACTTCTCAATGAGGGCAACCGGCGGCATGCGTTGTCCGTCTATGCTGACGGGGATGCCCTCTTCAAAGCCGATGCAAATATAGCCGGGCTCGTCGGGGGAGTCCTTGAAGGACCGGGTCCACGCGAAGGCCTCTTCCAGGGGCTCCTGCATGGGGTCTTCCAAAATGCCGCCCTCAATGGAGCGGCCCCACAAATTCTCGTCTATGGAATAGGGGCTTTTTTTGGTGGTAGGCACTTCAATGTTGTATTTGGCGGCATATTCCATGGCCACGTCGCGCGACAAATAGCGCTCGCGTTGGGGGACGACAATTTTGAGTTCCGGCGCCAAACCACGCACGCCCAAGTCGAAACGCACTTGGTCATTGCCCTTGCCTGTGGAGCCGTGGGCCACCGCCGTGGCGCCGTGCTTCTTCGCCGCGTCTACCAAATGTTGGGCAATGAGGGGGCGGCTGAGGGCGGCCGAGAGGGGGTAGACGCCTTCATAGAGGGCGTTGGCTTTGAGTGCTTTGAAGCAATAGTCCTTGGCAAAGGCTTCCTTGGCGTCCACCACCTCGCAGGCAATGGCGCCCGCTTTTTGGGCGCGGCGCACCACCACCTCGGTGTCTCTGGCTTCGCCGACATCCACGTGGCAGCACACCACTTCATAGTTATAGGGGGGCTCTTGCAGAATACGCACAAGGACGGAGGTGTCCAAACCTCCTGAATAGGCCAACACAACTTTCTCTTTCACAAACATTCTCCTCTTCTCATGCTGCTTTTGTTTCCATAAACCTCAACGCCTAACCCTCCGCCCCCAGTCCCCCGCCTCCTTGCCTCCACCACCACCGGCGCCATGCGTTGCATGAAACCTAACTTTTGACAACTCCCCTTGCGCCTTAAATAGCGCTGGGCCTGTGGGGCCCTCTAAATACCTTGTAAAGTCCTTTAAAACCACCTGCCTGCCTCCATCACCAACCCCCCCCCTGGGCATGGGACAACTCTAGTTTTCAACATGGGTTATGACGGTGCCCACACCTTGGTCCGTGAAAAGTTCCGCTATGATGGAATGGGCCATGCGGGCGTCGACCAGGTGCACTTGCGTTACGCCGGCTTCCACGGCCTTCAGCGCCAGGCGGGCCTTGTCCCTTTGCTCCTCGTCTATTCTGGCCTCCTCCAGGCGGGTTTTCAGGGAAATGTTGTTGAGTTGGTTCAGCAACACGCCGTCGTCGCAAACGCCTTGCGCCCCTATCATCAACACCAGCTTCTTCGCGCGCAGCGCCGCGGCAATGGCCAGCACCACGTCGTCGACGTCCAAAGCCACACTCTGGCCGTCTTCGCCCAGGCCCAGGGAGGCGACTACGGGGACATAACCCCGGGACATAAACATTTCGAGCAACTCCACATTGACGGACTTCACCACTCCCTGCCCATTCGGCAAAAGCTGCGCCTTTATGAGAGCGCCGTCCTTGCCTGAAACACCTATGGCGTGGCCGCCTCTGCGGTTGAGTTTGGCCACCAAGGCTGCGTTGGTTTCTCCGTGCAGCACCATTTCGCGCACGCGCTGCCCTTCGCCTTGGGTGGCCGCAGCGGGCCCAAAGCGCGTCAGGGTTTCGGCGGACTCGGGCCCCTCGCCGTGCACCACAATGGGCACCATGCCTACGGAGCGCAGCAGGTTAATGTCTTCGCAGAGGCTTTCTTCGAGGTTTTCATTGGCCAGCGTGTGGCGAGAAACCCGCAGCACACAACACTCCTTGGCGAAGCGCGAAATATAGGCCAAAGCCTGGCGCACCAGCTTCACCTTAAACTGCGGGCTATAGAGGCTGAGGCGGTCGTCCTTTTTGACGGAGCCGTCGGGCTCACTCACAATGAGGGAGGTATAGTCCGCGTTAATTTTCACATAGTCATAGGACAAGTCACAGCCCCAGGCGGTGGCGGTGCCGATGCCTGCGTGCAAATCCACGTCTATGAAAATTTCGGGCTCGCGCATGCGCACGCGCAGCTGCTCCGTGGTGTTGTCGATGCAAGCGCCGTCATAGACGCATATGCCTTGTATAATAACGGTGGCCTCCCCTATTTGGATGGGCCAATCCTGCGTCCCCGCCTTCGCCCCTATGGCCGCCAACACCCGCCCCCAGTTGGGGTCTGCTCCAAACAGGGCCGCCTTCACCAACATGGAGTTGGCTACGGCCATGGCCGCCGCGCGCGCTATGTCCTGGCTGGGCGCTCCGCCGATGCGGACTTCCAACATGCGTGTGGCCCCTTCGCCATCCGCCGCAATCAGCTTGGCCAAACCCCGGCACAAAGAGGTGAGCTCTTCACAGAAGGACAAATGGTCCGCGCTGCCCTCCTCCAGTTTGGGGTTTTGGGCAAGGCCGTTGGCCATCGCAAAAACCACGTCGTTGGTGCTCATGTCGTTGTCAACCGTGAGGCAGTTGAAGCTGGTTTCCATCGCACGGCGCAAAGCCGCTTGGAGGCACGGGGCGGAAATGACGGCGTCTGTCGTCACCACACAAATCATCGTCGCAAGCTCCGGCGCAATCATCCCTGAGCCTTTGCATATGGCCGACAGCACCACCTCTTTTCCCCCCAGCACAATGGTGCGCGACAACATTTTGCGCTGGGTGTCCGTCGTCATCATCGCCTCGGCCGCCAACTCGGCCTCCGCCTCCAAACCCTGCTTCAATGCGGGCAGCGCGTCGATGATTTTTTGCTTGGGCAACCTCACACCTATAATACCCGTGGAGGCCGTCCACACCGCGTCTGCGGTTGTGCCCATCAGCTTGGAAAGCGCTTGTTGGGTGTGCGCCACGTCGTCCAAACCCTCCTGGCCTGTCAGCGCATTGGCATTCCCGCTGTTGATGAGGATGGCGCGCAGGCCCTCCTTGGGGCAATGCCTCTCCACGTCCAGGCAAGGGGCCGCCTTGGCTTTGTTGACGGTGACGCAGGCTGCCGCCGCACAGGGCGCCTCACTCCACACCAAAGCCAAGTCCTTGCGCATGGGTTTTATGCCTGCATGCACACCGGAAAACAAAAACCCCTTGGGCACCTGCATTGTCATGTCACTTCTCCCCATATAAAAGGCCCAGCGTCTCTGGGTAGCCAAACATTAAATTCAGGTTTTGCAAAGCCTGGCCGGCGGCCCCTTTGAGCAAATTGTCCAGGGCGCTCACCACCGTCAGTTTGTTGCCCTCTATGCAGGCGGCAATTTGGAGGTGGGGGCGGTGGGCTACGGAGGCGATGCGTACCTCCTCGGGGGTGGGGCATATTTCCACCAGGGGCTCCCCCCCATAAACCTCCCCCAAAGCCTCCTCTATGTGGGCTTGGTTAATACCCGCTTTGGTTTTCGCAAAAACCGTGCACAAAATGCCGCGCTTCATCGGCAGAAGGTGGGGGAAAAAGGCGACGTCCACAGGCCTTTGGGCGATGCGCTCCAGGGTTTGCGTTATTTCAGGCCGATGCTGGTGGGGGCGGCGCAGGCGATAGGCGCGAAAGTCTCCCTCAATTTCCATATAGCCATATTCCTCCGTAGCTTTGCGTCCCGCGCCCGAAATGCCCGACGCTGCGTTGATAACGAGGGTGTCCTCCGCCAGCAACTGCTTTTTCAGAAAGGGCGCTACCGCCATAGCGGCGGCCGTGGCATAGCAGCCCGGGTTGGCCAGCAGCGTGGCTTGGGGAATGTCGCTGCGAAACCACTCCGTCAGGCCATAGACGGCCTGCTCCAGCAAGGCTTTTGCGCTGTGCTCAAAGGCATAAAACGGAGGGTAGAGACTGGCGTCCTTTAGACGAAAACTACCGGCTAAGTCTATTACCCTCAGCCCCCCTTTCAACAGGAGGGGTAGGGTAGAGAGGGAGGTTTCGGAGGGGGTAGCCATGGCCACCACCTGGCACTGCTGCAATTGTTGGAGGCCCGCTTCCACGGAGCAGAAGGCCAAGTCCCCAAAGCGCTGCGCGTCGCGTATTTTGTCGCGCAGGCGTTTGCCCTCCCACCTGTCGCTGGTGGCAAAGGCCACGCGAAAGCCCGGGTGGCCCGACAGCAGCCTCAAAAGCTCCATGCCGGAATAGCCGGAGCCGCCAATGACGCCTATAGAAACCGTTTGCATAACCCGCGTATATGTGCACGCCCCCAGCAGTACAAGCGGCATGTTTCTTTTTCGGTTGGCTGGGGGTAGTTGTTGAAAGCTCAGGGCTGTGGGGGGGTTAAAATATTTTTTTCGCCCTCCCGGGCGGCTTCATTGCTGGGCCTGCGGCCCGGCTGTCTTTAAAATTCCCCTCCGGGGAGGGGTACCGGCATAGCCGGGGGGGTGGTAGTTTAGGGCTCAGGGCTGTAGGGGGGTAGAAATATTCTTTTCGCCCCTCCGGGGGGGGTTATTGGGCCTGCGGCCCGGCTGTTTTTTAAAACGGTTTTTTTGCCCTCCGGGGGGGGGTTATTGGTGCTGGGCCTGCGGCCCGGCTGTTTCCGCCTCCGGCTGCCGTAGGTTTCGCCTACCGGCGAGTCACTTTTTTGTGTGACAAAAAAGTAACCAAAAAAACACCCTCTGGGGCCCTGCGGGGCTTTGGCAGCACTCGCGACCCCCTCGAACTCTTTACTTGATCCACCCCATCATTCCGGGGCCGTTCACCCCGTGCAAAATTTGAAATGCTGAAGCACTGCTACCT
>Ga0123356_10005600_pt1 | contig 12772 bp, 15 predicted proteins | sample TergutEmb28metaG_2_FD_92546 | JGI IMG/M metagenome (GOLD analysis project Ga0123356, IMG submission 92546) | Embiratermes neotenicus P3 segment gut microbial communities from Petit-Saut dam, French Guiana - Emb289 P3 | ecosystem: Host-associated > Arthropoda: Insects > Digestive system > Gut ... | reverse complement strand
GATAAAATTAAGCAGCGGCTCAACAACAATAAACGGAACAAATATAACGCAAAGCGGAACAACGGGAATAACAGCGTCATTTGCAATACCGTCAAGCGTAAGCGACGGAACAAAGTTTGATTTGACAATAACGAATACAAGCGGCGATTACGTAACGCGAACGCAAGCAGTGACAATATATAATGCTATGACAGTAACAAGTTTTACGCCGTTATCTGCAAGCACGGGGACAACGGTGAATTTAACGGTAACCGGAACAGGATTTAAGAACGGGTATACAAAAGTAATATTAAAGAACGCGGCAAATGAAAGCATAACGATAACGCCGAGCACAACATCGGTAAGCGCGACGCAGATAGCGGGAACATTTACGGCGCCAAGCAGCTCGGGAACATGGAAAGTGTATGTGTCGGCGTATAACGGAGGACCTGAATACGCGGCAGCGTCGAATCTGAATATAACGGCAAGCACAGGGAACGAGGATGATGTAGTAATAACGTTTCCCGTAAGATCCAAAAACGGCGTTCAAAATACGGGAATGCTAATAATACAGAAAATGACATTTAAGGAGAGTGTTCTAATAAGCGCGCAGCAGCATAACAGTTTTGCGCCAGCAGACTCGCATGTGAGGGAATTAAAGCATACGAACATAGGAGTGCTAATAGAGGCGCAGGGCAAACAGCCGGAAAAGGAAATAGAGTTAAGAATACCGTACAATGAATCGGATATAACGGAAGTGGAAGAAGAATTATTAGTAATATCAAGGTATGATGAAGAAAGGCAGGTATGGGTTCCGTTAAAGTCGAAAGTAGATAAAGTAAATCAATATGTGATATCAAATTTAAACCATTTGTCAGTATTTGCCATAATGGGAACGGGAATAGCAGGGAACGCGGTTGGAAATGTTAAGTATTATCCGAATCCGATGAAGCCGTCAAAGGGAATGAATTACGCAAGGATGCATTTCTCAAATCTGCCTGCGGGAACCCGCATAAAGATATACACATTGCTGGGGCAGATCGTGAGAAATTTAGAGGCTGATGCGAGCGGGATGGCTGTATGGGACGGGAATAATGAGAACGGCAAAAAAGCGTCCAGCGGGACATACATAGCATATATAGAAGATAATAAAGGAAACAAAAAAAGAATAAAGATAGCGGTTGAAAGATGAAACTGCAAAGAAACTCAACATCTTTGCCAAATTTTGTCATAAATGTATTGCTGACGCTATGCGTCAGTTTTTGTATTCTCTCAGCAAATATATCAGCTTGCCTAAAATCTTGTAATCTTTAGGGTAAACCGGCGGATACAAATGATTTGTTGACCTTAAACATACTCTGCCGTTACTTTTGTTATAAACTTTTATCGCTGCTTCGCCGTCAACCAAAACCACAACAATGTCGCCGTTTGCAATATGGCTGTTTTTAGATATGACTACGGTATCCCCTTCCACTATTCCCGAAGGCTCCATGCTGTCGCCGCGTACTTTTAAGGCAAAACATTCCCTATTCCTTGTTACGCCGGTATTTATGTAGACATAATCCCGGGCGTCCTCAACCGGTTCTAAAAAAGTTCCGGCGTGAACATTTCCCAAAACAGGCACCGGCGAAAATTTTTGCCTGTCAACTATTTCAAGTCCTCTTGCCATAGATTCTTTCCTGTTCAGATAACCTTTCTTTTCCAATATTTTAATGTATTTTTGCACAGGCCCTATGGTAATATTGAATTTTGCCGCGATTTCCCTTATTGTCGGGAAATTGCCGTTTTCCAAAGAGAAGTTCTCAATAAAATCTAAAACCGCGCGCTGTTTTTCCGTAAGTTTTTCCATATTGCCCCCTATAAACTGCAATTAACAAATATCAGATTACAATTTACAATTAAAAACATAGTTGTCATTTATTTGTTAATTGTCAATTGTTATTTGTAAGTTATAGCATACATAAGTATTCCGTGTCAACAAAAAACTAATTAATTATTGTATAATTAACTCATTATGAAAAAGAACCCTTTAATTAAAATCGGTTTTCTAAAAACCCCGACGGATAATTTCTCCACAACCGGCGGTTTAAAAAAGTATTGGAAAAGCGTTAAACCTTTGATAGAACAGAGAGAAAATCATTTTGCTAATGTCTGGAAAAACGGTTCCGAAGAAGAAATTTTTGCGGAACTTGTATTTTGCCTTTTTACTCCCCAAAGTAAAGCTGTTTCCTGCTGGGCTGCGGTCAACAAACTCGCGGACAACAATATGATATTTGAAGCCTCGGCCGGCGAAATAGCAAAAACAATCTCAAACGTGCGTTTTCACAACAACAAAGCGCGTTTTGCCGTCGAAGCCAGAACGCTCTTTACGTCCGGCAAGAAAATGAAAATAAAAGAAAAACTCGCGTCTTTTGACGATATTTACAAACTGCGCGAATGGATTATAATAAATATTAAAGGCATAGGATATAAAGAAGCAGGACATTTCCTAAGGAATATAGGCATAGGAAAGGATTTGGCAATTTTGGACAGGCACATACTTAAAAACTTAAAAATTTTTGGAGCAATTAAAGAAATCCCTAAAACTCTTTCCCCTAAAATCTATAAAGAAACCGAAAAACAAATGCAGAATTTCTCAAAAAAAATAGGAATACCTATGTCGCATATGGATATGCTTTTATGGTGTAAAGAGTCGGGAGGAATATTCAAGTAAAGCAATTAGTAATGAGTAGTTGTTTTTGTCATACCGGCGAAAGCCGGTATCCAAGTTAGCCGTTAAAAGGCATAAGGAATAAAAAATATTTTTAGTAACAATGGATTCCGTTTTTCAACGGAATGACACTACCACACCAGGGTTTTTAGAAAAACTCAATCGGAGTAAAAATGGATTTTACGGCGTTGGAAAAAATACAGTACGGGGTTTATTTGATAGCCTCTGCTTTTGACGGGCAAAAAAGCGCTTTCGCGGCAAACAGCGTTATGCAGGTTTGTGCGAGTCCCGTTAAAATAGCGATTTCGGTTTCAAAACAAAACTGGACTTACGGATTGATTGAAAAAGCAGGGCTGTTTTCAATAAGCGCGGTCTCGCAATCAGCTCCGTTTGAATTTATAGGAAAATTCGGTTTCAGAAGCGGAAAAACGTTTAACAAATTTGAAAATACCGAATATAAAACTTTTGAAAGCGGTATTCCAGCGGTCATTCAATACGCCGCGGCGGTTTTTGAATTAAAAATTACCGGTAAAATTGACGTCGGAAGCCATACGGTTTTCATAGGCGAAGTTTTAAATATGGAAAAACTGTCCGAAGAAACTACGATGACATACGAATACTACCACAAAATAAAAGGCGGTCTCACCGCTAAAAACGCCCCGACATACAGAAACAAAGTAGAAAGTTAAAAGTGTAAAGTGAAAATGTTGTGTTTCGGTCCCCGATTAAGACATTCGAGGATAAACTCCGCCGAAACCTATTTTAAGTTTTTGCAAAGCAAAAACACGTCTTTTTAACTTTTAACTCTTCACTTTTCACTTTGTCTTTATTACATCAGTCCCGGGATTTTCATGCCGCCGGTAATTTTTTTTGCTTCTTCGGCCATAACATCCTGCGCTTTTTTGCCGGCCGATGAAAAGGCTTCCAAAACAAGTTTTTCTATTTTTTCTTTTTTTTCTTTAAGCAAATCATCCGGCATTTCAAAACTTAAAAATTCATTTTTCGCGTTCACTTTTATTTTTATGCCCTTATATTCCACGTCCAAAACCTGCGATTTAAGCTTTTTATCCATATCTCCCAATTTACTTCTCATAGCCATCGCTTCTTTTGCCATCTTAAACAATTCCATTTTTTCCTCTCCTAACTTTTTTTATCTTTAATAAGTTTTTTATCCCTTATTATCATAACTCTCACTAATAATCCGAGAACGCCCCAAATACCGACCAAAATCCAGCCAGTTAATTTAAAGCCTTTCAACAAGAAATAAACGCCTAATGCTCCGCATACAGTCGAAATAATAAACATATTTTTATATAAAACCGCTTTTTTGCTTAACTCCACTATTTGCCTCTCTTCTCTCTTTTTTTAACAATGAACCTGATTATAGCGTAAACAGCGACGTTTAACGCCAACAAAGCAAGCGCGATATACATAACTTGTATATTATCGTCATCCGCTCTTCCTATGTAACCCAAAACAAATATTTGGACAAAAGATAAGGCGTACAAAAAAAGTTTCAGCTTCGTTAAAAAATTCATTATTGAATCGCCTTCATCAAAACGGTCCTTTTCAAAAAAGAACCTTTTTTAGACGCTTCGCCTATATTCATAGAGGTTACCGCCACTTTGTTTATAATGAAAACCTTAGAATAATCGTCGTAGTCCTCCGCATACCCCCGTACGGAATGTATTATGTAAGGTTTATTATTTTCATTGCCTATATAAAGCATTATGTGTCCCGGAAAATACAATAAAGTTATGCCTGGAATGCCGTATTTTATAATTTTTACGGTTCTTAAGACTTCGAATTCGGAAGACTCAAATCCCGCTAAAAAAACGCCTGTTTGGATTTGCCCCGTAGAATTGCGCGGGAGCATTATGCCAAAACACGCAAAAACCTGTTTTAAAAAAGCGGAACAGTCCTGATCGCCGTTCATACCTCCCCAGCCGTAAGGATGATCCAGATTTTTAAACGCCTGAATTAAAGCATTGCGCTGCGTATATTTAAGAAATCCTACGGATATATCGGATTTAGCGACAAATCCTTTTTTAAATTCGAGTTTGCCGTATTTATCCGCGACGGGTATTCTTATTTCGGCGTAATCGCCGTAAATTTTGTAAAACGGCAGCTGCGTACCCATCTTTACGCTCTCAAAAAAATCTTTCATCTCCTTATCTTTGTAAATATCCGCGCTTGCGGAGATAAAAACCGCCATATTTTTCCATTTTTTATATTCTTTTATTTGGTTTTGCCCGCAAAAAGCTATTGAATCGCGTCTTATCCACCCTTCGGCAACTTCAGAAACCACATAAAACCATTTATAGTCTTTTGACGCGTATAAAACCGCAAGCGGCGAGCCTAAATCAAGCAAAGTAAACTGTATTCTGTCTATATCCGAAGTTTCTAAAGAAGAATACAGCGGTTTGTCGGAAGGCAAAGCCCTGAGCTGCGCGTATTTTACGGTCATCGCGAACTTTACATCCACGGGAGTTCCGAAAACAGAGTAATCTATATTGTCAATAATGCCGGACAAATATTCCAGCCCGACGGGCTGTTCACTTGAACCGTCGTAATATTTTGAATAGTTCTCTATATCTTTTTTAATTTTTGCCAACTGGGCGCTGCCTGCGTATTTTTGAGGAAAATAACGAATATCTTTTAAGAAAAAGCTTTTCCCGGTAATTCTGGCATTTAACGCTTCTATGCCTTTTTTGTCGAGTATTACCAAATCCGGATTGTCTATTTTAGATATCCAGTATCCCGCGCTTTTCATTTCTCTGGGAACATCGTCGAAAGATAACGGAGCGGGATAAAATGTAACCATTCTAACTTTTTTCGAAGATGAACACGAGGGTAATATAAACGCGGCAAAAAATAAAATTATTAAAATAAATAATTTATTTAATTTACAGCCATGATGACAGGTATCGTATTTACGCATCTAAATCTTTCCTTAAAGTTCCCGAAGTTATTTTTATTATTCCGTCTTTTGTCCCCAGCATAAGTTTTCCGTCTTTATCTATTCCTTTATTTACGCCTTTTATGATTTCAAATCCGGTTTCGACGGTTACAAAACCGCTTTTAAACGCCGTTTTAGAATTATATTCCCGCGCATAATTTGCAAAACCGTTTTTTTGAAATCCGCGGTATAAGGAGTCAAATTTTTCCAAAAAGCGAGCCAAAAGCGCGGCTCTGTCCGTATTTTTATTCAATATTTCCTTCATACTCGCGGAAATTATTTTTAATTCTTTCGGCAAAACATTATTGACGTTTATTCCTATACCGACAGCGACCCAGTTTATCACATCCTGCTCGGCCGACATTTCCATTAGTATACCTGATATTTTCTTTTCGTCAACTAAAATATCATTAGGCCATTTTACCGACGACTTTATTTTATACTCTCTTTCCAGAACTTTGTTTAACGCTATAGCCGCGACAAGCGCGAGTTTAGGCGCTTCGTCCGGGCGTATGCGGGGTTTTAAAAGCAGCGAAAACCATAAGCCGCCTTTACCCGAACTCCAGACTCTTTTCATTCTTCCGTATCCGCTGCTTTGTTCGTCGGCTACGACGACAATTCCTTCCCCGGCGTTTTCAGCGGCCATTTGTTTTATTTTTGTCTGCGTAGAGTCTATTTTTTTATAATGCAGCACGCTTTTGCATATTTTAACCGGTTTATTTATTTTGGAAAGAATTTCAAATTCGTTGACAATATCGCCCGTTTTTACAAACTTATAACCTTTTGGAGACGTCTCTATTTTGTACCCGTTTTCCCTAAGGGTATTAACGCGCTTGTGGACCGCGGCCCTTGAAACTTTCAGTGTATTTCCGAGTGTTTTTCCCGAAACGTATTCTTTTTCGGAAAGCAGCTTCAAAATGTTCATTTTATCGTAATTTCTAAAGTTATATCCAGCGCCGGAGCGGAATGGGTTATCATTCCCACGGAAATTCTTTCAACGCCGAGTTTCGCGAATTTTCCTATGGTTTTGGCGTTTATTCCTCCTGAAATTTCAATTTCCGGATTATAACAGTTTACGGAATTTTTCCTTATAAGCGCGGCCATTTTTTTAGTATTCGCGTAACTTGTGTTGTCGAGCATTATTATATCCGCGCGGACTTGCAAGGCATGGCGCACCTGAGCGGCGTTTTCGCATTCCACTTCAACAAGAACATTCTTATGTTTCTTTCTGAAACCCTTTATTTTTGAGGCTAAATCTTTCGTAAGACTTAAATGATTGTCCTTTATCAAAACCATATCCGACAAACCCATTCTGTGGTTTGCTCCGCCGCCGCAGCGCACGGCGTATTTGGCAAGCTCTCTGTAGCCTGGAATAGTTTTTCTGGTATCAAAAATTTTAGCTCTTCCGCCTTTTACGGCAGATACGAATTCGTTTGTAAGAGTCGCGATTCCCGACATATGCTGTAAGAAGTTCAAAGCGGTTCTTTCGCCGGAAAGAATCGCCTGAGCCGGACCGTTAATTTCTAAAATATGGTCGCCTTTCTTTATTTTAGAACAATCTTTTATTTTTTTTGTCACCCTGCATTTTTTATCTATCGCTTTAAATACCGCCGTAAAAACGTCAATACCGCATAAAACACCAGGCTTATTAGCTATCAAAACGGCTTTAGCCTGTTTATCTTTAGGTATAAACTCTTTAGTCGTAATATCCTTAAAAACACAGTCTTCTTTTAAAGCAAGCCTTATCAATTCGTTGGTATTCATGTTCTTGATTTTATAAAATAAACAAATATTTTACAACGATAAACATTCAAATTTCTGCATAAACCCCGAATTTGATATAATTGGCTTATATAATTAGACGGAGTTTTTAAATGAAAAAAGCCATAAAGGTTTTTATTTTATTAATCTTGCCGTTTTTCGTTTTTACCGCCTGTTTAACGGCCGGTAAAGCCGGTATTCCCAAAATATATAACGACGGTTCTGAAATAAATGCCAAAATCGCCGGCAAAAAATTTCGTTTGACAGTCGCAAAAACACAAGAGGCCAGAGCTCAGGGGTTATCCGACAGAGACAAAATGCCCGCGGACGGAATGATATTCTTATTTGATGCGTCGCAGCCTCTTACGTTTTGGATGAAAAACATGCGTTTTCCCATTGATATTTTATGGATAAACGGCAATAAAATAGTCGCAATAACAAAAAACGCCCGACCCGAACCCGGAGTCAGCGACGAAAACTTGAAAAGATATTTTTCGGGCTATTACGCAGACACCGTTATAGAATTAAACGCCGGAGACTGCGAAAAATATAACATTAAAACAGGAGACGCAGTTGTCATTCCGGCCTCCGAGCGGGAATGACGAGAAAAAGGAGAAAAAAATGATTTTAAGACTTAAAGAAGATTTGAAAAAGTATATGAAAGCGCAGGATATGGAAAGCCTTAACGTAGTAAGAGGAATTTTGAATGAAATAAACATACGCGAAATGAAAAATATAAAAATAAACGACGAAGAAATAGTAAAAGTTTTGAGAAGCGAAATAAAAAAGAGGAAAGAAGCCATAGAAAACTTTGAAAAGGCCGCAAGGCAGGATTTAATAGATAAAGAACAGAGAGAAACTAAAGTTATAGAACAATATCTGCCGGCGGAAATGCCGGAAGAACAGCTTTTGGCAAAAATAAAAGAAATTGCCGACGCTTCGTCCGACAAAAGTTTCGGAACGGTTATGAAAGCCGCCGTTGCGGCGGTCAACGGACAAGCCGACGGAAAAAGAATTTCCGCGGCTGTAAAGAAAATTTTAGGATAACACAAATAAAAAGAACGGCCGTGAAGATAATTCTTACGGCCGTTCTTTGATTTATTGCCTTTGATTCGTAATTCGTAATTTGAAATTCGTAATTGTTTTTACTTCTTTCCTTTTTCATACTGCAAAGTTTTTGTAGTCATATCGGTTACAACCGAAGGTCCGAAATATTGCATAGGCCCCGGGAACATATAACTTTCCGTAACAGCCCATTTGTCGCGGTTTTTTAACAATTCTTTAAAAGGCTTTCCTTTCAAATCAACCAAAGCTTTTAGTATTACGGGTTTTTCTTTGCCGTGCCTTTTTTCAATGTTCATCATCATTGTCAAAGGTATTCCGCCGCAAACCCACTGTTTAGGAGACTTGGTTAGGTTTTTTACGGAAGACAAATAGCCGGTTAAACCGTTAAGAGCCAAAACCGCCGCGTTATAACCCAAAGCATAGCAGTAATTCGCGTCAAAATTAGATGGAATGCCGCAGCGCCCTTCATAGCCGAAAAAGTGCATTATAGCCGAAAATTTACCTTTATATTTGCCGTCTTTTTTAAGTTCCGAAAGTTTTTTCTGTACCATTTCAATCAAAAGTTTTTCGGTTTCAATCAAAGAAACCTGAACATTGCCGTGAGGGTCTCTGTCAAGCATAAGCTGCGAGGCTATTCCAGCAGGCAGAGATTTCATAAGTCCTGAAAGATTTGACGGAAGGTTTTTACACACAAATTCTTTTTTTTCTTCTACGGAATTCATTAAAGACATTACGTCCGTATTTTCAGCCAAAACGTCGTTAAGAGCCGAAATAAGCTCTTTCATTTCCGGAATAAACTCTATCAAACCTTCGGGAACCAAAGCCACTCCGTAATTTTTGCCGTTTTCACAGCGTTTCAATATTATTTCAACTATGCCGTCCACTACCTGCGCGAGAGTCATTTTCTTTGACAATACTTCTTCGCCGATTAAAACTATATTAGGCTGGGTTTTAAAACCAACTTCCAGAGTTATGTGAGACGCGCTTCTTCCCATAAGACGCACAAAATGCCAGTATTTGCGGGCGGAATTCACGTCCCTGCAGATATTGCCGACAAGCTCGGAATAGATTTTTGTAGCGGTATCAAAACCAAAAGAAGTTTCTATGTGCTCGTTTTTCAAATCGCCGTCAATGGTTTTAGGAACTCCTACGACGCTGATATTCATATTTTCTTTCTTAAAATATTCAGCTATAAGAGCCGCATTTGTATTGGAATCGTCTCCGCCGACTACGACCAAGGCGTCGAGTTTATTTTCCGAACAATTTTTTTTCGTCGCGTAAAATTGTTCCTGAGTCTCTATTTTTGTCCTGCCTGACTGTATGAAGTCAAAACCGCCAGTATTTCTGTAATCGTCTAAAACTGCTTCCGATATGACTTTATATTTGTTCTCAAGTATTCCCGACGGTCCGCCCAAATAACCTATTAAAGTGTTTTTAGGATTGGCTTTCTTTAAGCCGTCAAATAAACCTGCGATAACATTATGTCCTCCGGGAGCCTGCCCTCCGGAAAGTACGACGCCTACTTTAACCGCTTTCTTTTTTACCGAATTATTCGCCCTTTTCACAAAACTCACTTCAGGCAAACCGTAAGTATTTTTAAATATTTCTTTTACCTTTTCCTGGTCGGCTACGGATTTAGTGGGCTTTCCGGATTTTACATTTACCGAAGCGGGGCCATTTTTTAAAATTTCCGGCAAAACCGGTTTAAATTTACGTCTTTCAATCTGTAATTCCGAAACATTTGCTTTGCTGGACATCTTTACGTATCCTCCCCAATTATTGGATTAAATCAGCGGTATTATAACATAAATTGACCCTTTTTAAAATAACAACATGGATCCCCGATTTGGACATTCGGGAATGACAAAAGAGCGGAAATACAGCTTTCTTTTGTCAATTTGACTATAAAACAATAATAATATATAATTGTTGGACTTGATTTATGAAGTAACAATTTCGGAGGAATCAGTAATGGCAAAACTTAAAACCGGCAGACATACGTCCGCTCTTAAAGAAGCAAGAAAGGCAGTAAAAAGAACCGAAAGAAACATTGCCGTAAAAAGCAAAATCAAAACAGCCGTAAAAAAAGTCGAAGCAGCCGTAAAAAACAAAGACGCGAAACTTGCCAAGGAACAGCTTAACATAGCTTTTTCGCAATGGGACAAAGCTGCGAAAAAAAATATAATCCATTATAAAGCTGCCGCAAACCAGAAAGCAAGACTTTCCAAAAAAGTCGCAAGCTTGTCAAAATAAATAACCCGTTGATTTACAAATATAAAAACTGCCGGTTTTCAACATTCCTGCAGTTTTTTATTTTTGCTAGTAGTATTGTCATACCCGATCGCCTCTATCGGGTATCTATTTTTACTAAATATTTCTGTTTTCCTTTCATTTTTTTAAAAGACTAACGTGGATTCCCGATATAAACTTTCGGGAATGACAGGCAGTACTTGTTATCATCATTTACATACAAACAATATTACTTTTTCCAAAGCGGATACGGCGTCTGAAGTTCCGGTTTTAATAGCGGTATCGGCTTTTAATATGACTCTTATGCTTTCTTTTAAATTTTTCAGGCTGTGTTTTTTTAAGTTTGACAAAAACGGCCCCGCGAAAAACGAATGTATTCTTAAAGACGAAGCCGCTTCCTGCGGCGACATTCCCTGTTCTTCAATTCTGCTTTTCGCGTCAAGCATTCTCCGGACAGCGGAAACTATTGCGGAAAGAATCATCACGGGTTCTTCCCCTTCCTCAATAAGTTTCTCCAAAACAAACATCGCTTTTTTTAAATCTTTAGCTTCCATATAAGACGACAAAGAATAGACGTTAACTTCTTTAGTGTATCCGCTTATTTTTTCTATGTCTTCTTCGGTAATATTTTTTTTGTCTTTTCCGGCAAAAAGCGACAGTTTTTCTATTTCGTTTGAAATATTCAGCAAATCCGTTCCGTTTTCGTCTATTATTCTGGAAATTACGCCGGATGCGGCGTTTTTGCCCTTTTGGTTAAACTCATTTCTTATAAACTCTTTAACTTCGCTTTCATATTGTTTCCGGCAATCGACTGAAACGCAATTTTTAGACGATATAGTATCGTTAAGCAATTCCTTTCTTTTTGAAATCGTTTCTTTTTTATAATTAGACGAGTAGAGCATTATAAGACATGACGTATCAACGGGGTTATCTATATAGCCGCAAAGCCTTTCGGCGTCGGCCGCTTTCATTTTATGCAAATCTTTGACTATAATTACCCTTTTTTCGCTTAAAAAAGGCAAGGTCTGCAAAGCGTTTAAAATATCTTCGCAGGAAGAATCCGCGGCGTAAAAAACTTCTTTATTCAAATCGCCCGCGTCCAAAAAAGATTCGGTTTTTTTGAGACAGTAATCAATGAGATAAGCTTCTTCTCCCGCGAACAAATATACCGGAGAATTTTTTTTTGAGGATATATGCTTGTTGAAATCTTGAATTTTAATCAGTGACATAATAAATAAGGGAGGAGGTAGAAAGGAGAAGGGAGGAATTTAAAACAACAAATTTTATTTTGCCGTTACTTCCTACCTCCTACCTCATCCTTCCTGCTTGCCGTTATAAAGGTACTTTTCTCTCCGAAACGCTTGTTACCGACCCGAAACCTCTGATTGTTCTCTTAACTATATCTCTTGAAAGCTTTTCCCAGATAATAGTCCTCGCTTCCTCTTCGCTCATTCCGTCTCCCATTGAAACGTCCGTATTTCTGTTTGTAATGTCTTTATATATCTGTATTCCTTCCATATTCGGTTCCGTCCAAAGCGTAACGTCGTTTTCTCTGTCTATAAGCGAAACGCTGACGATAATCCAAAGCTTAAACTGTTCCGCGACCATATTTACGTCGTAAGTCAAAGGCTGCAAAATATATCTTCTTATTGTAATGCTCAATACTCCGTTGGCTTCGCTTTCGGTATTAACCAAAGAAAGCCTGCCGTCTCTTAAAACTTCATCCACAAGGGCGTTCATAAACTTAGCTTCCAGCCCGAACTGATTTGTATTATTTACAATAGGCCTGACGCAAACGTTTCTGATATGTTCCGGCAAAATCTGGGGCGCAGGGTCATAGATTGACGCGCAAGACGACAAAATAAATGCCGCGCACAGAGATAACCAAAGTAATAATCTGTTCATTGTTCCTCCAAAAAAAAACAAACATGAACCTCCACGGGCTTACGCCCGTGGTATCAGCCTATTGCAAACAAAGTTTGACCTGAATCTTCTCTACCTTGATTTTCAATGTACTTCTTTATTATTTCCTCATTAATTCCTATAGT
>Ga0123356_10005599_pt1 | contig 12773 bp, 15 predicted proteins | sample TergutEmb28metaG_2_FD_92546 | JGI IMG/M metagenome (GOLD analysis project Ga0123356, IMG submission 92546) | Embiratermes neotenicus P3 segment gut microbial communities from Petit-Saut dam, French Guiana - Emb289 P3 | ecosystem: Host-associated > Arthropoda: Insects > Digestive system > Gut ... | reverse complement strand
TCAACAATATTATCTTCCATATGCGAAAGCAACAAAACATCAAAATCACTGAACATTTCAAATATCAAATCAGTGTCAGCATAAAAATGCGGAACTCCATTCTCTGGGCCATCCTCAATTCGGGTTTTCGTATTCTCGTCTATGATCGGCCAGTCCTGTTGATACCCCCACGCCGCTTTGGAACCAAGCGTCAAATAGCATTCGCCATCCTTCTTTAGGACTCGAAATATCTCGCTCACACACTTGCGCATCCCGGCCGTGTCGGTGTGTGAAATGACATTCTTGCATAATATACAATCCGCCGAATCATTATCATAGGGCAAGTTCAACATATCGCCCACGCGAGTATCAATATTAAGTCTTTCCTTCTTAGCCCACTTCCCGCATGATTCAATCGCCTTCTCCGAAAGATCAAATGCATAAGTCTCAAAACCGGCTTTTGCAAACTGAATCGCATGCCGCCCCAACCCGCAACCTAGGTCCAAGAAAGTTCTCTTGCCCTGAGACAACCACCGGTTCACTAAATAATAAGACTCAATACACGGCTCCAGCCATACACTATCATCTTTACCACCCTTGAATACGCCCCAATCCCATGCTTTTGATTTCGTCATAAGAATATTTTACACTAAAAAAGCTCCCTAGGGAGCATACATACGTCCAAATGGTGCTGGGAGCTGGATTCGAACCAGCGAACCCGAAAGGGAGCAGATTTACAGTCTGCCGTGATTAACCGCTACACGATCCCAGCACTTAATGTGGAGCCACCTTCGAGACTTGAACTCGAGACCCCTTCCTTACCATGGAAGTGCTCTACCAACTGAGCTAAGGCGGCGCACAAGTATTGTAGCAGATTTTAGGGTTTTCGTCTATAAGTGACGAAGTCCATCGCATACTTGTTTTCGGCGTCTGCGTCGCGGTGTATGCGGTGCGTCTCTTCAAATTCATCAGGATTAATCTCTGGGAATGTGGCATCACCCTCAGCGATAGTGTCGACATAAGTCAGCTCTAAAAAGTCAGCGTAGGGAAGGAATAGTCTATACATAGCCCCTCCACCACACACGAAGACATCGCTCGCCATCTCCATCACGTCATCGATACTATGAACGGTCAATACATCATCGTCTATGAAACCTGGATATTTTGAGTGCACCAGCACTCTGCGGTAAGGCATCTTTTTGCCCTTTTTTTCATAATACGCCTTCACGGCCTGATACGTCTTAAACCCGAATAATACGGTTTGTTCTTCGACGATACCTCTGAAGTGTCTGCGATCAGCAGGCAGCCACCAAGGTGCTACGCCTCTCTGATCAATTACTCTGTTTTTGCTCATTGCTGCTACGATTGTGATCATGGATACATTCTACCATGAAAAGACTGACAACAAAAATGGAGCCGCCTCTCGGTCTCGAACCGAGGACCTGCTGTTTACAAAACAGCTGCTCTACCACTGAGCTAAGGCGGCACCACAAATAGTATAGCATAAATCCACCAGATGTGGTATACTAAACACATTATGGCAAAGAAAACTAATACCAAGCGCAAGCTCGTCGGCCTAGTGTCTGAGGAATCGAACAATCGTACTTACTATACCAAGAAAAATACGATGAACAACCCAGATAAACTCAGCCTTAAGAAGTACGACCCAGTCCTACGCAAGCACGTCGTCTACACTGAGACCAAGAAGAGTCTCGGCCGCAACGAAGTCAAAGAGAAGAAGCGCTAATATAGCACCACATCAAAATAGCCCCGCATTACGCGAGGCTATTTTTTATATACAAATTATCTTTGAATTAAGAACGTGAATTCGCCCGCCTTTACATCACCGCTATTACCCCAAGTAGCTTTAACTGCATTGCTCCCAAAATGGACTACCTTATTATCGCCTGGTACATTAATTGTATATTTGCGCGTTGAATAAGGCCGGATAGATACCTCCGTTATTACAGTACTGCACGTTCCAAGTCCAAGATTCGGCTGCTTATCATTAATCAGTATCGTCGGATCCGTGCAAGCCGAACTAAATGTCTCAGTTATAGTATGTGCCGTATGGTTATGAATCGTAACAGTAAGATCAAACGGTACATCTATCCCAAATACATGATTAGGGCCATCAATAGTAATATACGTTTCTTGAACAGTGAAGAACAAAAGGTACATCCAGTACCCGGCAAATATAATCAGACCAGCACCTATCAGGAAACCCAATTGCTTCAAAAACTTATTCATGGTTCTTCTCAGCCCTGAATCTCAAATCGCGCACCACGTTCATATAATACATGAACGCGTCATACGGAGAGTCATAGGGAGAGAAGTAGGCGTGCACATCACCATCATTGAAATACTTCGTACACATGTAATAAGCATGGTCAGAAGTCAAGAGCCTGCGCCAATCGCGAATCAATGTCTCATCGCCGCTTTCCAACACAGATGGCATTAGACGATACACGAAGCTCATCGCCTCGCCTTGCATTGCGTTGCCCATCCAAGCTGTCAAATCGCGCTCAGTGTCAGCCCAAGTCACAGTTTCGCGCATCGATACTTCGCCCTTTGCGTCCATCGAGGAAATCGCTTCCGACACAGTCAAGAAATTAGCGTCCGAATCGCTGCACCACCGGCGCACAAATTCTGCAAAGAACTTAAAGATACCAGTATCTTCCCATTGATGTTCGCCAAATGTCTCGAAGTCCATAAACAGGTTAATCAGTGGCCCTCGGCTTGTATCTGAGTTTACCCAGTCGATATATTTCTCAACAGTCAACGGGTATTCTACCCAACTCTTATCAGAAAAACGGAACGCCACGTCATCACTCAGACGATAATTCTTAGTCAACAAGCGAATTTTCTCACAACCCTTAGGTTGATACACCCAGTTCGGGCTCTGCCAGCCAAGAATCTTGTCCCAACCCTCCGACAGAATGCCAGTAAACCCGAAGTCCTCAGCCCACTTCGCTAAGTCATCGTTATAAGCCAACTCGGTATTGCGGAACACCTTCGGTTCGACGCCAAACAAGTCCTTAATCATCTGCTGGTGCATGCGCACCTCATCCTCAAACTCTTGGCGATTATAGAAAAACGCTAGAGTATGATAATAAGTCTCCGCCAACAGTTCACAGCGACCAGTTGCCACCAACCTCTGTATACACTCTATAATATCTGGCGCCCATTCTTGAGCCTGTTCCACAAACATACCAGTAATCGACAACGACAACCTGAAACCCTCTTGCTCATTCAAGCACTTCTCAAGCAGCGCTAACATCGGCCGATATGACTTATCAGTAACTTTCTCAAAGATCTCTTTATCGCCTTCGAAATAATCAGACTTGAGCCCTACGTCAAAAACACTGTATTTACATACCCTAAACGGTTGGTGCATGTGTAGGTATAGCACTACAGATTTCTTCATGAGTTAAGCCCTTCATTATTATGATTATTAGCCATGTTGTAAATTTCGACGCACTTGTCGGCTACCTGCTCCCAAGTCATCCTGCGGTACTCGCGCGCTGCCGCTCGTTCAAGCGAAGTCCTGAGAGCCGCACTCTGAGAAATTGCCACAAGAATATTCGCCAACTTATCTTCATCCCAATAATCATATTTCATAGCCGACCAGATAATCTCGCTCACCCCAGATTGCTTCGTCAAAACCAATGAGTTGCCGTGGTGGGCTGCCTCAAGCGCTGTCAATCCAAACGGCTCCGATACTGATGCCATCACAAATATATCAGATACGGAATACACATCGCGTAATTCGCGACCACGAATAAACCCAGTAAATACAACTTTGTCTGCTATTCCCAGCTCGGCCGAAACACGCAATAGATAATCCCTCTGTTCGCCGTCGCCAGCAACAACGAACACCATCTTATCATTTTTCTCCAGCGCTCGTTGAGCGGCCTTTAGATAGTGGTAGAAGCCTTTTTGAATCGTCAAACGACCAATACTCGTCACAATCGTATGCCCCTCGCGTTTCAAACTATCAAGATATTGGCACATGTCCCCGTTATAATTGTATTCATCGCTAAACACATCCGGGTCGAATCCGTTGTAGCAAACATAAATCTTCTCTGCCGGAATACTATACTTCTCGACCACAATTCTCTTCGTCGCTTCGCTCACCGCAAGAATCAAGTCAGCCGCCATTAAGCCAGCATATTCAATCTCGTGAATCATCGGATTGCCGCGGCTCGCGCCAGCTCGGTCGAATTCCGTCGAGTGCACATGAGCAATCAGTGGAATCCCGAATCTCTCTTTCGCGAATACACCTGCCTCATAAGTCAACCAGTCGTGAGCATGTATCACATCAATACCCTTATGCTCGAGCAAATACCTATAGACGAATTTCGTGTAACGCTCTTGAATGTCGCGCAGAGACACGGCCTTCTTATTCTCGCTATCAAAAATCTTTTGAGAAACATCATCCGTACAATACGCTCCCATCCCAAACCGATAGAGCGGGTCTAGGTGCGTCGCCGAAATCACATTCATGTGCGAAATCCCATGATCCGCATCATATGGCACCAAGAAATCGATACCGATGCCCATGTGAGATAGAGCCTTAGTCAAAGAATAACAAGCCATACCCAACCCACCACTATTATGCGGGGGCAGCTCCCAGCCCAGCATTAATATCTTCATAAGCGTAATTCTACCATTCTAAAAAAGGTAATTCAAGTAGTCTCGGAACATTCGTGCACCGGAAATCACAGGCAGATAAGCAGCCAATTGCTTTTGGATTATCTCCTCTAACGCCGCGTCATCTTTCCAGATCTGCGCTGCGCTTTCCATTTGTACATATAGCGATTCGACCTCTTCGCCCTCCGTCCTACCCAATACTGCCAAATAATTATCTGGCGTCGCATCAGCCACACCACCGTCAGGTGTCGAAATCAACACCCCAACATTACCAATGTCCTTCATAAAGCTCGTTCCGCAAGCCTCTAGGCCGACAATCGGCACATTAATCGTCACATTGCCACCGAAACTCATCGCTTTGGCCGCCGCCTCATCATAGTCAGAAACATAAATTACTCGTTCGCGCAACACGTCGTCCTTCACTACCATCTCAAGCAAATCCACCAAGCGCTTATACATAGTCGCGTCGCCAATATGAACTTTGCCAGCAAACACATAGTATGCATTATTATCCAACAAAATCCTACTCAGGCGGTCGATATCCGAAAATGGCAACCACGGCCTCTTATAGTCCACGAACCGTCTCTTGAACTGATAAATCAACGCCTCTTCCGGAATATTTATCTCGCGTCTATACTGATCTTGGCGCTGGCTCATATAACTGCTCATATAACGATGGCCTATCGACTTCAAGTTGCGAATAGCAGGAGCCGTCAACTCCTGAGCAATTTTCACCTCAAAGTCTTCTGTCGGCAGACCAAATTTATCAATAATACCGTGCTCGACATAGAACTCAACTGCTTCCGGCATCAACCAAGTATCCATATGAATACCATTCGTCACTGCCTTGAATTTCACTCGCTCGCCATTAATGTCGTGATAATTCGCAACCCGAGCGTGCAGCTTACTCACACCGTTGCGTAACTCTGCGATTTCAATCGTCACACTCGACAGTTTCATCTTACCGTCAACAAACTTATCTGCAATCCAGCGTTTAATCGCATTAGAACGCAAGTTCGGGTACACATACTTCTCAAATTGTCCCACCGTAAACTGTGCCTCCGCCGCCTGTACTAGGGTATGATTCGTATACAGAGTATGCTTGCGCACATACACCACTGCTTCATAAAAATCCATCCCGGCATCCACCAGCTCATCAAGACGAGCCAATGCCGCGAAGAAGGTTGCTACCTCATTCAACTGAATAATCGCCGGCTTCATCCCAGCCATCTTCAATGCTTGATAACCGCCAAATCCAAGGCTCACCTCCTGATACAGCCGATGATCTCCTCCGCTCTCGCCGGAGTACAATTCACCGAAGTCAGGCTCAGTCATACAGAGGAAACGCGTCGAACCCAGAACCTTCTGGACTATATCGAGACGCACAGCACCCATCGAGGTCTGAATCCAAGCGTCGCCGAGCTTCGTGAACCCTTTCTCCTCATAATTTATCTGTTCATGCCACTCGCGCTGCTTGCCGTTGTATATTTCTTGGTGTGGCTCCCAAGGGTAAAACGGAGTAATAATCACAAAAGGCGCCGCCAATTCTTCAGCAACCCTGCGCGTATCTGCGGCCAGAACACCTAGCCCGCCACCTCCAGCTATACCATTTCCGCGGTCGTATACTTCCATTGTGAAATAGACATAGGGGCGCTCCTCAGATAACTCGCGAGTCAAGCTCTTGCGGTCAATCGCAGCGTAAAACTCCTCTACATCCTCGATGTTTATGTACCCACCATCATCTGCCATGTAAAATACTCCTTTTACAAAAAGTTTGTGTTTGCAACATAGGTCAATTATAACAACCATAAGTACAATAATCTACCCTACATGTTCGCGATTTTCATGATATAATACTCATATAGGGGCATAGTTCATCGGCTAGAATAAGGGTCTCCAAAACCCTAGAGGTAGGTTCGATTCCTACTGCCCCTGCCAGATACGACTAAAGATTTGATAACATGAAAATATACTTCGCAGGTTCTATCAAGGGTGGCCGAGAAAGACAACAGGACTATTTTCATCTCATCCGTTATATTAGCGGTTTTGGCCAAGTTTTGACCGAACACGTCGGATATAAGGACGTCAAAGTCCAAGAAGAGGTGCTATTTTCAGATAGAGAAGACGAACATGTCTACATCAGAGACGTCAAATGGATTGACGAATGTGATGTGGTCATCGCTGAGGTTTCGATCCCATCGCTCGGCGTAGGGTACGAATTAGGCTACGCACAAAGCATAGGGAAGAAAATCATCTGTCTGTATGACAAAAACGCCGAGAAACCTCTATCTTACATGATTTCTGGCAACCAATACAACAAAGTCTTCGAGTACAATGACATTAAAGAAGCCAAATCGTTTATTGAGAGGTACCTTACGAATATCAACATGGAAGAAAACGTCTACCAACTACTCAGACAGCTAAAGATAAAATTTGACATAATACAGCACCCACCGCTATTCACCTGCGCCGACAACGACAGATACGGCATCCAATTCGAAGGACAAATATCCAAGAACCTATTCCTCCGCAACAAAGATAAATCTCAATACTACCTCGTCTCACTACCACTCGAAAAACGCGCCGACCTCAAGAAAATCCAAGATAGTTTAGGAGAAACCAGACTCAGCTTCGGCGATGAAGCAGTCCTAGAGCAAAAGCTCAAAATCCGTAGCGGCGCTGTTTCTATGCTCAATATCGCAAACACAGAACAGACAGATATTATCTTCGTCATCGATAACGAACTCTTGCAACACAAACGCGTCGGCTTTCACCCGAATGTCAACACTGCCACCGTTCTCTTCTCGCCCGCCACAATCAAAAAAATCCTCACACACTTCCAGGTTGAATCCAGATTCATCGACATCTAGATTATACTTTAGCGCTATAGAAAAAACTGCTATCCTGTGTCATAATCATTTCAAATAAGAGAGGATGTAGAGCGATGGCTATTGTTGAGGTAAAAGGTTTGTCAAAGAAATACGGCAAACTCACAGCACTGAGCGGGGTGGATTTTGAACTAAACGAGGGTGAAATCTTCGGATTCATCGGCCCCAACGGCGCCGGTAAAACCACGACTATCCGCATATTGCTAGGAATCCTCCAAGCTACCAAAGGCCACGCCACTATTTTCGGTAAGGACGTCTGGAAAGACGCTGTCGAAATCCACAAGCGCATCGCCTACGTCCCAGGCGACGTTAGCCTCTGGGATAACTTGACTGGCGGCGAAGTCATCGACCTATTTATTAGTCTCCAAGGCACTCACAATAAGAAGCGCAAAGAAGACCTCTTGAAACGTTTCGACCTCGACCCAACCAAGAAATGCGGCACCTACTCCAAAGGCAACCGCCAAAAAGTCGCCCTTGTCGCCGCACTCGCCTCTGACGCCGACCTCTATATCCTCGACGAACCCACCAGCGGCCTCGACCCATTGATGGAAAAAGTCTTCCAAGACTACGTCCGCGAACTCAAAGCGCAAGGCAAAACCATCTTCCTCTCTAGCCACATACTCTCCCAAGTCGAAGAACTTTGCGACCGCATCAGCATCATCCGCAAAGGCAAAATCATCGAAACCGGCACAATGAAAGAACTGCGCCACCTCACTCGTTCCCATATCAAAGCCGAAACTAACGAGCTAGCCCACGGTGTCGAGAGTATGAAAGGCGTCTACAAGTTTCATAAACACAAAAATACCGTCGAATTCGACGTCGACAACTCCGAACTCGGTGAAGTCATTTCTCGCCTCGACAAATACGGCATCAAAAGTCTCATCTGCACACCTCCATCACTCGAAGAACTATTTATCACGCACTACAAGAACGACGGAGCCGCCTAACCATGCAAGGTCGTTTCAAGAACACTCTTAAGCTCACGAAGTTTTACTTCAAGCGCGAATGGCTCCCAGCTCTCATCTGGATCGCCATTATCGTCGCGATGTCCATATTGGTCGCCGTCATTTTCACCGACCTCTACGGCACCCCAGAAGAACGGCTTGGCATGGCCGAAACCATGTCCAACCCCGCCATGGTCGCCATGGTCGGGCCCGTCTTTGGCATCGACAGCTACACCGACGGTATGATGTACGCCCAAATGATGCTGCTCTTCTCCATCATGGCCATCGCCGTGATGAACATCTTCCTCGTCGTCCGCCACACCCGCCGAGACGAAGAAAATGGTCGCATCGAACTCATACGCTCGCTCCCGGTCGGCCGCCTATCAAACCTTGGCTCTACCATGATCGTCTGCGCTACCGTCAACCTCGCCATGGCACTCATCTTAGGTCTCGGCCTCGCTCTGCTCAATATAGAGAGTATGGATTTCGCAGGCTGCATCCTCTACGGCGCCATCATGGGCATTTCCGGCCTTTTCTTCGGCTCAGTAACCGCCGTCTTCGCCCAAATTTCTTCTACCGCTCGCGGCGCCGTCTCTTTCGCTCTTATCTATATGGGCGCGGACTACCTCATCCGAGCTATCGGCGATGTCGGCGGCAACTTTCTATCCTATATTTCACCCCTCGGCATGTCACTGCGCACTCAAATCTTTTATACCAACGACTGGTGGCCAGTCATCGTCCTTGCCATCCTGTCACTCATCCTGATAGGCGTCGCCCTCTATCTCAACTCCATTCGCGACCTCGGCGCCGGCCTCGTTGCCGCCAAACTAGGCCGCAGCACAGCCAAAAAATCCCTTCTCAGCACCACCGGCCTCACTCTCAGACTGCTCCGACCAGCAATCACAGGCTGGGCGGTCGTCGTCATCATGATGGGCGTCTCATACGGCTCAATCTTTGGCGACATCGAGACATTCCTCGGCGACAGCGAGCTCCTGCAGCAAGTCTTCCTTAACAACGACAAATTTACTTTCGCCGAACAATTTATGACCACCCTCGTCATCATTTCAGCCGTCCTCGTCACCGTACCCACGCTTATCTTCATGCTGCGGATTCGCGCCGAAGAGAAACAAGGTCGACTAGAAAACATCTACGCCATGAAAATCTCCCGCACCAAAGTCTTCACCAACTACCTCGTCGTCGCACTTATCGGAAGCATTGTGTTGGCTTTCCTATTCGGCGCCACCCTCTGGGTCGCCTCCGCTGCTTCCATGGACGACCCCATCGCCTTCACAACCATGATCAGTGCTGTTCTCTCATTCGTCCCAGCCATCTGGGTCATGGTAGGTGGCGCAACTTTACTTATCGGCTTCCTTCCTAAGTTCTCAAACCTCATCTGGGCTTTCCTAGGAGCTTTCTTCTTCGTCATTTACATCGGCCGTCTGCTCGGCATGCCAGAATGGCTAATCGAAGCTACCCCATTCGGCGCAGTTCCTCAAATCCCAGTCGAAGATTTCAATATCATCCCCCTCCTCATACTGACCGCTATCGCAGCCGTCATGATCGCCGTCAGCTATATCGGCTACCGCCGCCGCGACATCAACGCCAAATAGAAACCAAAAAAATAAGGGCGCCGTTAAAGCGCCCTATTTCATACCGTTTAGTCAATGCATCATATATGAACACATCCTTACTGAAACCTGGTTGGTTTAGAATATCTTGAGCATACCCCGCATATCGACTCGCACCGTAATAATATTCAATCAACTCTTCTAAACTTGAGTCGATTTGATACATAGTCTGCGTCACAATCAGAGACAGCAACGTAGTTTCCCCTTCATTTTTTGCTGTATCCTCAGTCACAATTCCAAATTCTGCACGTAAAAAATGTAAATACTCGTGGATGATGACGTGAGTAATAAACTCTTCATTATGCAAGTCACCAGATATCCTGCTAAATGCAATCGTATTCAATCCGGCGTTAAACGCCCCTGAGTACTCAGTATCTGCAGAGCTATAAAAGTCTCCGCAAATACAGCTTCGGCCAAGTCAAATTATCGAAAATATCATCAGAAATACCGAAAGTACATCTAATATAGTATTTCGCATCATCACTGCACCTCAAGACATCTTTACCTGATATGCCGCCGCTAATCACAGTTTCATCTGTAATAAGCTCTCGATTGAGCACCAGCATCGCCTCTCCACTTTGCCATTCGGTAATCGCACGAGATATTATACCTGAAATCCAAATAATAGTTATGCATAAAGCCACGATGGAAATCATTGTACTAATTACTTTAAGCTTTTTCATTTGCTCACCCCCCTATAATATTCATCTTAATGTACACTTTTTGTCCTACTATTATACCACATATATCAAAGTTATTCAATAGAGTATAATACCCTCTATGACTTCCACCGAAAAACTCAAGCTCGACCTCATGAAAAAACGCGCTGCCGTTTATCTGCCATATCGTCTTGCCTTCCTCGCTCAGAAGCACGGATTCGCCTACACAATCGGCAAACTTGGCCTCCGCAAAACCCGCTGGGGCTCATGTACCAGCAATGGCGCTATCTCTCTCAATATCGCTCTCATGCAGTTCACCTCTACGCAGGACCAGCACAGTCCTCTAATCGACTACGTCATCATCCACGAACTCTGCCACACTCGCCACATGAACCACTCTAGGCAATTTTGGGCCGAAGTAGGGAAGTACGATCCGAATTACCGCCAGCACCGCGACATCCTCAAGTCTCGCCGCCCCGAAGTTTAAACATTGACGCTGACATAGTTTCATGGTATTATTAAATTAGTTATACCATATCAATCATAAAGGAGGTGGGTTTATGAAAAGTTACTGGGATATGGATAAAGAATTTTTCTACAAAATCTGGTTGAAAAACCCTTCAATCAAGACGTTCCATGATTATGTGGAAGCCTTGAGTGACGACAAGCGCAGCAAATACACCAGTATCTGCTGGGCAAAAGAATCGTCCAAATACCCGGGGTTATACCATCACATCTATTTCTATCTAATCAAAACCGACAAAGCATGTTTCGGCTTATGGGTCAATGATTGGGCGCATCTGCGCAGTCCTGCTGTTAGAGGCGAAAGAAAAGTATTGTCCGAGAATCCGGTTGAACGCTTTCATAGACGACACGTAAAAGTCGTACAAAAGCTTGGGTTTTCGCCACACATACTCAAAATGGAGGACGACATCGATATGCTCACAATTCTCAAAAACAATGGCACACGGACTAACAGAGGACGAAATAGAAGCAATCAAATCTGTCCTAGAAGTTATCTCACCAGATAAATAAACAAATGATATAAGGCCCCATCCAGGGGTCTTTTTGCTGCGTCATAACAGATGAAAAATCACAAACAGTATTGACTTTTATATCAAAGTGTGCTATAATGAGGGTATAAGCGTTGAGTACCTTGCTATTTCGTGCTTTTTGCGCGAAAATAAGCATATCGCATCCGCGTGGAGTTAATATGGGAAGTGTAATCGAGAAATTAGTTTTCGCACTAATGGTGCCTGTCATGTTGTCAAACACATCGACGAACCAGCTTTTGCACTCTCCCGCCACCTACGGAACACAGGGCGACGTCATAGGTATTCAGATGCCAGCCTATAGCTATATAGAGTTTCCTGAGCCGTATTCTCCTATCGTTGTGCCGGCACCAAAGAATCCAACCGCCGCGACACACTCCCAAACTCCCGTCCGCCAAACCCAAACTAGACAAACAACCACAACCCAGACTACAACACCAGCCCAGAAATGCGGTAATCACTGGGGCTCAATCCGCCTCGACAATCGCGCTGCGCTCAATGTCTATACCTCGACCACCACCGAATGTACGCCAGACCAAGACGTCGCTATCTACCAATCCAGCGCAACGCCGACACTGAACAATCGCAGTCTCTATCTATATGCCCACAACTACGCCAACCTTTTCGACCCTATCAAATCTACAAACACAGTCACTATCACCCAAAACGGCGTCACCAAAACCTTTCGCATCGTCCACACCCAAATCTATGATTATAGGACACAGATGCAGCCTATGATGAACGACGCGCTCAACGCCCGCCGTGTCGTCAACACGATTAACCCCTCTATTGACCCAACTAACACCAAAACATTTATCGCTCTGATGACTTGCTACGGCGCACCTGCCGCCAACATCGGCGCCACCCAACGTTTCATCGCTTTCGGCGTCGAAATATAAGCCCTAAGCTTCTACTTGCATTACTGGCGTGATTCTCATTGTGAACCCGCCACCAGGCGCCATAAACACGT
>Ga0123356_10005598_pt1 | contig 12773 bp, 8 predicted proteins | sample TergutEmb28metaG_2_FD_92546 | JGI IMG/M metagenome (GOLD analysis project Ga0123356, IMG submission 92546) | Embiratermes neotenicus P3 segment gut microbial communities from Petit-Saut dam, French Guiana - Emb289 P3 | ecosystem: Host-associated > Arthropoda: Insects > Digestive system > Gut ... | reverse complement strand
GTCTACCTTGTAACGAACGGTGTACACGCCGGCAGGAAGCCTGCTCAGAGAAACCTGCGTTCCGGCGTTAGACAGCGAGACTTTCTGCGACATGCGCACGCGGCCTGAAACATCGTATACGGTAATATCGGCGACTTTGCCGCCACCCGAAAGCGCCAGTGCATGGCCGTTGAAAGAGGCCTTGAACGGCTTGGCAGCCGCCGTCTGCGGAAGGACGGAGGATACATTGCCTCCAACAAGCGTAACATCGTCTAAGAACCAGTCGCCGGGGGTGCCGCCGCAATAGAACGCCAAAATAGCGCCATTGGCGCCGGACACCGTCGCGGCAGCGGTAAAGCGCGCCGTAAAGGTCTGCATCGTGGCCGTAATCTGTATGGGGTCTCCCACTACAAAGGTGCCTAACGCGTTGTTGCCGCGGAACGCGGGGGTTATAGTGCGTGTGCCCGAAGCGGCGCGCGCCTTAAACGTCAGCGTGTACTCCCTGCCCTGCGTAACTGATAACCTCGACTGCTCTACGCGAACAGCGTTGGGAGCGGTACCGGCGTTGGAAGGCATGGTGACCCTCAACTCCCCGTTGTCTGTCCGCGTGAGGGCGGGGCTGGTGGCGCCAGTGTTCGCGCCTGCCCAAGGGGTCACTTCAGTAGTAAATGTGCTGTTGGTCAACACATTGTCCTGAACAAATACTGCCTCGCCGCTTCTGTCGTAACAGGCCTGGAGAGGGAGAGGGTTCGTCATGCTTGTAGCACCATTTATGATCCACCCTTCAAACCTCGACCCGTTCGCCGGAGTGGCTGTGACGTTTGCGCTCCCGCAAACGGCAATGTTGCTGCCGCCGCCCGATACCGTGCCGGGGCCGCTCGCGGTAACACTAACGCTAAACGTACGATTGGCGGGAGCATTACTGCCCCTTAACCTGTTTCTTATAAACCTTCCGGATTCGGTCAGGTCTGCGTCCGCCCAGTTCCCGCGCGACCGGCGCAGGCGCACCGCTGCATCGGCACTGTACGCAATGGCTGCGGCGCTCTCTCTTCTGTTAATAATCTGCCAATTCACCCAGCTTACGTTCCTTGCGTCATATTTATCATACCAGTGGGCTCCGCCCGCGGGGCCACTGCCACACCAACTGTCCCCGCTGGCCTGGCTAAGGCCGCTCTCAGAGACAAAAATAGGAATCGTGGTCGTGGAGGTGAAAGGAGCATGCCCGTGGGAGTTATTATCCTGATGGTTGCAGTAAGTATGCAGAGAGTACATCAGATTACCTCTGTTGGTACCGGTAATAGGGCTGCTTGCCGCCCGATCTATCTGCTGCGAGTAGAAAGGGGTACCCACTATTATGATACCCAAAGGGTCTACGGCCCTTATAGCATCTATGACAGGCTCCGAATAAGACTTTATTTGCGGCCAGCAGTCGCTACATAACGGTTCGTTATAGATTTCATAAAAAACGTTTGGGTAATCCTTGTACATCTCCGCCATTTCCCTGAAAAACTCTATGGCCGCCGGCCGCTCGCCCTGAGGATACGCTCCGCTTGTTACGTGCGCCTGATGGGAATGCCAGTCTATTATCACATAAATCCCCTGCCATATAGCCGACCTGACTATGGTGTGTACCATGTTTTTATGTGCGGCCGGACTTGCGATGTAGGGATTACCAGGAACACTGTGGGGGCCATCGCCCGGCCTTTTATCGGATACGCCCACAGCCGCACGCACCACAGACACCCGCCAGTCGACAGCCAGCCACGCGACCACCTCTTCGTTGTAGAACGGGCGCGGCCCCTCGTAGGCGTCAAGGTCGGAGGTCCAGCCGAAACTCATGCCCTTGAGCTGCACCGTACTGTTGGTTTTGGTAGATTGCAGATTTGTGCCGGTGACTCTTAACCGTCCCCACCGTTCTACCGGTGTCCCGACCGGCGCCCAGTCCTTGGGCGGCAGGGGTGGCTGCGCGAACACGCTGCCGGCGGCAATCAAAACTGCTGCCATAGACACGATAATCTTCTTCATAGCAAAAACCTCCTTAGGCAAAACACGGAAAATACCGTTTATGAGTGACATTATGACATAATTCTTTATAATATAACGCATTCGCCGTCAAAATCCAAGGAAAAAAACTTTTTTTTTATCCGGAGGGTGGTATCGGTGTATTTTTACGCCTCGGCGGCGCTTTGCTGCCCGTGCCCGCACGGCAGGCGCGCGGGTGCGGGCAGCAAAGCGCGAGCAAAAAAAATGGGTTCCCGTCAGAAACGGGAACCCATCGTCAAACTGTTTTGATGGGAACGGGCGGCTGCCCGTCCCCTCATCTGCCAAATTTACTTCACGATAGTAATCGGAGCCTGCTGGAGGATCCTCTTGCCGTTTACGTCTTTGGCGTCTACGCGCACAAAGTACATACCTGTGGGGATGCCGGCCCTGCCGCCGATGTTAGCCGTAATCCGGTTGCCCGAGGCTTTCGAGATAGGAGCGGATGAGATGACCCGGCCCTTTGTGTTCACAAGGGAGATCTTGCCGCTCGCGACCGATGTCGTGGCATTCCAGTTTACATTCACAACGCCTCTGCTGTAAGTAGCGCGCAAGCCGTTTGCCGCCGCCTTGGGACCAATATGTCTGACAGAGTTGCCACTACCGCCGATTGTGTAAATCTCACGAAGGTGAAGCTCACCCATAGACGCTGCTGCGGACTGAACCTTGAACTGGAACTTTGCCAAAGCTGACAGGTTAAGAGGCGCAATGGAGGGATTCGCGTCGGCCCACGCCTTAACATCTTCCCACTCGGTGTGCATCATAAGTCTGCTGAAAGGAACTCTGGCTCTCTGCCACTCGCCATTCGTACCGGGAAGGTCAATGTACCAAACGGCAGACTCGGGACGCTTCACACCGCCCTGACCGCGAACGTCTCTGTCGTCCTGAACCTCGAAAGTAATCTTCGGAGCGGTAGTCTTGTACTCAAAATAGACGCCTGATACACCGTCCGCCCCCGCGTTATAGAACACGAAGTCGGCGGGCGGAATCGGAGAATTGTCCGCGTTTCTGTCACCATACAGGTTGGTGCCGATACCGATAAAAGGCTGAACCGTATGGGTGTTGATCAACAAGTTATCGCCCAACAGATACCTGATTTGAAGAGTGCCGTCCACCACTTCAAGCCCGCACTCGTCGGGGTCACGATATTCGGAGGGTTCACAGTTCACGGAGTTGGTACCCTCTGTGCTGACAACCATGGACGAACCGTCACCCTGGCCCGGATTATCAACAACGGTCTTTGTGTCATCGTAGGCATACCAGTACCAGTCCAAACGATTTTTGGCGTCACCGGTCTGAAATGCATCAAACTTTACAGCATCGGCAGGACGCGACGATACGACACAGTCTTCGCACATGTCTTCGGCGACAAACCTGAAACCGACGATAGTGACTTCATCAAGATAGAATTTGTTGCTTGTGCCTTCGGCCAGAAGAACGTTAGGGTTCTTATTGCCCTGTTCAGCGGCCTCATCTTCACTCGCCTGAACCTGCCACGCAAGTTTTACAACCTTGGACTTGTCAAGACTGGGAACGATGTGGCCCTGGTGGATCGCCCAGTGCGGCTGCACCAAATCTGTTCCGCCGGGACAAACCTCCGCGGGCCAGTTACCGGGCAGGAACGTTCCGTTGCAGGCAGATACTGTAAAATTCACTGTATACGGCGCCCATGATGTTCCAATGTCAATCCAACGCCCGAGGAAAGCGCCGGCACCCAGAACGGGGTCGATGTCTGAGGTTTCCATTACAAAACGCACCGACATCGCCTCATCGGCTCTTGCCCAGAATATAAGGCTGGTAGCGTTTTCAAAGCCCTTGGGAGCGGTCGTCTGGCCGTCCGGCACAAGACTGGTTCCGATACCCACAAATGCAGTATGCTGTGCACAACCGATTTTCCAGGATTCTGCCTTTACCTCGTCATCCGACGGACATACAGCATAGTAGTTAGGGTTTTTGGCCGCATTACGCGCTTTCTCAACAGTTCTGTTATCGTATCCTGTTTTAAATGTCCGGCCAAGAGTATAGTCCAACACCGCGGCTGTTCCACCACTTGACTGAGTGGATGTACTGGGAACAAGGGACTTTTCCGCCGTAAACAACAACTCGCTCCCGCTCCTCTGGGCACTGTTAACTGTCGAATTACCGATACCGGTTGCAGCTTCTGACGTAACTGTCGACCTTGCTTCGTTGTCGTCATAGAAGTACCAGTATTGCCCGAACTTGTTCTGGTTCGTGCCGCCCGAAAAATCGTCCAACAGGCTCTTCTGCACCTGCGCAAACGCGCCGCCGGCCAGAAGCGAAACGATGGCGACCCCGCCAATCAACCGCTTTGTGAAACGTCCCATAATCAACTACTCCTTGTTTTGGGTTAAAAAGTTAATTAAAATTTAGTTGATGCTCAGATTTGACCTCCGGGGTGACGCTACAGTCTTCACCACTTGTTAGACCGCGACTCCAACCCGCCTGTTACAGCAAAACCGCCAAAAACTGAAAATTTGCGCCAACCACGGAACAGGCACAATTAGATTAACATACTAAATGCGCGCGGCAGGTGCCAAATATTTATCAAAAAAAAACGGATACATCTTTGATAATATAACTAAAAATCGTCCGGAGCGCAAGCACTTTTTTCAAAAAGAGGATTTTTTACCATCGGCAGCCGGCCGGCCCGGGGTGGATTTTCAGACAAACGGCGACAGGGCCCTGAGCTTGTCGACGATCCCCGGCATGGCGGAAACCACCTTGTTTACGTCGAAATCGCTGTTATAGGCGCTCAGGGAGAAGCGGGTTGAGCTGTGGGCGCAGTTGTACGGGACGCCCATGGCCATCATCACGTGGGAGGGCTCCAAGGAGCCGGTAGTGCACGCCGACCCTGACGACGCCGCTATCCCCGCGAAGTCCAGGTGCAGGAGTATGGCCTCGCCCTCGATGTTCTCGAAGCTGATGTTCGTGGTGTTCGGCAGACGCTCTGCGGGGTGCCCGTTGAGCTTCGCGCCGGCGCATTTGGCCAGAAGTTCGCGCTCTAAGCGGTCTCTGAGCGCCCTCACCCGGGTATTTTCGTCTGCAAGCCGCTCGACAGCCAGTTCGCAGGCGCGCCCTAATCCTATTATATAAGGCACGTTCTCGGTCCCCGCCCGCAGCCCGCTCTCCTGGTGCCCGCCGTGGATGAGGGGGGTTACGGGGGTCCCGGCCCGAAAATAGGCTGCCCCGACGCCCTTGGGGGCGTGCAGCTTGTGCCCGGAGAGCGCAAGCATGTCTACGGGGGCCTTTTGGACGTTGATGGGGACCTTGCCGGCGGCTTGGACAGCGTCGGTATGAAACATCCCGCCGCGCGCCTTGACCTTTTGGGCCATCTCATGTATGGGAAAGATAACGCCGGTCTCGTTGTTCGCCCACATGAGCGAGACTAATGTGCCGGGGCCGATGTCGTGGGCGTCCAAGGCGTCAGGCGCCAGCATCCCGCAGCCGTCGACGGCCAGTTCGGTGAGCTGCGCTCCCGCGCCGTCCCGCAGGAACCGCGCGGTATTGCGGACTGCCGGGTGCTCTACGGCCGACGTGATGATGCGGGCTTTGCCGCCGTGCTCCCGGCAGAACCCCTTGAGGGCCATGTTGTCGCTCTCCGACCCGCTTGATGTAAAGACGATCTCTTCCGGCCGCGCCCCGATGAGGGCGGCCACCTGCTCCCGCGCCCGCTCCACGGCCCGCCGCACCGTTCCGCCGAACCCGTGTATGCTGGACGGGTTCCCGTAGCGCCCGCCGAAAAACGGCATCATGGCCTCCACGACCTCCGGCGCGACGCGCGTCGTGGCGTTGTTGTCCATGTATATGATTTCGGTATCGCCGTCCACTTTCACGTCACCCCTTGTCGTCTACGTGGCGCATAAAGAGCATGACGTTTGACACCGCCAGAACGACCATAAGCGCGGCCTTGGCATAGTTGACCACACCGCTGGCGGCTCTGACGGCCGTGTGCATCTTGCGGCTGTACAGGAAGCGGACGGCGGATGAGAGCCCCTCGAGGGCTACTACGGCGACCCAGAGGGCGGTCAGGGCTGACAGTATATCTTTTGGTTTCATTGGCGCTTCCTCCATTAATCACAATTATGCACCCCAAAGGGGTGCAAAGCTCGGTAGATACAAGTATCCAAAAAAAAATCAGGCACCCCAGAGGGGTGCAAGTTGCAGTACTACACAACAGTATACACCTTACCAATATAAATAATGCAAGTCTCCCTGTCCATCTTTTTTTATCCTTTCAAGTTAATTGTTACCGGCCGACCGTCAGCGCGCGTAGTCGGCTGAGACCCCTTTGGACCACCCCAGAAACGGGTGGTTGACCACTGCCGCCGCTCCGGTAACCGGGAATTTGTCTACGGCCAGCCCGAACCCTATCATCGTCGGGTTTGACGCTATTGACGCCGACAGGGCGAACGCCTTGCCTATCCTGTACTCCTGCGCGACGACCATGCGCAGGGGGGAGTCGTCGCCGGGCGTTATCCGTACCATCGCCCCCTGCGACCCGTACCGGTTTCGCGCCGTGCAGACGCGGGCGGTTACCGACGGCGCCGGGTCGGCGGCGGGGTCGCCCGGCCTCAGTACGGCGATACCCTCGACGGCGACGTCCGCGCTCAGGCGGCGGGTTTGGGCGAGCAGCGTCGCCCCGGCAGCGGCGGAGGCGCGGGTGCGGGGGGAGTGATCCTGCGGGGGGAGCGGCGACGCAAGCCCCGCGCGGTACAGTCGGCCGTCGAGACTGAACGACATCCACCGCCGGTGGCTTCCGGCCGACAGGGCCGCCGTCTGCTCACAGTACACCCCCATAACATCAAGCTGCATGAACGACAGCTTGCCCGTAATCGGTCCGGCCATAATAAATCCGCCGACGGCATACCGCGCCGCCAACCCGTTGCCGTGGTAACTGACCGCGGCCGTCGACACACCCCAGCGCAAAGTGTCGCGGTAATGGGCGGCGGGGGTCCAGGGCTGACGGCCCTGAACGCCCTCAGCCTCCACAATGGCGCCCTGCGACATCATCGGGTAGCCGATGGGGAACGGGTCGCGCGGGTTGGCGCACAGGTGGGCCGCCAAAAGCGCCCACGCCGCGAAAATAATCCTCGTTGAGCCGTAAGCAGCCTTTTTCGTCGTCATAATGACTCCTTTTTGTTATTTTGCGGTGGATTTAGATTTTGGGTATTGACTTTTTCCTGCAAATGTGTTAATTTATCAGTAGGGGTTGCGGCATAGGCGTTTCGGACGTTGAGCCTGGGGGTTTGTACGACATCAGGCATTTGCCCGCCCCTTGTTTTTGCACTACTTACAGGGATTGCGGCAAGATCGTTTTGGACGTGGTGCTCGGGGGTTTGTGAACCATCAAGCACTTGCCTATCCTTGATTTTTGCTTTCTTTTTATATATGCTGACAATTTGTAACTGTCTGGATTTAGAGTCGGTCACAGCTTCCACCACGTAAAAAATACCGTTTATGCGTTTTTCATATCTTATTAGGGGAGATGGTTTCTGTTGCGAATTTAAAAATCCTGTACTATACTTTACATTACCCGTGCAATCGTACAACAATTCTACGGTATCATAATTCTCCAATACATACCCTACCCTGCCATAATCATTTATATCCGCCATTGAATGATCTTGTTCTCCGTCCACCCCATGCCTTATTTCAATATGCTCTACAACACTTCCTTTGAGATTATGCTCGTATCCCACAATATTTACTCCTATCAATCTATTAATGTCCACAGCAGTACGTTCAGATACCTCTCCAATTGAATAATTCCTATTATTCGGATATTTAAAAAGCCTGTCTCTGACTTTAAGCGCAAAATCAACAAGATTTTCATCAATAGAATTTTTATACTCTTCGATCATTTTTTCAAAATCCACATTTTCGTTTTTCATCTCCACAGCACTCCGTTCTTTCTGATAATCCGCCGTGTTCCGCCTGATGTGAATTCTGCTATTATGTAGATTGCTCCGGGGGCTGCGGGGCGGCCCGTGTCTGTTGTTCCGTCCCATTGTATTTGCTCCCGTTCGCCTGTGAACGTTTTGAGCAGTTTTCCGTCGAAGGAGAAGATTTTTACCGTTACCCTTGTTCCCGGCGGGGCTTTTATCCGTATCGACAGCACGTCGTCTATCCCGTCTCCGTTTGGGGTGAACGGTACCGGGCCTATTTCCATTGACGGCGCCGATACCGCCCGCCAGTGCGCCGCGCCGCCCGGGCCGCCGGGGGTTGGGCGGTCGCACAGTACCCATGATGCCGAGTCGTCGCCGTATCCGCCCCTGTACACCCGCTCTAACGACTGCGCCGACCAGCCGGTGAACCAGGCGCTGCGGTAGACTGCTCTGTCTACGAGGATCCCCCGCGGCGACCGGACGCTCAGCGTGTCGTTGAAGCTGTTCAGCGTTAGCCAGCGCGCGGGGCGGATAAGGTTGGGGGCCGCGCGGTAACGCCTCAGCAGCGCCGCTGTGTCCTTAGCCACTACCGCGTATTGGCCGGGGGGGAGGATGAAATCCGCGGCTATGATTACGGCGGTGTCCTTCGAGTTGCTGAACGTCCAGCCGTTGAGGTTGACGTCCGCTGAGGAGACATTTTTCAGTTCGAACCACTCCGGCTGGCCCGCCGCGGCTGTTCCCCCCTTGGGGTACAGCTCGGTGATAACCAGCGTCCCCGCATCGGCCCAGAAGGTTGACAGGTCTAACGGGAACGATACCATCCGGCCATTGCCGAGCCTCACCTCGAATACATACTGGCGCTCTTGGGGGATGATGTCGAACGCCAGTAAAAACTGCCGCTGCCCTCCAAACGCCCCCTCCCCAATCACCGCCATCCCGCCGCTGCCGCCTGACGGCGCCCTTGAATACACCCGCCACGACGCGCCTACGGCATCAGCGGCGGCAAAAATCCCCGATACTGTACATCGTACCCCCGCCTGCGGCGACATCGCCGCCGTGTATTCCATATATATGCCGTCCCTTAAAGGCTCGAACCGCCCCGGCGTCAGCGGCTCGCCGGGCGAGAGGACGTACCTCCTGTCGCCTGATAACAGCGATACGGGGACGACTGACGTGCCTTTCGGCTGCCTTTGGCTCAGGACGATCTTGCCGGAGAGCGGGGCGGATATGTGGACTCCGGGGTCGGCGGCGAGGTCTATGAGGGAGTCGATGCGCGCCCTTGTCCCCCTGAATACCGCTATTCCATCGTCGTTGGCCATCCCGCCGCCGAGGCTCCGGTTGTTGACGGTCAGCATGATGGTCCCCGGGGCTATGGGGTGGATGGTGGCGGGGTTGGCTTCGAGCCCCCGCAGATAGTTCTGCGGCAGGATGACGGCGGTACCGCCGGGCGGGATGAAGTTGGCGTCGAACACGCAGTTTTCATGCCCGGGGACGGGCGCGGCGAACAGCATGACCGAATCGCAGGCCTTGCCGTTGGTCAGGAAAACATCCCCTGTGAAGAACGTATCCGCCCCGAAGTTGGTCAGTTCGATGAACGAGTGGCTGTACCCGCCGGGTATGGCGTTCTTGTTCCCCGCCGCGGGGTCGCGGTGGAGCTCGGTGACGGCTATACCCAGCGCGTGGGCGGACACGGCAAGGGCCAATACAGCAATAACGGAACGTATCACGGCGCCTCCTTAACGTCATTTTGACGATGTAGGGGCGGCATTCTGCCGCCCGCAACCGCCGGAATAACGAGTAACGGTGAACGCGGACGGGCGTGCGGCGGAGTGCCGCGCGTCGCCGCGCAGAAATTTTTAACGGATAATAATGGATCAAACCGAAGACGGTCGTGTAAAACTACATAGTACTGCCGAGAGATTCGTCAACCGCAGCGCGGCGACCGGAGCATGCCCCGTAAAACCGAAAACCTGCTGTCCCCAAACACCAAAAACCACATATATAAAATAATAGGTCCACACGCCCGTGCGCAAAATTTATTTTGGTACAATGCAGAGCGATGACATCCGCCCCCCCAATTCCGGCGCTGATTCCGGCGAAGAAGCGCAGAGCTACGGCCGCTACAAGGTCCTCCAGCTACTCGGCGAGGGGGCTATGGGGCGCGTTTACCTCTCCGAGGACCCCATCCTCAAGCGGAAAGTGGCGGTTAAGGTCATTTCCACCGACAAGCAGCTCGAACACACGGTGCTGTCCGAGTATTTGGAGCGCTTCACGGTGGAGGCGCAGGCGTGCGCGCGGCTCAACCACCCCTCCATCGTGTCGATTTACGACGCCGGCGAGCAGGACGACGTGCCCTGGATCGCGTTCGAGTACGTCAGCGGCGAGCACTTGGACCGGCTCATCGCGCGGCAGAAGCAGTTGCCGATCGACAGAATCCTCAAAATCTCGGGGGACATCGCCGCAGCCATGTCTCACGCGCACAACCTCAAAATTGTCCACCGCGACATCAAGCCGGCCAACATCCTTATCGACGACAAGTCGCAGATCGCCAAGCTGTCGGACTTCGGCATCGTCAAGTCGCCGTTCACCGCCATTACGCAGTGCGGCACGGCGGTGGGGTCGCCGGGGTACATGTCGCCGGAGCAGATCGACGACCTCGAGGTAGACCCGCGGTCGGACATCTTTTCGTTCGGGATAGTACTCTACGAGATGATTACGGGCGCCCACCCGTTTTTGAAGGAGTCTGTACAGGCGACGTTCTTCGCGACGGTCAGCTGCAACTACAAGCCAATCTGCGAGCTGCGTGAGGATGTGCCTGACAAGCTTGTGCGCATCGTTGAGCGGGCGCTCGTGGCCGACAAGAAGCTGCGCATCATAGACGCGGCGGAGCTGTGCGCGATGATCGCCGACTGCATGGACGATGTCCCGCGTAAAACGGCGATGATGAGCATAATGGACTCAAAGCGCGGCATGGTCAACCGGGTGAAATTCACTTACGCGGTAACGGCGCGAAAGATCAGGTCCATCCTGAAAAAGGCGCAGCCGCTCTGGAAACGCGCAGCAACCGGCGCCACCGGCTTCGGCAGGGACAGGTTTGTGCCCTCCATCAAGGGCACCGTCGACAGAATATACGGGCCGCTGCAAAAGCGCTTTACAAAAAAGCAGCTGACGGCAGGGCTGACAATCGCCTCTTCGATCGTCGCCGCGGCGGTGCTGATAATACTTTTCGTCACGATGAGCGCAAAGGTCAGCGAGCGCAACCGCATCATAAAGGCCGCGCAGGAGAAGGGGTACGTGGTCAAGAACGTCAAGCAGCTCTTAGACACCACCCGCGCGTACATAGACGTATGCGACTACTGGCACGCCGGCGAGCTCGCCGAGGTACTGGTGGCGAGCAAAGACAAAGGTTTCGCTCTTCACGGCCACCTCCTCAGGGCGATGTCTGCCCTGTGCGCCGACAGGTTCAACGACGCGTCCGAACTGTTCCAGAAGGTGATAGCCCTTGACGGTGGGGAAAACGCCGTCCGCAGGGAGCACCAGTTCTTCATCAGGTACCTGGAAGCGTGGATCGAGCGCGAGCTGCCGGAGACGCTCGTAGCCCTGTGCGCGGAGCGGCTGTTTTTGCACGACAACCACCAGGTAAGAGTATGGACAAGAGACAAGCACTACTGGATCCGCTGGAACGCCGTGTACATCCTGCAAAAGGGCGGCGAGAGGGTAGACCTGGTACCGGTTTACATACTGGATCTTGACCACTCCGCAAGCGCGCGTACGAAGATACGGGCGGCCGAGCGGTTGGGCGATTTGGGCGACAGGCGTGCGGTCAGCGCACTGATCACGGCAAGAGACGGCAAAGGCCCGGCGGCATCAACGGCGCGAAGGGTGCTGAGGGAAAAATTTAACGTTTGGTAATTGATTATGACAAAAGATTTGGATATCGCCGTAAAGGCCGCAACAGAAGCGGGAAAAATCCAGCTTGAGTGCGCGGGGGCAGCCCTGAACATCGAGGTGAAATGCGACCGCTCCCCCGTTACGCATGTCGACAAGCTGTGCGAGGCGAAGATCCGCGAGATCATCCTCGGCGAGTTTCCGGGCGACGCCTTTTTAGGTGAGGAGACCGGCGAGAGCGCAGCGGCGCCGTCGAATACGCGGCGGTGGATCGTCGACCCGATCGACGGGACGCGCCCGTTCATCCGCGGCATACCCACGCACAGCGTGCTGATCGCACTCGAGGAAGACGGCGTACCGACAGTCGGGGTAATCCACCTGCCGGCGATGGGCCTGACTTGCCGCGCGTCAAGAGGCGGCGGGGCATTTTTGAATGATGAGAGAATTAGCGTGTCGCCAACCGAAAATCTATCGAACGCGATGGGCAGCGTATTAGGCATAACGGAGTACGCCGATCAGCCGCCGGGACACCGGTTGATCGCCCTGACAAGGGCGTGGGACTACACCTACGGATTCATGGACGCGTACTCGTACGTGCTTTTGGCCTGCGGCAAGCTTGACGCCTGCGTCAACCTGTTGGACAAACCGTGGGACTGCGCTGCGGCAGCGTGCATAGTAACGGAGGCGGGCGGCAGGTTCTCAGACATAAACGGCGAAAAAACCGTCCACAACGGGTCAATCGTGTTGACAAACGGGATTTTGCACGACCAGGTGTTGAAGGTTTTCGCAAACGACATGCTGAAAATGACGGATACGCTTTTTTTGTCGTCGTTGTGAAAAATAATAATTTGTTGAATATTGTCTGAATCAGGATTTACAGGATTATAGGATTAACAGGATAACGTCAAAAGAAAAAACATCATTTATTGACGTTGATTTTGGTTTTTAATCCTGAAAATC
>Ga0123356_10005597_pt1 | contig 12775 bp, 12 predicted proteins | sample TergutEmb28metaG_2_FD_92546 | JGI IMG/M metagenome (GOLD analysis project Ga0123356, IMG submission 92546) | Embiratermes neotenicus P3 segment gut microbial communities from Petit-Saut dam, French Guiana - Emb289 P3 | ecosystem: Host-associated > Arthropoda: Insects > Digestive system > Gut ... | reverse complement strand
GGCCTGAATGCCGCGTGTGGCAAGCTGTATCCGGCGCGCATGCGGGTCAGTGGCTATGGCTTCGCCACGGGCGTCGGCCGACTGGGCGGCATTGCGGCCGCGCCGCTTGGAGGATTCCTCCTCTCACGCGGACTGCCGCCGACCTTCATCTTTTTAACGGCCGGGTTGTTCGCGGCCATCGCCGCCGCGGCGACCGCAATGCTGGCCTTGCCCGGAAGGCAGCCGGCCGCGATAGGTGCCGCGGAGACAGTATAAATCCCGTCACGCACCTGCGTCGGCGCCGGAGGGGAAGCCGCGTGTCGCCAGGACGATCGCCTTCCCGACATGGGTGATGAAGCGCATTCAGGAGCGGTTGCGCCAGGACCGACGAGTGCGAGCCTCCGTGAGAGCAGACGCGGTACAAGGAATCGAAGATCACCGATAGAAATGTCACTTGGGGCATTCGTCATCGGGGCCGGTGTGGTGGCATGCGATGACGGTGATCCAGATGAGCTAGCGCGAGTGCGCGAGCTGAGCCGACTGCGGATCATGGTGGAGCTCGAGGACGACCGGCACATCGTGGCAGCAGTTACTCTCCCTTGAGGGGCATCGGGCAGCGCCGGGTGTTTCGTCTGCGACACGCTTTTGCGACGGCCGGACCCTCGAGATTGGCGTCCGGGAAGCGCGGCCGCCCGAGCAATCTGATCAAGCCAGATCCGCAGTGAAACCTACCACTTTGGCGGGACGGTAAAAGCCGGAGCGACTTGCGCACATTGCAGCGAATGTCTCCGGGCAGGTTCAAATACTGCGCGTTCGACGTCCTTCAGAGCAACGTCACAAGCGGTGATTACGGCATCCGGAAAGTGCGGATCAACTCGTTCCAATGGATGACATCGTTCCCAGCCGGAATGGTCGAACGGCACATATGGCTACTGCGAGGACACCGGCGAACCGTTAAATTGAAGCGCCTCATGGCTCAGCCCGCCACATCGTTATCGTTGGAAGCCCAACAGGCACGCCGCGGTCGAACTCGCGCACGAGGACCGTTGTTTGCTGATCGGCCCATTCTCGTGTCCTGGCTCATCCGCCCAGCCCGGTGACACGACGCATCGCGGAAGGTCTGATGCATCGTCAGCTCGGTGGCTCGGCGGTCGTGAGGCGAGCGCCAGTCCTTTCACCGCGTTTGCGAAGCTTGCGGAACCGTCGTACCGCAGCGCCTTCCGGTCACTCAGGCAGACAGTATTCCCTCATCGCGGTGGCCCCCATCGAGCGACTCCGACACCACATGCGCCGCGTCGAGGAAGGCCCGGATCAGTGGTTCGCGCACGGTGCTGCGGGGACAGGCGACAAACATATCAAGCGTAGGCGCGGATGGCCCGAGCCTGAGGATCGAATAGCGTTCATCCCGTCCCGCCATCGAGCGCAGTTCCGGGGAGACGCCGAAGCCGCGGGCAACAGCCTCCTGGGTCGCTTCACGCGTCTCCATCATGATCAGATGCGGATCTTTAATGTCGACGGCGGCCAGCGCATGCAGGAATGTCTGAAGCGTCATGGAACCGAGCTCGCGCGCGATGATGGTCTCGTCGGCAAGTTCCGAGGGGGCGATAAATTCGCGGTCCGCCAGGCGATGATCACGATGCACTAGGAGGACGACTTCATCCCGGCGAAAGAACTGGATGTGGGTCTTTGTGTCTCCCGGAGTGAGATTTGTGGTAATCCCTACGTCGATGTCACCGCGCAGCAATGCGTCCCGGATAACGGTCGAGTTGCCGCTTCGTACGCCGTACGTGATATCTGGATGCCGTACCTCCAGTTCGCGCAGAACCGGCAGGATCTGCTGCGGTCCCACGGTGCCGATACGCAGGTGTCCGTTGCCCACGTTGCGTTTGCTGAGAAGAAGATCGCGGACGTCCGCCTGCACGGAATAGAGCCGTTCCGTCAGTTCCCTGAGCTCGCGCCCGAACTCCGTGAGTTCGACGTTCCGGCCGATGCGCCGGAAGAGCTGGACGCCATAACCCTGCTCCAACGCCCTGATGTGGTTCGAGACGGCCGGCTGGCTGATCCGTAGTCGGGCAGCGGCCTTGGTGATGTTCCCTTCAGTCGCCGCCATATGGAAACATCTTAACTGCGCGTCATTCATGCTCTCGCCAGCCAATCCCCTTGGGCCGCGCACTGCCACAGCTGGGCGTCGCGGGCATAATTGAGATGCCCCATAGCATGGCCATGATGACAGTCTTGTGACACAGCAGATGACAGTATGATGACGCCCAGCCACCTCCGGGCGCCAAACGGCCGGAAGGTATATCTGCCCTTATAAGACCCATCAGTCATAGATATTGGTTTCGCGCCGCGATCCACGGCTATGGGTGGCCTCATCGGCCCAGCCACTTCATGTGACGGCACAATGGGCGCCGCCCGAAGTGGGGCCTTCAGGAGGTCTTCTCGTGGACAGACAAGCTGTCGTCAAAACCGACGCCCTAGCGCGGCTAGACCACATGCCATGGACTGGTTTTCATACGGCGGTGATTGCCGCGCTTGGCGTCGGCTGGGCGCTGGACTCCTTCGAGACCAACATCATTGGCAGTATTTTCGGTGTTCTCAAGTCTCAATGGCACTTGACCGCGTCCCAAGGCTCCTTGGCGGTCAGCGTTTGGGTCGGCGGCATGCTGATCGGCGCGATCGGCTTCGGTTATCTGGCAGATCGCTTTGGTCGCAAGCGTCTGTGTCTCGCCACTCTGTTATGGTACGCAGCCTTCAGCACGGCAACAGTGCTCTCCTGGAGCTGGGATTCCTTCCTCTGCTTTCGATTGATGGCTGCGCTTGCAGTCGGCGGCGAGTATTCGGCAGTTACTGCCGCGATGGGCGAGTTCATTCCCCGTAAGAATCGGGGGCGCACGGACTCTCTGATACTGTCCGGCTTTCCGATTGGCGCGTTGTTGTCGGCCGTTGTCTCCTACTTCTTGCTCAACAACCTGCCACCGGCCATCGCTTGGCGCGTCGGGTTTGGCCTCGGAGCGCTGATGGCAGTCGTGTTCGTCTGGATACGAAAAGTGGTCCCCGAGTCGCCTCGTTGGCTTCTTCAGCATGGACGTGTCGCTGAAGCGGAGGCGATCGTCGACAAAATTGCCGCGACCGCCAAAGGCGGACTGAGCGCGCAGGGACAGAAGCGCTACGAACCTACTTCTTTTACGCCATCAGAGCCTGCTTTCTTCCGGAACATTGCACAGCTTTTCAGCAAGTACAGCGCGGAGATGTCTCTCGCGAGCGCCACGAACTTCTCGCAGGCTGTTGTCGTCTACGGAACCCTGTCGTTGATGGCACTCGTCGTCCTGCCGTTCATGAAGGTCCCCGCTGCCTCCATGCCGCTCTACTATGCTCTCGGTAATGGCGCTGCGCTCCTCGGCGGGCTGTTCGCCGCATTCCTCGTCGAGGCATGGGGCCGGCGCGCGTCACTCTTCGCGAGCTACACTTTCACGGTCTGTGCGATTGTTGGGCTCTATATGGCGCAGCAACTGCCCCATATGGTGCTTGGTTATTGCTTGATCCAATTCGGCGTCACTTGGGCGTATATAACGGCTTACGTGGTGTCAGCTGAGATTTTGCCGACGCGCGTTCGCGCCTCCGGGCTCGGCATCTCTGTCGCGGTCGGCCGCGTAGGCGCTATGGTAACGCCCGTCCTGCTGACGAACGCCTTCATGGTGACCGGCAACCCATCGGGGGCGCTTCTGGTTTTGCTGGTGCTCGCGGCGCCGGGTCCCATTGCAGCTCTGCTGTGGTGGCTGAGAGGGCGCGAGACCCGCGGTGTCTCTCTCGAACAAGGCAGCGTCGACCCGCTTGTCGGAGAACTGCTGCATCCGCAGCCGGCAGTTGTCGCGGCCGGGTGACGAGACTGGCGCCTCGCCTGGCCAGGCGCCAGTCCCCTGGGTACCCCAGCATTTAAGGAGTCATCGATCATGACCACGGTCGCGTCATCGTCCTCACGCGGCGACTGGATGCGCTACTGGACCAGCGTGCCGGCCGACCGGGTTCGCGAACTCGCCCGCCGCTTCGTTGCGCAATACCAAGTCGAAGATTTGGAGATTCCGCAGTCTGGGCTTGCTCTCGTGCCACTGGTCGATGGAGCCCTCGGTGAGCGCTACTACCTTGGCGAGATCCCCCTCGCAAAAGCGCATGTGCGCTTGACGAACCAAAAAGGCAGTGCCGTTGAGGGTGCAGCCATCGTCATGGACGACAGAGCGAACCTAACCCGAGCACTCGCGATCCTGGACGGCGTGTTAGCAGCCGAATGGCCCGGGCACGAGCAAGCCTCCGAGTTGCTTCGCGAAGGCGAGATGGCCCTTCGCGAAACTTATGCGGATCGCAAGAAGCTGCTGGCCGCAACCCGCGTCGATTTCTCGGCGCTTGGCACCGAGGAAAATGATGATGACTAGTACCGCGCCCTTCATCGCATCAGATCCGGCCGATTGGTCTCCGTTGGCTCAGCAGCAGGCATTCCGTCGAATTCTAAATGCGTTCTCCTATCCCGGTCGCATCGTCGCGCTCCACACACCGGCCGCCCACGCGCTGCCGATCGTGCTTGCTACGCTACTAGACCCAGCCGCGACGCTCGCAGACCCCTGTGACGTGGTCAGCCCTCGGGATCGCCATCGCCTCGGCGCGCGCAGCGTGGACCCAACTGGTGCGCAGTTCGTGGTTATGCCAGGCAGCCGACTGCCGGATTTCGAGCCTTCGCTCGGCGTGCTGGAGAGTCCCGAGCAGGGGGCGACGCTGCTTCTGGTCGCCGACCGGCTCACCGATAGCAGGGGGCTGCGCCTCAAAGGTCCGGGCATCCCAGACAGCAACACCCTGCATGTGGACGGAGTAAATGAGCAGTGGTGGAAGCTGCGCGAAAGTTGGAACGGCAGCTTTCCGCTCGGCGTCGATATCGTTCTTCTCTGCAGCGATTGCTTAGCCGCCATTCCCCGCACGGTTCAGATCGCGACTGAAGGAGCCCGCTGATGGGATATGTGGCAGTCAAAGGCGGCGGTCGGGCAATCAGGGGCGCCGAGCAAGTCGTAGAGGCGCTGCGCACCGGCGAAGGCGAACGAGGCACACCGCTCACGCTTCAAGCGATTGAGAATCAACTCCGCCTGCTGACGTCCCGCGTGGTTTCCGAGGGCGGGCTCTATCATCCGCGGCTGGCTGCGCTCGCGATCAAGCAGATGCAAGGCGATACGCTTGAGGCGGCATTTGCGCTACGAGCCTACCGTTCGACCAAGCCGCGATTGCTCGAGGCGCCCGTCCAGCACACAGGCGAAATGCGCCTGATCCGTCGCATTTCGAGTGCATTTAAAGACATCCCGGGCGGGCAGATGCTCGGACCGACCGGAGATTACGCGCTACGCCTGATGCACTTCGACCTGGCGAACGAAGCACCCGAGCGGTTCCGTTCGGTCGCGCGCACCTTCCTGGATTCCGTGGACGAGCGTGATCTGCCCGACACGTTCCCAAAGGTCTTGGATGCGCTTTCTGCCGATGGTCTGCTCCGTCGGACCTCACCATCGCAGTTACACCCGTTCGATGTCACCCGGGAACCGTTGATCTTTCCGGTGCCACGCTCGGCAGCGCTTGCCACCATGGCCCGCGCCGAAACGGGCTCGCTCCTCGCGATCGCCTACTCGAACATGCGCGGATATGGCGATATCCACCCGACGATTGCCGAATTGCGAGTAGGCTACCTGCCGATACGGATACCGCATCCGATCACGGGCGAGTCCGTCGAGGTCGGCGAGGTGTTGATGACCGAATGCGAGGTGGTCGCGATGTACGAGGGCGGTGACGCGGAGGGGCCTCCGGTGTTCACGCTCGGTTACGGCGCATGTTTTGGTCACAACGAGGTCAAGGCAATTTCGATGGCAATCCTCGACCGGTCGCTGCAACACGGCGCGCGCCACGGCCCCAGCAATCCATCGGAAGATTCCGAGTTCGTTCTGTTGCATATCGACGGCGTCGATTCGATGGGGTTTGCGAGCCACTACAAGATGCCCCACTACGTAACGTTCCAGTCGGACATGGATCGTCTCCGTGCAACACAGGAAAGGGCCGCCAGCAGGACTGCCCAGCAAGGAGCCGTGGCATGAATGACTGCTATGATCTGCCGGTCGACGAAGCAGGCTATAACTTCGGATTTCTCGACGAATACGCAAAACGCGAAATCCGTCGGACGATCCTCAAAGCGATTTGCGTGCCGGGATACCAGACCCCGTACGCCTCCCGGGAAATGCCGATGGGGCGCGGTTTCGGCACGGGCGGCCTGCAGCTCACACTGTCGTTGATTGGGTCAGACGATACGCTCAAGGTGATCGATCAAGGCTCCGACGACTCGGTGAACGCGGTGAACCTCCGCCATTTCATCGAAATGACCTGCGAGGGCGCGCAGACCACCGAGCACACCGCCGAAGCCACCTTGATCCAATCACGTCACAGGATTCCCGAGGTCCCTCTAACGGAGCAGCAGATTCTCGTATTGCAGGTGCCGTACCCGGACGCGCTCGTGTTGGTAGAACCATCCGAAGCACGCCGCAAGACGATGCACGGTGAGGCCGATTACTCGCGCCTATTGACCAAGCTGTACGAAGATATTGTGCAGTTCGACGAGATAACGATCTCACACCGTTATCCGACCAGGATCGCGGGCCACTACGTGATCGATCCGAGCCCGATCCCGCGTTACGACGTGCCACAGATGCACCTGTCCGCCGCACTCATATTACTCGGCGCCGGACGAGAGAAGAAAATCTACGCCGTGCCGCCTTATACCCGCGCCGAACCACTCGCATTCGACGACGTTCCGTTCCGTACCGAGGACTTTCGTGATGCGTATGGTCGACGCCGCGCCTGCGTGCGATGTGGTTCGACGGAGAGTTTTCTCGACGAGATCATCTGTGACAACGGCGGAAAGGCGTATCAGTGCTCGGATTCCGACTACTGCAACGACCGCCTGACCGGTCGGACCGACGTGGGCCGCATTGCTGATAAGGAAGCCGCCGAGTGAGCACGATTCTTCGAGTCCGCGGCCTAACCAAGTTCTATGGTAGTGGTTGTGATCGCTGCATCGACAGCACCGGGCCCGATCACGACACCAACATCTGCCCCCATTGCAGATCAGTGTTGGCAATGCACGACGTGAGCTTCGACCTGCAGGCTGGGGAGATCCTCGGCATCATGGGTGAGTCGGGAAGTGGCAAGTCGACCATCGTCAGGACGCTTTACTTCGACGAGAAGCCTACGGCCGGAACGGCACGTTTCTTCGACAGGGACGATGAATGGCATCTTTTCTCGGCGAACGCAGCCAAACAGCGCTGGCTCCGCAACCACCGATTCGGCATGGTGTATCAGAATCCCCATCTCGGCCTGAACTTTAAGGTTTCAGCAGGTGGCAATATCGCAGAGCGCCTGCTGATGAACGACGTCAGCTTGTACGCTGAAATACGCGAACGCGCTCGGACACTTCTCACGCGTACCGAGGTGTTGCCGGAACGCATGGACGAGTCGCCAAAGAAGTTCTCTGGCGGCATGCAACAGCGTGTGCAGATCGCGAAGGCACTCGCGACCCAGCCACCACTGCTATTTCTCGACGAGGTTACGACGGGGCTCGATTTGTCTGTACAGGCGCGGATTCTGGACCTGATCCTCGAGATCCAGCAGGAGCTGGGCACGGCGATGATTGTGGTGACACACGATCTCGGCGTGATCCGCTTGCTGGCCGGCCGGACGATCGTCATGAAATACGGCCGCATCATCGAAACGGGATTGACCGATCAAATCCTCGAAGACCCGCAGCACGCTTACACCCAGCGACTTGTGGCCTCCGCTCTCTGAGGACCCCCCTATGTCTGCGATTCTTACCGTCGAAAATCTCTCCAAGCATTTCGTGCTACACGACCAGCGGAAGACGATCCCTTCATGCGCGAACGTCTCCTTGACTGTGAAGCCCGGTGAACTGTCAGCGCTGATCGGGCCGACCGGTGTAGGCAAGTCATCGGTATTGAAGTGTATCTACCGCACCTATCTTCCGACCGGAGGTCGCTTGCTGTTTCGCAACGCGGCCGGTGAACCGATTGACCTTGCACGGGCAACCGAGCATGAAGTGCTTGCGCTGCGCAAGACTGAAATCGGTTTCGTCACGCAGTTCCTGCACTGTCTCCCGCGCAAATCAGCTCTTGATGTCGTCGCGGAACCGCTGCTCGCACGCGGCGCACCGCGCCCCGACGCGCGTGACAAGGCGCGTGAACTGCTTACCGCGCTGCATGTGCCAGAGCGTCTATGGGAAATTCCGCCTGCAACTTTCTCGGGTGGCGAACGACAGCGTGTCAATCTTGCCCGCGGTCTGGTTGCTTGCCCACGCATGTTGCTTCTCGATGAGCCGACGGCCAGCCTTGATCCGCACACCACCGAAACGGTCGTGGATCTTTTGCGCGCGACTAAGACATCGGGCATCGGGATACTCGCGATCTTCCATCATCCCGAACTCGTTGGCCAGCTGGCTGATCAGGTGATCGAGCTAGCTCCTCCGGCCACCCCGACACCTCCCCTGGAAGCGGTTGCACAATGAAGCGCCAATTGTTGACGCACGCCGTAGTCGTCTTGGCCGATGAACTGCGCCCAAACCTCACAGTCCTGATCGAGGGAGATAGGATCGCGGCGCTTGATCCAGACCATACGGCTGGTGCGGTCGAGATCGATCTGGATGGGCAGATTCTGATCCCGGGTATGATAGATCTCCATTGCGATGCACTGGAGAAGGATGTCGAGCCGCGGCCGGGCGTGACCTTCCCGATTGATCTCGCATGCGCGCAGGCCGACAGACGCAATGCTGCGGCCGGCGTCACCACAGTGTTCCATGCTCTGTCATTCGCCAATCGAGAATTTGGCGTGCGCAACAATCAAGTTGCCGCACAGATTGGCCGCGCGATCCACGATTGGCAGCCGCACGCGCTGGTCGACAACAAGTTCCACGCCCGCTTCGAGATCAATGATCCCACCGCCCAGCCAATCCTGTCCAGCCTGCTCGATGAGGGAGTGATCGATTTGATCTCGTTCATGGATCACAGCCCAGGCCAGGGTCAATTCCGCGACGTTGAATCGTTCCGGCGATACATCGCAAGTGCGTACAAAACCGACGATACTGCACTCGACGAAATCATAGCGCAGAAGGCCACAGCCGCGCTGGGCGCGACGGCACGCATGCAGCAGCTTGCCGCCCAGGCTCGTCATTGCAATATCACAATTGCGAGTCACGACGACGACACGGACGCCAAGATCGCAATTGTGGGTGAGCTCGGCGCGACAATTTCGGAGTTCCCCATCAATCTGGAAACTGCGCTCGTTGCCCGCGCTCGCGGCATGTCGACGTTGTTCGGAGCACCCAATATTCTGCGCGGCAAGTCGCAATCGGGAAACATGCGGGCGCTCGATGCCGTAACGGCGGGAGTGGCGGACTGCCTTTGCAGTGACTACTCGCCTGTTGCGCTGCTGCCTGCGGTGATGAAGTTGACAGAGCTCGCCGGGATCTCCCTGGAGCGGGCGGTCGCGTTCGTGACACGCAACCCGGCCCGTGTAGCCGGCTTGCATGATCGCGGCGAGATCTCGGCCGGCAAGCGAGCTGATTTGGTTGCGGTGCAACGCATAGGCAACCTGCCGCATCCGGCCCAGGTCTGGTCAGGCGGCAGGCTGGTACTCGCCGTCAGCCATGTGGACCAATGAAGTGATGCGATGCCCATGGCTCTGATCTATGTGACCGGGCCCTCCGGTGGCGGCAAGGACAGCCTCTTGCGCTACGCGCGCGAGCAGTTGTCTGGTCATGCCGGGGTCTGTTTTGCCCACCGATACGTCACACGCGCGGCAGACGCGGGAGGAGAAAACCATATCGCACTCAGCTACGCGGAGTTTGCTTCACGCAGCCGGGCGGGGCTGTTTGCGCTAAGCTGGGTGGGCAACGACCTGCACTACGGCATCGGTATCGAAGTGGACTGTTGGCTGGCCAAGGGTTTAACTGTCGTGATGAACGGCTCGCGCGAATATCTCCCGCAGGCACGCGCGCGCTACCCTTATCTGGTCCTCGTTGGAATTGCCGTATCGGAGCCGGTCTTGCGTGAGCGCCTGCTTGCGCGTGGCCGGGAAACCGCGGAGCACTTAGAGCGGCGCCTCCAGCGCAATCGCGAACTCTCGCCGGTGGCGCCCCACGCACAGGTCATCAGCAACGAGGGCTGTCTTGAGTCGGCCGGTCAGGCACTCGTAGCGTTGATTTGCCGGCACGCTGGGCAACTGCATTGCCAATAACGTTCCCCTGCACCAGCAATGGTGGCCGCGTGCTCGCCGATAATCGATGCGACATCGCATTCGGCGATGCGCCCGGCATGGCCGCTCTGAAGATGCTAAAGTTGTTTTACCAGGCGGGCATGAAGAACCTGGGACGGGATCTCGCCCATTAAGCATTCACTATCGGCGATCTAGGCATCTGGGTAACCTCGTCGGGCTTTGCCGCGATGACCGAAAAGATGATCGGTGACCGGTTCAAGCTCCATTGCAGGCACGTCGCCCGCCGGCAGGAGAGGTGCGATGAAGTCACTGATTAATTCCGGAGCGCCCGCGCTCACGCTCAGCGTGGGTATTGCGAGCGCCGCCTCTGTCGGCAGTTGCGCCAGTCTGGATTACCCGCATAACCAGCAGCAACTCCAGACAACGCCTGGCTACAGCGCTAGAACGGGTGGGGCGTATATCGGCGACGGCTCCAGTCCCGGATACTATACGCCTGTGGGCTCGGGTGGGTCCGGCGGCTGATAGCAGGATCGAGGCCGATTCGACGGCGCGATATTGCGTGTCACGAAACTATTCGCCTCTCCATCGGTGGCCAGCGCCGCCGTGATGGCCGGGTCGATGGTGGGCCGCCGCGGCAGGGTCTCGAGCGTCGTTCCCCACTAGCCGCGTGGTCGCCGGCGCTTGTCAATGTCAGCATGTCCGTCCCGCGAAGCGGGCTCGTTCCACGACTCAAAAGGGGCCGTTTGGTTTCCGGAAAGAATTTCCTGGACAGGTTTAGCCTAGTTAAGCAACGCTGGTCTGACAGGTCGAGGGCTCCCTTGGGGGGACGATGGACGTCGCAAACTGGCTGCGTATGTTGGGGCTTGGCCAATATGAGGCGGCATTCCGCGAGAATTCCGTCACCGTTGATCTGCTACCCAATTTGACCCTGGACGACCTCAAGGACCTCGGCATTACGCTCGTCGGGCATCGTCGCCGGCTGTTGGATGCTATCGCCGCGCTGCGTGTCGACGCAGACCACGCCGGAGATCCGCGGGCGGCGTCCGGTGAACAGCGCCGCCCGGCACGGCGACCCACTGCTGAACGTCGCCAGCTCAGTGTGATGTTCTGCGATCTTATAGACTCCACACCGCTGTCATCGCGCCTGGACCCGGAAGAACTGAGTGCCGTGATTCGCGGCTATCAAGCCCGCGTTGCCGCGATTATCCCGCGCTTCGGGGGTTTCATCGCCCGCTACGTGGGCGATGGCATCCTGATCTACTTCGGCTGGCCCGAGGCGCATGAGGCCAATGCCGAGAGGGCGGTCCGTGCTGCCTTAGGGGTAACAGATGCGATCACCCAGGCTCCCGTGCTCACCGAGCACCTGCAGGTCCGCATCGGGATCGCGACTGGCCTCGTGGTTGTCGGCGAACCGATCGATACGGACGAGGGGTATCAGCAGACCGCGATCGGCGAGACGCCAAATCTGGCCGCACGCCTGCAAAATCTAGCTGGGCCGAATGGCATCGTGATTGACGCAGCGACTCGTCAGCAGACTGGCAATTTTTTCAAATTCCGGGATCTTGGAACGATCGCGTTGAAGGGTTTGCCCAATCCGGTGCCCGCTTGGGAGGTCGTGGAGGAAGCTGCCGTCGAAAGCCGGTTCGAGGCCCTGCGCGCCGAGATCATGACACCGCTGGTGGGCCGGCAGGAGGAACTCGACCTGTTGCAGCGCCGTTGGGTGCGCGCGACGAGCGGCGAAGGACAGGTGGTGCTGCTTTGCGGCGAGCCGGGCATCGGCAAGTCGCGGCTAATCGTCGAGCTGGAACAGCGCATTGCCGCCGGGACGTATGTCAGTCTGCATTATTCCTGCTCGCCGCTTTATCAGGACAGCCCGCTTTGCCCGGTGATCGCCCGCTTGGAACACGCAGCGAGCTTCGCACGCGACGACGACTCGCAAGAGAAGCTGTGCAAGCTGGAGGCGATGCTTTTGCCGAGTGGGACTTCGACGGAAGACCTCGCGCTGATCGCGGATCTGCTGTCAGTGTCGACGCACGGGCACTATCCGAAGCTCGAATACAGCCCGCAGCGTAAGAAAGAGAAGCTGTTCGAGGCGCTGAACCGCTGGCTCGCGGATCTCTCGCGAACGAACTGCGTCTTGATGCTGTTCGAGGATGCGCACTGGGCCGATGCCAGCACACTCGAACTGCTGGAGACCACGATCGACCGGCTCGCGGAACTTCCTGTCCTGCTGGTGATATCGTTCCGGCCCGAATTCTCCGCGCCCTGGATCGGCCGCGCCGGTGTAAGTCTGATCGCTCTGAGCCGGCTGGACCGGAGCGAGTCTGCAGCACTCGCCACGCGCGTCATGCGAGATCATGCGCTGCCAGAGGGGTTGCTTGATCGCATTGTCGCCCAGACCGACGGCGTGCCGCTGTTCATCGAGGAGCTGACCAAGGCGGTCCTGGAGGCTGCAGGCCGGCCTGACGCCACCATGCTCGCGGTGCCCGAGACCCTG
>Ga0123356_10005596_pt1 | contig 12777 bp, 8 predicted proteins | sample TergutEmb28metaG_2_FD_92546 | JGI IMG/M metagenome (GOLD analysis project Ga0123356, IMG submission 92546) | Embiratermes neotenicus P3 segment gut microbial communities from Petit-Saut dam, French Guiana - Emb289 P3 | ecosystem: Host-associated > Arthropoda: Insects > Digestive system > Gut ... | reverse complement strand
TGTCCGCGGCGGCCGCTGCGAATCCTGCTCCGGTGACGGTTTATTAAAGATCGAGATGCACTTTCTCCCTGATATCTATGTGCCATGTGACGTATGCAAGGGGAAGAGATACAACCGCGAAACACTTGAGGTGCGATATAAGGGTAAAAACATACACGAAGTGCTTGATATGACTGTCGATGAAGCTCTGGAATTCTTTATAAACCTGCCGAAAATACGTCAGAAGCTGGTAACTCTCACAGAGGTGGGGCTCGGTTATATCAAGCTCGGGCAGCCATCCACAACTCTGTCGGGCGGTGAAGCGCAGCGCATCAAGCTCGCGACGGAGCTCAGCAAGCGTTCAACAGGCAGCACCTTTTATGTACTCGACGAACCGACGACAGGGCTGCATACAGCAGATGTTCACAGGCTCATCGACGTTCTTAACAGGCTTGCGGACGCCGGTAACACCGTTGTTGTCATAGAGCATAACCTCGATGTAATAAAAACGGCAGATCATATCATCGACCTCGGTCCCGAGGGCGGTGATGCCGGAGGTGAGATTTTGTTCGAAGGCACGCCTGAAGCCGCGGTACAATGTGAAAAAAGCCACACTGGACAGTATTTGAAGAGAGTCTTATGAACTTCGAAGCCGGAAGATATGATATAGCTGTTATAGGCGCGGGGCATGCCGGGATAGAAGCCGCGCTTGCCTCAGCACGCCTCGGAATGAAGACGATATGCTTCACGATAAACCTTGACGCTGTCGGCAACATGCCTTGTAACCCTTCTATAGGAGGTACCGGTAAGGGGCATCTCGTTCGTGAGCTGGATGCGCTCGGCGGCGAAATGGCAAAATGTGCCGATCGCGCATGCATCCATTTCCGTATGCTCAACCGGGGCAAAGGTCCGGCTGTCCACTCTCTGCGTGCACAAGCAGACAGACGGGAATATCAAAAAATAATAAAGCATACAATGGAGCAGCAAAAAGGACTGACTCTCAGGCAGGCGGAAATAGTCGACATCGGGATCGAAGACGGCAGAGCAGCTTATGTGGTTACACATACAGGTGCAATTTTCCGCTGTAAGGCGATCATCGTCTGTACGGGCACATATCTCGCAGGCCGTACTATCGTCGGAGAAGCTGTCACCGACGGAGGTCCGGACGGGATGTTTGCCTCAGTTGCGCTGGGTGTCCGCTTACGGGAACTCGGTCTTGGTTTTCAAAGATTCAAAACGGGAACTCCTCCGCGTGTCAGCGCATTGAGCGTGGATTTTTCAAAAATGGAAGTGCAGGGGGGAGATGATCCTCCGATCCCGTTTTCATTCGAAACAGATATTCCGCTTATCAACCGGGCTGTGTGTTACCTTGCTTATTCCAACGAAGCTACTCATGATATTGTTCGTGCGAATCTGCACAGGAGCCCCATGTATTCGGGAGCTATAGACGGTATCGGAGCACGTTATTGCCCGTCCTTTGAAGATAAGGTGGTCCGCTTTGCAGATAAAACACGTCATCCGATCTTTGTCGAACCTATGGGACTTGATACCGAAGAGCTCTATCTTCAGGGTTTTTCATCATCGATGCCGGAGGAGATTCAGGTAATGATGCTCCGTTCAGTCCCGGGCTTTGAAAATGCGGAGATCATGCGCCCCGCTTATGCGATCGAATATGATTGCGTCGATCCTCTGGAGCTGGATGTAACACTTGAATCAAAAAAAATCCCCTGCCTGTACGGAGCGGGTCAGTTTTGCGGTTCGAGCGGTTATGAAGAAGCGGCCGTACAGGGATATGTCGCCGGTGTAAACGCTGCGTTAAAAATCAAAGGCGAGGAGCCGCTCATCATACGCCGCAGCGACGGGTATATCGGCACACTTATCGACGACCTTGTCTCAAAAGGCACCAATGAACCATATCGCATGATGACATCGCGAACTGAATACAGGCTGCTGCACAGACAGGATAACGCAGATATAAGGATGTCTCATTTCGGTAATCGCGTCGGGTTGATCTCAAACGAGCGCCACAAGCGGGTATTGGAAAAATACGAATCGGTCGAACAGGAGATATCACGTTTGGAAACAACATTTCTCCCGCCTTCGGATGAGTTGACAGCACTGCTTGAGGCTCATGAAATGCCCGAGGCAACGACAGGCATAAGCCTTGCGGCATTGCTGCGCCGTCCCGGTCTTTCATATGATGATATCGCCGCAACGGACAAAAATGCACCTGCTCTGTCCCGGGCGGTACGTGAGCAGGTTGAAATTTCGATAAGATACAAAGGTTATATAGACAGGCAACAGCGCCAGTTAAACGAACTGGCAAGGATGGAAGAACATATCATACCGGATGAAATAGACTACAACATGCTGCACGGTCTGCGGATCGAAGCGCGGCAAAAGCTGAGTGCTGTCAGACCGCGAAGCCTCGGTCAGGCAATGCGTATCTCCGGTGTTTCACCCGCCGACGCAGCGGTGCTGATGGTTTATCTCAAAAATAAAGATTGATTAGTCCGAATACGGAAGTGAAGTATCTATTGTGATATTACGTGTCGCTTCATCATATCCGACATATATATCCAGCAGCGACATTAAATCACGCAGCATAATAAAATTATTATCGGGTATAAGATAAGCCTTGATATGTACCGGCACACCGTCCTTGTCTATTATGATCCCGGAGTTGAACGTAGCTCTCTTGGAAATGCCGTCACCCGGTACAAGCTCCCCTCCTGTCCTTGTGTAGGGGAGTCCGCTTGTAAGGGTGATCGCTCTTGTAGCATCGTTATACCCGACTTCAAATTGTTTATTGGTGCCTCTGATCGCCATTGCAAGATCACGCAGCTTGAAATAATTTTTATCATTTATCAGATATGCTTCAAACTGTGTTGCTGTGCCGTTTACAAATACGGTCGACGGTGTAGGGCTGACAGTAAGAGGCGGGGTGTACCCGGCGGCAAGTGTTTGTGTTTCACCCGTACCTTTGACAGTTACCCCGCCGGTTTGATCAGCAGACGGATCAAAAAAGCGGAAATATACACGATTTGGTAAAATTTCATTACCGTTTACCTGCGTAAAGCCCGGTATTATCACCATAAATATGATATCCCTTTGATATACGAACTGCGGATCTGTGAGCCTTACTGTTTCGTTTGCGCCGACTTGCCTGCTTTTCCATATATGACCGTCGACGCGCCATTCCAAAACTGCCGGATGGCTGAAGCTGACCGTACCCTCTTTGCTCATATCAAAAACTGTACTGTCTATTATATGCGGATGATTTTCATCATAGCTGCCCCATCGGTAATTGCTATATATATTTGTAAGAGTCATATAAAAATCCGGCACCCGGGCATTTTCGACCGGTATCTCGACCGTTATGCGCGGCAGGACAACCGTATCCGCGGCATTAACGGACAGAAAAGCTGATATATAGATCAATATCATCGCGAGGATCAAAATAAAAGACAGGCTCCTTCGTTTCATAAAACCTTGCGTTCCTTTCATTGACACATACCGGAATCACCCCGGAGATTCGACAAAAATGCTTTCATATAGTATAATTGATATTAATGGATGATTTCATGATACACATTGGCAGTATAAAAATCAACTCAAAACTCGCGCTTGCTCCGATGGCAGGCGTTACCGACCTTGCGTTCCGTACGGTTTGCCGCGAGCTCGGAGCAGGGCTCACATATACGGAAATGGTCAGTTCCAAGGCTCTTGTCTATCAGGACAAGAAAACACGCAGTCTGTTGCTTTTGGGAGAAACCGAGCATCCGTCAGGAGTTCAGATATTCGGAAGCGATCCCGCATGTATGGCTGAAGCAGCTGTTCGTGCGCTTGATATCTCAGGTGCTGATTTCATCGATATAAATATGGGCTGCCCTGTCGGCAAGGTGGTCAAAAGCGGCGACGGCAGCGCACTGATGCGCGACCCCGATAAAGCAAGACAAGTCATAGAAGCAGTTGTCGGGAGCGTAAGTTGTCCCGTTACCGTAAAGATACGCAAGGGCTGGGATAAAGGGAATGTCAACGCGGTGGAATTTGCCCTAATGGCTGAAGCGGCGGGTGTTTCTGCCATTACAGTCCACGGACGCACCCGGACACAAATGTATTCGGGCAAAGCAGATTGGGATATAATCCGTGAGGTCAAAAAAGCCGTCAGCGTTCCTGTAATAGCGAACGGCGACGTTTTTACCGCGGAAGATTCTGTTAAGATCATAAAATACACCGGCGCGGATATGGCTATGATAGGGCGCGGTGCTTTGGGCGACCCCTGGTTGTTTTGGCAGGCAAATGCTTTATTAAATAACGAGACGATACCCCCGCTTCCGCCGATCGGCAAGCGCGTTGAAACAGCGATGCGGCAGTTTGAGCTGGCAGCAGAACAAAAAGGCGAACGAGTCGCCTGTCTTGAAGCAAGACGGCATTACGCATGGTATTTACGAGGTGTTCCGCACTCCGGTTATTTTAAAGAATTGATTTCCAAGGTTTCGACGATGGACGAGCTTCGTAAGATAACCGAAGAATTAAAGAGAGAATTATGAATCCGGAAGAAGAACTGAACATAATACAACGGGTGATCGGCGGAGATAAAAACGCGTTTGAAGAGCTTGTTCTTGCAAATCAAAAAAACGTGTATAATCTGGCGCTCAAGATGACCAGAAACGAAGAGGACGCTCTTGATATTTCACAGGAGGCGTTCTTAAAAGCGTTTCGTCAGCTCGAGAGCTTCCGCGGTGAAAGCCGGTTGTCCGTATGGCTGTACAGGCTGACATACAACCTGTGTATAGATTTTTTGCGGAAAAAACCGCGTTCTAAGGTGATATCGATCACTTACGATGATGAAAGCGGTGAATCAGCCGACCTTGAAATACCTGATCTGCGTAATCTACCCGAGGATAATGTCTTACGGGGTGAGACCCGCAAGATTATCGCCTCAAGCATCAACGAACTCGGCGGGAAACACCGCGAGGTCCTGGTGATGCGCGAAATAACCGGAATGAGCTACGACGATATGGCAGCCACTCTCGGTGTCAATGTAGGTACGATAAAATCACGGCTGGCAAGGGCACGCACCAGGCTTGCGGAAATTCTTATCGCCAAAGGAACATTTCCCGAAACCTTTCGTCTGAAATTGAGAGAGGAGGTGGAGTAACATGAAAAACTGCCGCGATTACCCGGAAATCATCAGCGCTTATTTAGACGGCGAACTATCGGAAGACGACATGCGGTCTGTCGATGAGCATTTGGCAGCATGTGAAAGCTGCTCCGCCATCCTTGAGTTTTATCGTGAAATATCCGCCGCTTCGGATGAATCCATGATCACACCGCCTGAATCACTTGCAAGCGGTGTTATGGACAGGATACTGAACGGTGATATCAAAGCCGAAAAGACTGAAACAAAAACACGCTCGGTACCGCTCCGTCATATTTTCACAAGATATGCTCCCGTTGCGGCTTGTCTGGCGGTCATTCTGCTTGCCATACCGATGATCAACAGCTACCGTACCGGTCAATCCGATATGCTCCAGCCTTTATTAACGACACTCAGAAGCACTAATTTCTCAAATGACATGGCAGAACCACGACCCGCGTATGATCAAGCACCACGGGAAATGAATGCAGCAGCACCGGCGGCACCCGCTCCGGGAGGGATGTCGGAAAGTGAAACATATGACGAATACGCCGGCGGAGGTTCGTTATCCGATACAGACGATCCGGAATCCGATTATTTTAAATATGCCAATGATCCGGCAGGGCGTGTCCCCATATTGCCCGAGGCTACGGACGCGCCTCAATCTCAGGAGCTTACGATGCCGGCAGAGCGTGCCGATTCGCTCATGCCCGCTCCGCCGGATGCATCACCGCCTGCCTTGTCTGACGGTGAAGGTGCCGAAGGAAGTGCCGGCTTTACCGATTTGATCACTGATGATGAAAACAAGAGCTTTTTTGACCCTGCTGATTCATCACCGCAAGCGGCGGCATCGATCCTCGCGTATATCGGCAAAGCCTATGCCTGTATTACGTTTACAGGTGAACTGCCTGCCTTGCTTACAGGCTATAAATCTGATCTTTTCGGCGGATGGATGAATTGGGAAATGTTCTTTGAAATACCTCTCTCCCTGATGCCGGAGCTTATGGACGAACTCAGCGGTGACAGTTATCATAATGTAGAGGTCCTGCTCAGCGAAGCCGACAGTGATTATGTAATAATCATGTATTCAAGCGCCGGATAAAATATGTTTACATGAGGCAGGGGACACAGCTTATAAAGCCGTGTCCCCTTGACACATACAGGCACGTTTTATATAATGGAGGCATCAAAACAGACAAGGAAGAATCGATGTACGGCAACATATTGGACGCGATCGGAAACACACCTCTGGTTAAAATCAATAATATAAACCGCAACCCTGCAGTGCGTATATATGCAAAGCTTGAAGGCTTTAACCCGACCGGCAGCATCAAGGACCGCATTGCTCTTAAAATGATAGAGCAGGCAGAGCAAAGCGGCACACTGACCAAAGAAAAAATCATTATCGAACCGACATCGGGCAACACAGGCATCGCCCTTGCGATGATCGGCGTCGTCAAGGGTTACCGTGTCCAAATCGTTATGAGTTCCGCAGTCAGCGTCGAACGGCAGAAAATGATAAAAGCCTTCGGAGCGGAGATAATATTGACAGACCCTGAGCTCAGTACCGACGGCGCGATTTTAAAGACCCGTGAATTGATTGCCGAAAACCCTGATATGTACTTTAATCCAAACCAGTTCTCCAATGAATATAATAAACTTGCACATTACAGCACAACGGCACAGGAAATATGGTTCCAAACGAGCGGGCAGCTCACCCACATGGTATCGGCGCTCGGTACATCCGGCACAATAATGGGGATCGGCATGAGACTGAAAACGATGAACCCCGATATCAGGATAGTCGAAGCGCACCCCGTGAAAGGGCATTATATCCAGGGGCTTAAGAATATGGATGAAGCGATAGTCCCTGAGCTGTACGACGTTTCTCAGATAGACGAAAGTATAATGATCGAAACCGAAGAGGCTTATGATATGGCTCGCCGGTTGGTTGTCGAAGAAGGTATTTTCGCAGGCATGAGCTCCGGAGCCGCGATGATCGCCGCCGCTAAAGTCTCGGAATCTCTCGAAAGCGGGCTTATCGTCGTCATCTTTGCCGACCGCGGAGAAAAATATTTAAGTACCGATTTATTTAAAGTTTAGAGGAGCGACTATATCGTGTCATTTACGCACCTGCACGTCCACAGTGAATACAGCCTGCTTGACGGTGCGTGCAGGGTACGCGACCTGGTCGCACGTGTCAAGGAACTGGGGCAGACAAGCGTAGCGATCACCGATCACGGCGTTATGTACGGCGCCGTTAATTTTTATAAAGAAGCAAAAAATGCAGGCATCAAACCCATCATAGGCTGTGAGGTCTATGTTGCTGCGCGGACTCGCTTCGATATGGATTACGATCTGGATTCCAACCGTTATCACCTTGTTTTATTGTGCAAAAATGAAACCGGATACAAAAACCTCTGCAAGATGGTCAGTGCATCATTCACAGAGGGTTTTTATATTAAACCACGGGTTGATATCGAGCTTCTGCGCGAATTCAATGAAGGGCTCATCGCTCTCTCTGCATGCGCATCGGGTGAGGTACCGAAGCTGCTGCTCGACGGCAGGTATGACGACGCAAGAAAAAAAGCGCTGGAGCTTAATGATATTTTCGGCGAAGGGAATTTTTATCTTGAGCTTCAGGATCAGGGCTTCAGTGACCAACCGGAGATAAATAAAGAACTTATCAGGCTCCACAAGGAAACAAAGCTCCCGCTCGTTTTGACAAATGATGTCCATTATATCGACAGCTCCGGTGCAGACGTTCAGGACATCCTCATGTGTATTCAAACAGGCAAAACTGTTGATGACACCGACAGGATGCGCTTTGAATCGCACGATTTATATTTAAAGTCCGAGTCTGAAATGCGTGCGATCTTCCCGGATTTCCCCGAAGCATGCGACAACACGGCAATCATCGCGGACATGTGTGATTTTGCTTTTGAATTCGGCAAGCATCACCTTCCTATTTTTAAACTGCCGGAGGGAGAATCCGACCCGCCTAAATATCTGCGGGATCTGTGTTTTTCAGGCTTAGATAAAAAATACGGTACATCAGAGGAATCGATCAAGACCCGTGCGCTCGCACAACTCGATTATGAGCTTGATATGATCGAACGCATGGGATTCACCGGTTATTTCCTCATTGTTCATGACTATGTCAGATTTGCCAGATCCCGGGATATTCCGGTCGGTCCCGGCAGGGGTAGCGGTGCGGCATCAGTCGCCGCGTACTGCCTGGATATCACATCTGTCGATCCGATCAAGTATAATCTGTTCTTCGAGCGTTTTATTAATCCCGAACGTATATCCATGCCTGATTTCGATATCGATTTCTGCGAACGCCGCCGTGACGAGGTCATAGAATATGTCAAAGAGAAATACGGCGTTGACAATGTTGCTCATATAATTACTTTTAATACATTAAAAGCTAAAAATGCCGTGCGCAGTGTTTCAAAAGCACTTGCTCTGACATTCCAGGAAGAAAACGATCTCGCTAAGGAAATTCCGAACGGTCCGGGCATTACGATAGAACAGGCGCTCCAGACATCACCGCAGCTTCGTTTTAAATATGATGATGACCCGCGGATAAAACGTGTCATAGATACAGCACAAGCGCTTGAAGGGATGCCGAAGGAATCCGGCACACATGCCGCAGGCGTTATAGTGACACAGCTTCCGGTACGCGAGTACGTACCGCTCGCGATATCAAAAAAGACCGGCGGAATATCGACGCAATATAATATGAACGAAGTGGAAGAACTCGGGCTGTTAAAATCGGATTTTCTCGGCTTGCGCAATTTGACTGTGCTTGACGATGCTGTCCGTGAAATAAAGAAAAAAATACCGGATTTCTCGCTTGATTCCATACCCGAAGACGATGTTCCGACTTATGAAATGATAGCTCAGGGAAAGACCCTCGGCGTGTTCCAATTGGAATCGGAAGGTATGACATCGCTCAGTGTAGGAATCGCGGCGAGGAGCATAGACGATCTCGCAGCCGTCATCGCACTTTATCGCCCCGGTCCGATGGGAGCGATACCGACATTTACAATGAACAGCCGCGACCCGTCCAAGATAAAATATCTCGATCCTTCATTAAAACCTATACTGGAGGTTTCGTACGGATGTATAGTCTACCAGGAGCATGTCATTGAGATATTACGCAAGCTCGGCGGGTTTTCTCTCGGGCAGGCTGATTTGATCCGGCGTGCGATGAGCAAAAAAAAGCAGGAAGAGATACATAAAGAGAAAAAAGCATTCATAGACGGTGATCCGGAGCGCGGCATTCCCGGAGCGGTCGCCAACGGCATCCCGCGTAAGATAGCGGACCAGATCTATGAAAGTATCATACCTTTCGCCGGCTATGGTTTCCCAAAACCGCATGCCGTAGCATACGCGATGATCGCTTATCAGACTGCTTATTTTAAACGGCATTTCCCTCATGAATATATGGCGGCACTTCTGTCCTCCGTGCTCGGTCAGCCGGAGAGCGTCGCACAGTATGCCGCAGAATGCCGCGAAATGGGTATAAATCTGCTGCCTCCGGATATAAACGAATCGGATGCGATGTTTACTGTCTCCGGCAGCGATCTGAGATACGGGCTTGTCGCTGTGAAGAACATCGGGCACGGATTCATCGCCGAGGTCACAAAAGAGCGCGAGGAAAATGGCAGGTTTACAGGCTTTGAAGATTTCTGCCGGCGTATGCACGGCGGCGAGCTGAATCGCCGGGCATTGGAAAGCCTGATAAAATGCGGCTGCTTCGATGAACTGGGAATAAACCGCAGGCAGCTTATGATGATATGCCAGGCTGTCATCGACAGTGTTTCCGAACACAGAAGACGCAATGTCGAAGGTCAGATAGATCTGTTCGGAATGTCCGGCGATGACGCAGGGTCGGTCATCGGAGGGATCGAATATCCCGATCTGCCGGAATATTCCAAAGGCGATCTGATGCGGATGGAAAAGGACGTTACGGGGTTATACCTGTCAGGGCACCCGATGGATGAACACAGGGCTGCTATTAAACGGTTCGGTGCAGCCGGTATCGGCGATATCCTCTCCGACTTCGCAAATGATGAAGGCAACAGCCGGTTTACCGATAATCAAAAAATCCTGGTAGCGGGTGTCATTGAATCCTTTAAAGCAAAGCCGACAAAAAATAATTCCCTTATGGCATATATCACCCTCGACGACGGCTCCGGCAGTATCGAGCTGCTCGCGTTCCAGCGGGTCATAGATGAATGCGGAGGCTACATGCAGGCAGGCGCACCGGTTTTTGCATACGGCAGAATTTCAGCAAGAGATGAGAAAGAACCTCAGATCGTTCTGGATATGCTCAGACCGATAACAGATGCCACAAGCCTGCCGCCCGAAAACGCAAAAAAGCCGGGCAGCAGGTCGGAGCGTACACTTTATATAAAATTAAACAGTGAAGACAGCACGGAGTATGAACGCCTTAAGCTGGTGCATAAAATGTTCCCCGGCAAAGAGCAAATGGTAGTCCATTTTGAGGATGTAAAAAAAAGCATCGGTGCAAAATGCATCATCCACGACGCATTTTTGACCGAACTGCGTGAAATGCTCGGCGAGAATAATGTAGTAGTAAAATAAAGCTTTTTTATATATCAATAATTCAATGAAAGGAATGATTTTTGACATGAAAATCAGTTTTTACGGAGCTGCCAGAGAGGTGACCGGAAGCTGTCATTGCGTTGATGTCGGCGGTAAGCGGATCCTTGTTGACTGCGGAATGCAGCAGGGTGCTAATAACGGATTCGGGCAAACCTTCCCCTTTCATCCGGGTGAGATCGACTATGTTGTTGTGACCCATGCACATATCGACCATTCGGGCAGACTGCCTCTGCTTGTCAAGCAAGGGTTTAAAGGTAAAATCTACGCTACAGAGCCGACTTGCAAGCTCCTTGAGATAATGCTGCGTGACAGCGCACATATACAGGAGCTTGAAGCATTATGGTCGAGCCGTAAAAATAAACGCTCGGGAGATACCGCTCCTCAGCCCTTGTACACGATGGAAGATGCAGAGCGCGTATTTCCGCTGCTGATACCATGCCATTATAATGAAATCATAGAGATCGACCGGAATAAAAGTATTCGCTTCACAGATGCGGGGCATTTGCTCGGCTCCGCCTATGTCGAGATGTGGCTCACAGAGAACGGTATAACGAAAAAAGCAGTATTTTCCGGTGATATCGGAACACCCGGGCATCCGATCATATGCGATCCCGGTTATATCGATGAAGCTGATATCGTAGTTATGGAATCCACCTATGGTAATCGCAGCCGCACTCCGGACTTCGACACAGTAACGGAGCTTGCCAAGGTCATCGAATTGACGCTCGCAAAAGGCGGCAATGTGATCTGCCCGTCATTTGCTATCGGCAGAACGCAGGACCTGCTTTATCATATCAGGACTATCAAGGAACGCGGGCTTGTAAAGAGTAATCCCGACTTTCTTGTTTATGTGGACAGTCCTCTGGCAAACGCCGCAACGAAGATCTATTCGGGTGAGCTGCGGGGTTATCTGGATGACGAAGCGCGCGCACTGGTCAACGAGGGTGTTCAACTGCTTTCGTTCGACGGGCTTCGTATCGTTGAAACCTCTGAGGATTCAAAAAGACTTAACGACGACAGAACACCGAAGGTGATTATATCATCGAGCGGCATGTGTGACGCAGGCAGGATCCGCCATCATCTCAAACATAATCTTTGGCGGCAGGAATGCGCAGTCGTTTTTACCGGTTTCCAGGCACAAGGAACATTGGGGCGTACCATTGTCGACGGTATCGAATCCAGCGTTTCGCTGTTTGGAGAGGATATCGCCGTCAGATGCCGTATTTTTAATTTCCGCGGCATGAGCTCCCATGCCGATAAGGATGAATTGCATAAATGGCTTGATGCGTTTAAAAATAAACCGGAGCGTGTTTATGTCGTACACGGCGAAGATACGATTTGCACAGAATTTACATTAAGGCTGATCGAACAAGGTTATAATGCAATCGCGCCAAAGTACACATCCATCTATGATCTTTTAACAGGCGACGCGATTTACGAAGGCCGCGACCTGTTACGCCGGAGCGACATCGAGCAGCTCGAACGCCGCGAATCTCCTGTATTCCAGCGATTGATGCTCGCGGGCATGCGTCTAATCGAGGTCATATCACGCAACAAGGGCGGAACGAATAAAGATCTTGCAAAGTTCGCAGATCAAATTGATGCTTTATCAGAGAAATGGGATAGGTAATCCATTATATGAAGGATATCAAAAAGAAAAAGAAATCCGGTAGTAATATAAAAAGCACCCTAGTCAACCTTGGCATCGGTGCGTCACTCGGGTTCGTGATCGGGTTTATTTTGATCGCCGAACCCGGTATTAACGGATACGGACCCGATAACAGTTTTATCGTTTTCTTTCTGAGGTTTATCGTGGCATTGGCTTTTTTCTTTGCAGGTTATGTAATACATATTCTGATCCATGAATGCGGGCATCTGATCGCCGGATCGATAAGCGGATATAAGTTCATGTCATTTCGTATTTTTAGTGTTATATTCATTAAAACAGATGATAAAATCCAAAGGAAGCGCTTCTCCATACCCGGGACAGCAGGACAGTGTTTAATGATCCCGCCGGA
>Ga0123356_10005595_pt1 | contig 12777 bp, 12 predicted proteins | sample TergutEmb28metaG_2_FD_92546 | JGI IMG/M metagenome (GOLD analysis project Ga0123356, IMG submission 92546) | Embiratermes neotenicus P3 segment gut microbial communities from Petit-Saut dam, French Guiana - Emb289 P3 | ecosystem: Host-associated > Arthropoda: Insects > Digestive system > Gut ... | reverse complement strand
TTGCGCAGCCATAAGTTTTCCAGCGGACATCGGTTATTACATCATCAGTTATTTTAAGGAGCACCAGCATCTGATCTCCGCATTTAATGTTTCCCATCTGTCCTTTTGCGTCGGGCGCAAAATTACCCTCATCTTCCATAAGCACATTGCGCGGATTTGTAAAGTGATCTTTTACTGTATCTGAATAAAGCCAGTCTGACATATTTCTCCCCGATATCAAGAGGGCAGTGTAGACATTGCCCTTAACCGCTCTATAATTGGCGGAAGTGTCTCAATTATATAATTAATGTCTTCTTCTGCGATACCCCATCCCAGGCTGAATCGGATTGAACCGTGAGCGAGTTCAGGGTTAAGGCCTGTCGCCATAAGCACATGCGACGGTTCCAGGCTTCCCGAAGCGCAGGCTGAGCCCGTGGAAGCTTCAATCCCGCATATATCCATGGAAAGCAGTATCGCTTCCCCTTCTGCGCCGGAGAAAGAAACATTAAGCGTATTTGGAAGCACGTCTTTTGGATGGCCGTTTAATTTGATATTAGGGATATTCTTTTCCAGCCCCAGACGCAGCTTGTCACGCAGCGGAGATATAGCTGCACCGTACAGGGTAAGCTGCGAGGCGGCAAGTTCTGCAGCCTTTCCAAAACCAAGAATGCCTGTGTTATTGTAAGTTCCTGCTCTGAAACCTTCTTCCTGATGACCGCCGTGTATAAGCGGGAAGAGAGGAGCTCCCTTTTTTACATAAAGCGCTCCAACCCCTTTTGGGCCGTATATTTTATGTGCGGAAAGCGTAAGGTAGTCCACTCCCCATTCTGGCGCGTTTACAGGGATTTTTCCCGCAGCCTGTACTGCGTCGGTGTGCATAAATGCGCCTGCTTCCTTTACAAGAGAAGTTATCTCTTTTATATCCTGTATTGTACCTATTTCATTGTTAGCTGCCATTACCGAAACAAAAAGCGTTTTACCGTTCAGCGCCTTTTTAAGTTCGCCTATATCCAGCTTTCCGTACTTGTCTACGGGTATAACTTTTACATTGAATCCCGAATCTTTAAGGTATAACGCGGAATTTAATACGCACGGATGCTCGATGGCAGTAGTGATAAACTCGTTGCGGCTGTTTCCATTGGCAATTAGCTGATGCATGGTCTGAAACACCGTATTGTTTGCTTCAGAGCCGCCGGAAGTAAAAATTATTGAATTGTCTGGTGCATTAATAAATGACGCAACTGAAGCTCGCGCTTTTTCTACTCTGGAGCGTGCAATCCTTCCTGACTCGTGCATACTGGAAGCGTTCCCGAATATTTCCATATCTTCTGTCATTGCGGCTTTAACTTCAGGCGCAAGAGGAGTAGTAGCGTTATAATCTATATAAACTTTTCTTATATCACCCATTAATGAATCCCGTTTGTTCTATTATACTAATGAATATAAGGATAAAAAGCAACAAAAAGCCGTGGAGAAGTTCCACGGCTTTGAATTTTTTTATGAAAAACCGGTTTTAGTTTACCGTACCACGCTTAAGTCCGCCGGATTCAGTATCAGCGGGGTTCCGTTTTCGTTCTGTGTCAGAAGCCGTCCCTGCTGAATCGATACGCCCGCATCCGGATGCACCCTGACGGTTGATTTGGCCTGTAGTGCAAGGTTTGTATCAAAGCGGCCAAGGAAGCAGTTGTTAGTTGCAAGATCAGTTGTTATGGCGTAGAGATCGTTTCCGTTAACCCATATCAGGCTTCCTACTCTAAGATCGTCATCACCCTGTCTTGCTATTTCCAGACTGGTCTGGTTTAACTCGACCAAGCGAACCGCTCCGTTACCAACATTCTCGCCGGCAATTGCGAATATTCTGCCTCCTACAAATGTAACTGTTCTTGTATGGATTGTATTCACCGGGGATCTCCTCAGCTCCGCTCCAGTTGCGGTATTAAAGCGGATAAGTCTTCCCATTATTGTAGGATCCCTTCTTTCGATTGATACGCCGAGGATTCCACCTGTAGTTTCCTGAACAATTATATCCTGCTGGTCACGTGCGATATCTTCCCTCATCTGCTGGGCTTCGTCTATTTTCTGCTCGGCAAAATCTTCGTAAAATTGTGCATCGTCGCGGCGCTGGTCAAGTTCACCTTCACGCTGTGCAGTTTCCTGATCTCTCTGCTCGGCTGCCTGCCTTCTCCTTTCCAGCTCCTCCTGCAACTGCCTTAACTCATCCAGAGTTATTGCCCCATTCCGCTGATCTTCCTGTGCCTGCTGTCTCTCCTGCTCAATCTGCTGTCTTTCCTGAGCTGTCTGGCCCCTTTCTTCGGCTATCTGCCTTTCTTCCTGCCTGATTGCTTCACGTTCGGCTGCCGCGCGCTGTTCTGCCTGCTCGGCTTCGCGTTCTATTAAATCGACCATATCCTGCCGCTGAGGCACGCCGCGATCATCTTCTCTTCTCATTTCTTCGATGACCCTGCTGTCGGTAATAGACGTTGTATCGATGGAGCTTAAGCCTCCATGTCCGAGCGGAATGAGCATCATGGTTCTGCCAGGCCATTCATCATAGCGGATAGAAAGTCCTGCTCTGTCTCTTATAAGGTGGCCTATTACCGGGGTTTTGTAGCGTTCCGTAAAATAGTCCCAGTCGCCGCGGTAAACTGCGTTATAAATTGTTATATATTCTGCCAGTAAAGCGGCGTCTCTTTCCGAGTAGTCATAGGCAGCCTGCAGATAACCCTGAACAATGGTTCTTAAGTTGCGGATATGATCTACTGCAGTATCAACACCAAGGCCGAATATATCAGCGTCCAGTTTCCCGTTCTCAGGGCCGGAAACGCTGTGGATTACAAAGTATCTGTTTAATGCGCCGTATTCAAACCTGTACGAATATTCTCTTCTTTGTTCAGCTGACATCGCTGCCAGTGTGGGTGCTATGCCTCTTTCCCTTTCGGCTATTTGCTGTCCCAAAACCACTCCAAGCTGACGTATCTGCTCTCTTGTATCGATCCTGAAATAAGGGCCCTCGTAGTTTATGAAGGTAACCGGAGGAAGATCACGCAATTCATCCTGATCAACCTGGGCATAGCCCGAAATGGCGATAAAAGCAAAGATTAATATGGCAAAAACGAATTTTGGCGTTCTCATGGCACACTCCTGATGTTAATTATATTATATTTACCGTTAAAAGTACAGTAAAAGGAAAGCTTTTGTTACCTGAGTGTTGAAAGTTCCCTCTGAGCCTGGTTTCTAACTACCGGCGGCTGTGAACCGTCAGAAAGTAAATTGAGTATTCTTACGCCTGTTTCGCTTAAAGGAGGGCCGGAAAAACGGCTGAGAGACCCTGCAGCCGAAGCTATTGCGACCAGTACCTGTTCATTGCGGATACCGCCGGACGGGATTACTGAAAAGTGAAATGTCCTCATTGCAATACCATCGGGATCAACTCCGATAGCTCCTATTGCAGAAGCAGCCGCTGCTCTTACCATGGGCTCGTTCTCTCTGCGGAAAATATCCAGCAGCCAGGGAACTGTTTCCCAGGAGCCGATCTGCCCCAGCATTCGAAGCGCGCTGATTCTGTACTGGATTTGCTCCTGACCGGCGGACATCGACATCAAGAAAACTGTCCACTCAGGTTCATTCGCTCCAACTCTGCCGGCATTTATCGCGGCTTGAATCTGCGCGAGTTTTGCTCCTTTTTCATTTTCAAATAACGGTATAACCGGCATGTTTGAAGGCTGAGGTGTTCCTGTCCTGTAAGCGCCTTCCGGCATCGGTCCGTACAAATCTCCTCTTACCGGCAACTCTTGTTCTTCTATTCTATAGGCATAGAGTATCCAGTCCCTTCCTCCCGAATAAAGCACGCCGTCGCTGCCAAATGCAGGAATGGCGGCTGCATTCACAAGGAATGTATACCAGAGTCTTCTGCCTTCATCGGAAAAGCCTGATGCGCCGTTTCTGCTAAGGATAAAAATTCCTCTGTCATCATAAAGCACTTCAGCTTCCACTTCCGGGCGGATTCCAGTTCTTGAAAGTTCCCTTATGTGGCTGTCTCCTTCCCAAAGAATCCTTCTTTCTTCCAGTGACACAAGTGCGACTCTCCCGTCGCCAAGGAGCGCGGCTACATTGTTTCCCCTGCCTGCGGCGGCAACAGGGCTGGAAGGAAGCCTTGGCAAAAGCGATGAGTGAACGTCGCTTTGTGCTGCGATAAACCAGTCTTCTGCAGATCCCAGTATTTCCAGAGTTCCGTCTGCATACAGGGTCACAATCCTCTGCTGGGCAGATCGGGAGTTTTCATCGTCTGTTCTAATCGAAAGCAGTACCGCAGGCGTATTTGAAAGCATCCATACATGTGCGTTTCCGAAGGGGTCAACACGGTATACCTCGTTGTTTTCCAGCGCAAAAATGATTCCCCCGCCGCGATCCAGTTTTGGCGCGATGGAGAAAGAAGTTTCTAATGTCCTCGTCCACAGCAAATTTCCCGATGCTGTAAAACAAAAAATCTTTTTGTCTGTTGGCACAAAGAGCCTTCCGTCCCAGCCTGGAATTACCATTGCGCACAGGGGATTCTCTATATCGCGCCGCCAGAGTTCCCGCCCCGAACGGTTAATTGCTATTAATGTTCCGTTTGTTCTTGAGAAGTACGATGTGCCTTCCCGTGATCGCGTAACGTAAGGGCTTATTCTTCCTCTTGCCGAGTAATTCCAAAGCGGCGTTCCCGCAGTTGAGTACGCCCTGATGTTTCCTCCGTCCAGAGCGACAACCGCGGACTGTACCTGTACGCTTGGCAGGGAAATTACCGCTCCGCCCAGAGCCTGCCTCCAGAAAGGTTCTAGTGTTACAAGACCCTGGCTGCGCTCCTGAGAAAAGAGAGGTGCGGTAATAAACAACAAGAAAACGAGAAATACCCTCATTATTATAATTATACACATTATTCAGACTGATTTGCTATTTTCTGATATAACTAATCATGGCATCTTGCAACGAAGTTTCCCGAGCAATTGGTGATGTTTACAAACTGTATCTTGAAAATATAGCTCCCGGCGGAGACGCTCTCGGCAGGTTTGAAGGAAAACCTGTTTTTGTCGAGGGCGGAGCTCCGGACGAGACGATCCTTTGCCGCACTACGCATGAACGAAAAACATGGGCTAAAGCCGAATTACTCGAAATTATTGAGCCTTCTCCAGTGCGGACAGAAAAGATCTGCGCTTTTTACGGCAAATGCGGCGGCTGTAATCTTCAGCACATTAACTATGAAGCTCAGTTAAAAGCAAAAGTTTTTATACTAAAAGATTCTTTTATAAAAATTGGCGGTATACAGCCGCCGGAGCCGGAAGTTTTCCCTTCGCCGCCCCTGGAGTACCGTAACAGAATGCAGTTTCACTGCATCAGGGATAAAGTGGTAAGCAGCGCTGCAAGGGCTGGAAGCCGCACTTCAATGGAAGCGAAGTTCGGCTTTATGGGGCGGCGAAGTACGGAAATTATTCCCGTTTCTGATTGTCCAATCGCAGAAAAGGGAATCAGGGATCTTCTGCAACATGGAGTGGATATCCCTCTGCCGCCGGAGAAAGACAGATTTACCGTTTTTTCCAAGGATGGTCTTTTTTTAAGCGAAGGCGGCACACGGCGCGGAAAGATAAAACTCCTTGACAGGGAAATTATTCTTGATACGGGAGTGTTTTTTCAAAGTAATTGTTTAATGCTGGAAAAGCTTATTATTGAGTTGAAAGAAATTGCCTGTACTACAGAAACAAACCTTCCAATGGCAGATTTATACTGCGGTGTGGGAACCTTCGCGCTTTTCCTCAGGGATTTGTTTCCAAAAGTTATCCTTGCGGAAGAGAATAAAACCGCCGTCAGTATTGCAAGGGAAAACTTAAAGGATACCGCTTATGAATTTTTTGCGCTACGTGATACACAGTGGGAAGGCGCGTTTCTGCGTAAAAAGCATGCTTTCGGCTTTGCTGTTATTGATCCGCCAAGAGCAGGGTTGTCCGCAAAACTGGCGGAAGCGCTTGCGCAGAATGGGCCGCCAGTACTTGCCTATGTCTCCTGCGACGCCGCATCGCTTGCCCGTGATTCAAAAATACTGGTAAACGGCGGATATTCGCTTGCAATACTCAAAATTTTTGACTTTTACCCTCATACAGCTCATATAGAGACCCTTGCAATTTTTGAAAGATAGCCCCATTTATCAATTGCAACAACCACCCATAAACGCTACAATGTCTCCATGGTTCAGAATGAAACATATTTTGAAAGCCATGACGGGACCAAACTTTATCTGTACCGCTGGATACCTGATGTTAAGCCAAAAGCAGTGCTGCATATTGTCCACGGAATGGCGGAACATGCACATAGATACCGGCGGCTTGCGGAAAAATTAACATCAACCGGAATTGAAGTTTGGGCTGCTGATCAGCGGGGTCATGGTAAAACTGCAGATCTGAAAGTTAACGGAATTAAAACGGGAGGGATTTTAGGATACTGCGCAGACGGCAAAAGCTACGACATTGTTACGAAAGATGTTCATGCGTTAAATATCGAAATCCGTAAAACCGTAAGTGTACCAATTTTCCTTCTAGGGCATTCCTGGGGTTCATTTATTTCTCAAAACTACATAGAAGAATATTCAAACAACCTGATAATTAACGGCTGTATTTTATCTGGCACAAAGGGGCCCGGAGATTTCCTTATTAAAATCGGGATGCCGTTTCTTACCCTGCTGGCGGCTTTATGCGGAAAACGAAAGGGCTCGCGTACCGCAAGGGCGATGGCAGACGGGCAGTACAATAAACCGTTTAAGCCTAACCGCACCCAGTTTGACTGGCTCTCCAGGGACGAAGAAGAAGTTGACAAGTACATTGCCGATCCTCTATGCGGTTTCCTTTGCTCATCCGGTTTTTACCGTGATATTGCGAGGTTATTGAACAAGATTCACAATAATGAAGAGATGGCAAAGATAAACCGTCATTTGCCTGTATATGTTTTTTCCGGAAGCGCCGATCCTGTTGGCGGCATGAGCGCAAGCACAACTGTTCTTGTTAACGCATACCGGAATCTTGGAATCAGTGATCTTGAATTTGTGCTTTACCCGGGCGCAAGGCACGAAACATTGAACGAAACCAATCGTGAGGAAGTAATAGAAAACCTTCTTTCATGGATTAATAAACGGTGTGAATGAGATATAGATATTCAGCCGGAGAAAACGGTAAGTTAGTCAAAAAGGCTGTTATCTACACCAGCGGTGAACACGGCATTAATTTTTCGGATGTAGACAGCGAAGCCGTAAATATTATCAGAAGATTGAAGAGCTCAGGCCATGATTCCTATATCGTAGGCGGAGCAGTGCGCGATTTGATCCTCGGGAAAAAACCAAAAGATTTTGATATTGTCAGCAGTGCAAGCCCTGCCAAAATCAGAAAGATTTTCCGCAACTCAAGAATAATCGGTCGCCGTTTCCGTCTTGTACATGTATATTCCGGGAACAGGATATACGAGGTTTCGACATTCCGTTCCATTAAAGACGGGATTACCGGAAATGTTTTTGGAACTATTGACGAAGATGTACATCGCCGGGATTTTTCCATAAACGCCCTGTTTTATGACCCTGAACAGCAGATTGTAGTTGACTATGTTAACGGTATGAAGGATATAAAAAAAAGGCAGATAAAGCCTGTTATTCCGCTTCCGGAAATATTTACAGAAGATCCCGTTAGGATGATCCGCGCTGTTAAATATGCGGCGATTACCGGTTTTTCGCTTCCGTTCGGTTTAAAAATTAAAATTAATAAATATTCCAGTTTACTTTCGGCAGTTTCGCCTTCCCGCCTTACAGAAGAAATTTTCAAGATTATCAATTCAGATAACGCTGCTGCAATTGTCAGTTTCCTTTATAAGATGGGGCTTTATAATTATCTTCAGCCCAATGCGGCCTCCCTTATGCGGAAAAACCCGGATTTCATGAAACGTTATCTGCAAAGAATGGCAGCTTTGAAGGGAGCGGATAGCGTTCGCGGCCAGGCTCTGGGATCACTGTTTTCTGATTACCTTGAGACTGTTATCAACTGGAAACAGGAGCAGTCCGGCTCACATGATGAAGGTTCTGTGTCAATGGAAACAATTAAACTGGTATTCAAAACCGCGAGGTCTTTTATTCTGCCGATAAATCCCCCCAAGTTTGAAATGGAATACTCTGTAAAGAAATTTCTTGCTTTCCACGGCATTATCGTAAAACGGCTGCTGCCGGGTAAGCCAAAACCCGCCGGCGAAAAAACTGATGCTGCTGTAAAAAAACGCCGCCGTAAACCAAGGAAGAAAAATCCCCAGGCAACAGAATAATTATTTCTCGGTAATTTTATCGATAATTATATTTACTTCTTCGATTAGAATGCCCGTGTAACGTTCTATTGTATCGATGATGTACTGCTGCAGGTCATGGATGTTCCCTCCAAGCTGAATGCCGTAAGGCACGTCGATGGTGATTACAAGGCGGTAACCGATTTGATCATCCTTTACAAGAATTTTCTTTATCTTGATATTCTGGTTATATTCGTCTACACAGTGGACAACAAACTGACTAAGGGCATTTTCCGAGATGATCACCTTGCCGCGTTTTGAATATTCAGGCCTTACAAGTGATTTCTCGTGCATTGTCGGCGCAGGGCTTAAGACCGCAGGAACTTTTTTTTGCCTGAAAATTCTTATAGCATCGTAAAAAATATTCGGATAGTTTCTTTTTACTTCTATTGAAGGTACAGGGATTACATGCTTGCCTTCGATTTTTCTTGTTCTTATTGCTTTTTCAATTTCTTCCTGGGATGCGATGTCCTCTATTCTGATTACCCTGTACGGCGGCGGCAGCTGAAGACGCGCTGCTATTTTTTTTGCCATTTTTTCGGAGGTGCTCAGCAGCAATATGCGTTTATAGTTTTCGCTGTGAAGCCTTCTGGCTACTTCATCCCTGTGCGATTTTTCATCAAAGAGGGCGACCTTTACCGCCGCCATGAAAGTTCTTTCCTTCTTGGCGGAGTGCCCTGCCAGAATACGGTTATCCTTAATCAAAAGGCCGTCGTCTATGATGAGATCGATTCCGATTTTCTGAGCTACAAACTTCGCGTGAAAACTTTTTCCCGTACCGCTTTCCCCAATTAAAGCGATAACTCCCTTACGTCTAAAGACAGATAGGAAATCCTGAAACATCTCCCTATCTGTCTCGTGTTATCTTGAGTATGTCCGAAGCTCGGCTACCAGCTGCCTTGCCCTTTCTCTGACCGGCGCAATGTAGTGTCCTTCAGATATACGGATAAGAAGGCGAATCGCTTCGGGATCGTGTATCCCGCCGTTTTTCCGCGCAATCTTTTCCAGGGCGTCAATTGTTGCAATCGCCATAAGGTTATCGGGATTCAGGTTGTCGTACCTTGAAAAGAACCAGACAATATTTGTTACAGTGTCGTTGTTATCGTTAGTTCCAATGTCGCCGAGCGATTTAATCGCTTCCTGAAGCACCATCGGTTCTCTTTCGAATTTTAAAACTTCTATAAGCGATACCCTTGCTTCTTCAGTTCCATGTATTCCAAGGTATCTTGCCGCCTGCCGTCTTACTTCGGGGAAGTTATTTATGACCCTGTTGTTTTCTCTGGCGATATTCCTTGTTCCTTCCAGCGAAAGGAACTCCAGCGTCTGGCGGATTTCGTCATTTCTGCTTCCGCGATCCAGGGCTTCTCCAATATATTCCAGTGAAATCATCTTTGATTCCCTTGAGCTTGCTCTTGCGGATTCATTGATGATCATCAGTTCAATTGCTTCCTGCAGGTAGTACCATTCAATTGTTGCTTCATCTCTGGTTTGGGCTGAGGCGGTTGATAATGCAATAACAGCCGCTATAATAAAAATGAAAATACGTTTAATCGAAAACATACTGATTCTCCTTACCTTAATTGATTATTTTCCAAGAATTGCCTATTTTTTCCAAATCATACAAACGCAGATACTGTGCTTCACCCGCTCTGTTTGTATTAACCGTAAATGCTTTTACCCTGTTCATACTGACAAACTCTATGTCGTCCACTCGGCTGTTGGCCCTGGAGGGTACGACAACATTAATAAAATAATCTTCAGCGTTTCTTAATACGATCCTTCTGCTCAGCATCGCCGGCTGTTCAGATATCCATCTGAGGTTTTCCGGTGAAGATATTTCGTCATAATATTCCTGGGAAAGCGCAGCCCTCCAGGCGTTATAATTTCTGTTTCTTATTATTGCATTGAGCTCTTCTATAAATTCTCTTACATCATCCAAAGTTGACGCATAATACTCCTGCGTTATTACAAATGTCTCCACAGGTGGCGGCGGCGGCGGTGGAGGCGGTAATTCCACCACAGGCTGCGGGGTTGGTTCTGCCGGCGGAGGAGGCGGTAGTTGCGCTACAGGCTGCGGAGTCGGTTCTGCCGGCTGTACTGCCGGAGGAGGTGTCTCTACAGCCCTTGGAGCCTCGACCCGCGGTTCTACCGGGGATTGCTGCGGAGCGCTCCCTGAACCGCACGAAACGGCCAAGAATAATGCTAAAATTAATAAAAAGCTTACTATTTTGCCCTTCATAACCTAAACAATACCCCATTTTTTTGTATTTGTCAAATATTAAAGTATTTTTCCTGTTAAGGGTTACAAAGATTAACTAATTTAGTTATACGACAAGCCTTTTTGCAGCGAAGCTTCCAGCCTATGCAGCGAAGCTTCCAGCCTATGCAGCGAAGCTTCCAGCACTTGATATCAGACGGCGAGACAGGCTAAAGTGTTACTGTATGTTAAAAGCAGCTTTTCCTGGTTCTTATGATCCGCCTACTTCCGGGCATATAAATGTTATACTGCGCGCAGCCGCAATTTTTCAGGAATTGGTAGTTATTGTCGCCGAGAACAGACAGAAAAAGTACCTTTTTTCCGCAGAAGAGCGCGCGTCCATGATCCGGGAGCTTGTAAAGGGAAAGAAAAATATCTCGGTTGTAATATGTGACTGCCTGATCGTGGATTTTCTTAAAAAGAATAACATAGGCATTCTGATTAGGGGAGTCCGCGGCCTTGAAGATTTTTCCTATGAATTTGAGCTTTCCATGATGAACAGAACGCTCGATCCGGAGATTGAGACGGTTTTTATGACCACCGATCCCGAATTTTTTGTAATTCGTTCATCATCAATCAAGGAAATAGCCTCATTTAACGGTAATCTGAGCGGCATGGTGCCTCCGCTAGTTGCAAAGGCCCTTAAAGATAAGTATAGTTAGAATTTGAGAGCGGGCTGCGTCATTTTGTATTGCCTGTTTTTAGTTGACAAAAATTGATATTTTGTCTTGACAAAAACATATTATTTTGTTAATATACTTTTAAGTTCAGAGAGGTTTGATATGGCAGTACCTAGAGGTAAAACGTCAAAAGCAAGGACCAGCCGTCGGCAGTCCATCAACATGAAACTTACTGCGCCCACAATGATTAACTGCAGTACATGCGGCAACAAGGTTCTTTTACACCGGGTTTGTCCAAAATGCGGTTTTTACCGTGGAAAGCAGGTAATTGTTCCGAATTCTAAAGTCTAATTAGGGGAAAATAATGGACGACTTATTTGAAAAAATGAAGAAACTCATCGCCGAGAAGCTTGAAGTTGATGAGGGAAAAATTACTATGGAAGCGTCATTCCGTCAGGATCTTGGCGCAGACAGCCTTGATACATACGAATTGGTCTACGCCATCGAAGAAGAAATGGGCATAACCATTCCCGATGAGAAAGCCAACGAGTTTGAGACTGTAAAGGACGCATACGAATTTATTAAATCTCAGCAAAAATAATAACGTCCCCGATCCGGAGAGAAAAAAGAAACTGGCGGTTTTCCAAAAGGCCGCCGGTTTTAAATTCAGGAATATATCTCTTTTAAATCTTTCGTTTATGCACCGCTCTGTCTCCAACGAGATGTCACTGCATGTCAAAATGAATAATGAACGTCTTGAATTCCTTGGAGATTCAATTTTGGGCATGGTGTGCGCGTCGCTTCTTTATGAGACCTTTTCCGATAAAAGCGAAGGCGACCTTGCCAAGATTAAAGCCGTTGTCGTATCGGAAGATGTCCTTTCCCAGATTGCCCTTGGTTTACAGATTGATAAAATGCTTCTGCTGGGTAAGGGCGAAGAGCTCTCAGGCGGCAGAACCAAAAAAACAATTCTTGCCGATGCAATGGAAGCGCTCATAGGCGCTCTTTACCTTGATTCCGGATTCAAGGTGGCTTTTGATTTTGTAAGCAGCTGTATAGAGCCCGAGATTAATAAGGTAACGGGCGACAATTACCATAAAGATTACAAATCGCTTTTACAGGAGTACTGTCAGCGTGTTTTCCGCTGTTACCCCGAATACCGCATGGTTAAACGTTCCGGCCCCGAGCACGAACATACTTTCTGGATGGAAGTGCAGATAAACGAGACCGTTTACGGAACGGGAAAAGGCCGCAACAAAAAAAGCGCAGAGCAGGAAGCCGCAAAGGCGGCTTGGGAAGCATTTAACAGCACCCCATAGGGGTGTAGATGAAAAAATCTTAACGTTCCGGCGCCGTAAAAATTATCTAAGATGAATAATTGAGGTTGGCTTTAGCCAACCGTACGCGCCGCGGGAAGCATTCGAAAAAAACACCTGACGCGCAACTTATAATTGTCCGCGGATTTACGCGGATTATCGATTTACGCGCCGCGGGAAGCATTCGAAAAAAACACCTGACGCGCAACTTATAATTGTCCGCGGATTTACGCGGATTATCGATTTACGCGGATTATCGATT
>Ga0123356_10005594_pt1 | contig 12780 bp, 9 predicted proteins | sample TergutEmb28metaG_2_FD_92546 | JGI IMG/M metagenome (GOLD analysis project Ga0123356, IMG submission 92546) | Embiratermes neotenicus P3 segment gut microbial communities from Petit-Saut dam, French Guiana - Emb289 P3 | ecosystem: Host-associated > Arthropoda: Insects > Digestive system > Gut ... | reverse complement strand
GGAGCAGATGAAAGTTCTTGATGAACAGCGCAGCTGGACAGTCGGTATACCGGAAGTGCCCGGCGGTTACTTTGTCAGCCGTCATATAATTAATGCAGTGCGCCGTATTCTGAACGAAGGTCAGGATACCCGTGAAACTTTGCTGGATTATACAATTACAATCAACGATGAGTTGATTAAAAAACGAAAAGAATTTGGTTTGGAGTAGGGGGACAAATGAGTTTTGCCAGGTATTTGGTGAAAAAGCGGGAAGCCGCTGCAAAATTATCCAAAGAAGTTTACAGATACCGGATTTGTTATCTTTTCCTTGCGCCGTATGCAATAATCTTTTTTCTATTTTATGTATCTCCTGTTTTAATTTCAATGTTTTTCAGTTTTACTTATTATAACATTCTGGAGCCGCCGAGATTTATCGGTTTAAGGAATTATATTAATCTGTTATTGGCTGACGATGTATATTTAATTTCAATGAAAAATACTTTTGTTATGGCTGCGATAACAGGACCTATCGGATATATAGCTGCTTTTCTTTTCGCATGGTTTATCAATGAGCTTCCCCGCTACATCCGTGCATTTGTAACTTTGGTTTTTTATGCACCTTCAATTTCCGGGGCAGTGTTCATGATTTGGGCATTGATTTTTTCTGGTGATGCTTACGGTTACATAAACGGTATTTTGATGAATCTGGGTATTCTGAATCAGCCTGTACTCTGGCTTACCGATCCAAAATATATGATGCCTGTAATGTTAGTTGTCATTCTGTGGATGAGTCTGGGTGCCGGCTTCCTTGCATTTCTTGCAGGGCTTTCAACGATTGATCCAACCCTTTATGAAGCAGGTCTTGTTGACGGCATTAAAAACCGCTGGCAGGAATTGTGGTACATTACTCTGCCCAACATGAAGGGGATGCTGATGTTCGGCGCAGTTATGGCAATTACACAATCATTTGGAGTTGCCGACGTTACTGTTGCGCTTGCAGGCTTCCCAAGCACGGATTATGCTGTGCATACGGTTGTAAACCATCTTGTTGATTACGGTTCCGTCCGCTTTGAAATGGGTTACGCATCGGCTATCGCTACATTATTGTTTTTAACAATGATATTGTGCAATATGGTTATTCAAAAGATGCTTAGACGGATAGGGTCTTAGGGGCTGGTATGAACAAAAAACCAAAGAAGTTAGTCGGCGGAAAGAGACTTAACCGTTCATACGGCGGCGATGCGTTTATAATTACGATACTTGTAATTTTTGGTTTATTTTTTGCCTATCCTCTGGTTTTTGCAATCAACAATGCATTCAAACCAATGAATGAAATATTCCTTTTTCCTCCGCGCCTTTTTGTACAGCGTCCTACGCTTAATAATTTTCAGGATTTGTTTATTATCATGAGCAAATCCTGGGTAACTTTTTCCCGTTATATTTTTAATACAGTTTTTATTACTGTTACCGGAACCACCGGATTAATAATTATCGCTTCGATGGGTGCATTTGTAGTTTCAAAATATAAATTTCCCGGCGCAAAGATTTTCTTTTCCGGTGTTATCATTACTCTTATGTTTTCTGTTCATGTACTGGCAATTCCCAACTACCTTGTTATGGCAAGACTCGGCTGGGTAGATACCTATCTTGCTGTTATCATCCCTGCGTTTGCAATGCCGATAGGATTTTTTCTTTTAAAACAATTTATAGACACAATTCCTGATACACTTATGGAAGCTGCAAAAGTTGACGGAGCAAAAGAATTCCGTATTTTCATCTGGATTATTCTTCCATTGATCAAACCGGCATGGTTAACCGTCATGATCTTTTCTGTACAAAATCTTTGGAACGCAAGAGCATCAAACTTTATTTATACTGAACAGCTAAAAACGCTTCCTTATGCTCTTGGACAGATTATAACTGCAGGAATTGCGCGCGCAGGCGTAGGAGCGGCAGTAACTCTTTTCGTAATGATAGTCCCGCTTGTAATGTTTATCCTGGCACAGAGTAATGTTCTGCAAACAATGGCCAACTCAGGAATAAAAGAATGAAAAAACTATATTTTATACTATTCATCCTTTTCCTCCCTTCTCCCTTCTCCCTTCTCCCTTTTCTCTCTCTTTCTTCTTCACAATCATTATATTCTGAACCAACAAACTACACATATAACTACGATTTTTGGAATGAGCAGGTTGCTTCTCCCGATGCTTACCGTGTCGGCGCATATATTCTTGGAACAACTTTGGGTGTAGGGCACTTCAGGGATCCGCAGGGACTTTATATCCGGGATAACAGGATATATATTTGCGATTCCGGCAATAACAGGATAATTAAAGCTGAAGTACAGGAAAACGGCGAGTTAACTGTAACTGCTGTTGTTTCATCTGTAATTATAGATAATGTTGTTTCTAATTTTAATTACCCGATGGATATTTTTGAAAACAGAAACGGCGATTTATATATTGCAGATACCAATAACAGAAGAATTTTAATTCTGGATAAAAGCTGGAATTACAAATCGGTTATTTACAAACCTGAAGATGAAAGTATTGATGAAGATTCGGATTTTCTGCCGATTAAATTAGTTGTTGATTTTGCAAACAGGCTTTTTGTTCAGGTGCGCAATGTGAATAAAGGACTGATGGAATTTGATAATCGCGGTGAATTTTCCGGTTATATGGGTGCAAATAAAGTGCATGTAAACCCAATTGATTATTTGTGGAAACTTATTTCCACACAGGCTCAAAGGGAAAGAATGGATCTTTTTATTCCGACAGAATACAGTAATATCGCACTTGATAACGATGGTTTTATTTATGTTACAAACTCCATGGGGCAGACAGATCCTGTGCGGAGGCTTAATGCAATGGGACAGGATATTTTAATCCGTAATGGTTACGATGATCCTGTCGGAGATTTGGTTTTTGGAAACGCAGGCGGTATTTCAGGACGATCAAGATTTATAGATGTTGTTGCATTTGATAATGATTCGTATGCATGTTTTGACAGAACACGCGGACGTATTTTTATGTATGATTTTCAGGGTAATTTGTTATACGCTTTCGGCGGAGTCGGAAACCGCGAAGGAAGTTTCCTGCAGCCGGTTGCTCTCGACAGAATGGGGTATTCGCTTTATGCGCTTGATTCAAGGACAGCTGCGCTAACACGTTTTGATCTGACCGATTACGGAGCTTTGATAAACCATGCCTTAAATGAATATAAAGCAGGCAGATATGAATCTTCTGCTGCTGTTTGGGAAGATGTTTTAAAAATGAACGGAAATTATGATCTTGCATATATCGGTATTGGCCGCGCAGCGCTCAGGCAGGGTGAGTATCAGAAAGCAATGAAATATTACAAACTTAAACATCACCGTGAAGGATACGGAAAAGCTTTTCAGCTGTACCGGAAACAATGGATGGAAGATAATCTCTGGAAGATACTTTTAATTTTGGGAATTGTTGTTTTTTTACCGCCTGTAATAAAGTTTACAATCAGAACTGTAAAGGAGATAAGAGAAGCATGAAGTATCTTATGGAGAAAACCTGGTGGTCCCATCTTGGTCAAACACTGAAATATTCTCTGTATGTTATCACTCATCCTCTTGACGGGTTTTGGGATTTAACACGTGAAAAGCGTGGTTCCATCGGAGCTGCAAACATTATTATCGGTCTTGCAGTAATCGTAGAAGTATTGCGCCTTACATTAACCAATTTTCAATTTGTTACAGTTAACATGGAATATTTTAATTCTGTAATTGTCGCATTGCGTATTCTGCTGCCTGTCGGATTGTGGACACTTGCTAACTGGAGTCTTACAACTTTAATGGACGGCAAAGGCAGGATGTATGAAATTTATATGTCCGTTTGTTATGCGCTTACACCTTATGTGATTATCAACATTATAATGATAGTAATAAGTCAGTTTATAACTTACGAAGAAGGTGTTATCTACTGGGTTCTTGCCGGATTTGCAGCAGTGTGGACAGGTATATTGCTTCTTGCAGCGATGATGATGGTTCATGATTACAGCCTGAAAAAAACCTTATTCTCAAGTTTTCTTACAATCGCGGGAATGGGAATAATTGTATTTATTTTTGTTATATTTTTCAGCCTTATAAGCGATGCTGTTGCATATTTTGTTTCACTTTATAAAGAAATTATTTTCAGATTGATGTAGGAGGTCAGGTGAAGAAATTTGCTTTTTATTTATTGATACTCCTCACATTATTATCACTTTTTTCCTGCAATAGAAGAGTGATAAGGCCGAAACCAGTAATGATGTATGAATATTCCGGAAGCAATGAGGATGTTGTAATAGAAAATGAATATTTGCATCTGCGTTTTAAACCTGAAACTGCTGAAATTATCCTAACAAATAAAATAACAGGTCATCAATGGCTTTCTAATCCTCCAGGTGCGTCTGATGATCCTCTTGCTGATGTTATAACAAAAGATCTTATGGTTTCCCAATTTGCTCTTGATTATGCTGACAATGCAGGAATCGGAATGACACTGTATTCCGGCATTCACAGTGTGCAGAGGGAAGCCTATGAATACGAAGTTATAGATGATGTTCTGGAAGTACGTTATACGGTAGGTGACATAACCCGTGCATTTCGCATTCCTCCTGCAATGTACGAAGAAAGAATGTTAGGCTATCTGGAACAAATGGATTGGGGTGACAGGCAGTTTGTTGAATCTATTTACCGTCTCTACGATATAAATAATCTGCGTTTAAATGATGACAGAAATAAACTTTTAAGTGATTTTCCGGAACTGGCAAGAAGAAAAATGTATGTTGTAAGAAGCGGGACTCCGGATTATATGAAAGAGGAAGCTGAAGGTTTTTTCATGGCTGCAGGATATACATATGAAAACTTTTATGAAGATTCCATGCGTTATGAAATACCTGGAGAAGTTATTCAACCTGCGTTCAGTATTGTACTTCGTTATATTCTGGACGGAAGATCTCTTTTATTGAATATTCCTTTTGACAGAATCGGATACCGTCAAACCTATCCTGTTACACAATTAATGCTTATGCCGTTTATGGGCTCCGGAAATATAAATGATGATGGATATATGTTTGTGCCGGATGGAAGCGGCGCATTGATTTACTTTAATAATCAGAAACAAAATCAGCTCTCTTACAGTACTCATATTTTCGGCTGGGATGAAGCGCTGATGCGTGAAGCTGTGATTAGCGATAATAAAGCGCCATTCCCGGTTTTTGGTTTACAGAAAAACGGCGCTGCTCTTGTGTGCATAATCGAAGAAGGTATTTCTTATGCAAGCATCCGTGCAGATGTATCAGGCAGGAATAGTTCATGGAACAGGGTGTTCCCGGTTTTTACCATGGTACACGGCGCAAAAATGGATATTTCCGGCCGCAGCCAGCGTGATGTTTTCCTGTATGAAGCCAATTTACCTGAAGGTGAAAGCATTACATTGCGTTACGTGCCATGCGCCGCTCCAGGATATATGGGAATGGCAGAAGAATACCGTTCATGGCTGATAAAAAAATATCCGGTTCTTGAAAATAGAAAAATGAAGAGCGGAATACCTGTTGTAGTGGAAATTATCGGCGCTGTCAATAAAATACAGCATCGTATGGGCATGCCATTTGATCTGTCCTTAAAATTAACTTCATACAAAGAAACCGAGGCGAAAATAAATGATTTTGCGGAATTGGGCTGGAAGAATGTTCATATAATACTTAATGGATGGTTTAACCGCAGCGTTGAACATGAAGTTCCGTTTAAAATAAAATTAATTAAAGAGCTTGGCAGTAAAAAAGATTTTAAAGGTATTAGAAATGCAGCAGACAAGAATAATTTTTTACTGTATCCGGAAGTTGATTTTGTTTTTGTAAGAGATGTAAAAGCATTCAGCGGATTCAATCTTAACCGTGATGCAGCCCGTTTTATAAGCCGTAACAGAGTTCAGCGTTATCCGTATAGTTTTGTATGGTTTGGAGAACGCAAGTTGTGGGGTAAACTGAATTACCTGGCGCGTCCTGAAACAGTTAACAGGATGATAGACACTTTTTTAAAAAAAGCATCATCTTTAGGAATTAATAACATAACATTCAGAAATATGGGTTCCAGGCTTGGAGGTGATTATCATGAAAGACGCCTTATAAGCCGGGAAGCGGCAATGAATAAACGTAAGCAGAAATTTGAACAATTATATTTGTCTGGAACAGAAATGATTGTGAAAACAGGTTTTTCTTATTCAGTGCCATGGGCTTCTGTGATAACAGATATAGCTACAAGTGATCAGGGTTTTGGAATAACTGATACAGCAGTGCCTTTTTATCAGATAGTTCTCAGCGGCCTTGTGCCGTATACCGGTAAGGCAATCAATCTTGCAGAAGATTATACAATGAACCTTCTTTATACGATTGAAAGCGGAGCCGGATTATATTTCAGTTTTATGAAGGAAGAAACCGCAGTGCTGCAGGAAACAAAATTCCGGCAGTTTTATGCCAATGAATATGACAAATGGATTGGTGACGCTGATGCTCTTTATAAAAAATTTACTGCCGACTTCGGGCATTTAACCGGTTTGTCTATTATTGATCATGTAATACTAACTCCTGGTTTTACAATCACAGAATATGAAGACGGAACCAAAATTATTGTAAATAAAACAAATAACCTGCAGAATTATAACGGCAATGTAATAGGATCGAATGATTATATTGTTCTTAAACAGAGGTTGGGGGAATAATGTACTTTATAAAAAAAGATAAAAAATTATCTCTGACACTGGAAGGCAAAAATGCAGTTGCCGGGTATTTATTTTTACTTCCCTTTATAATCGGATTCCTGTCTTTTATGTTTCTTCCTATTCTGGAATCACTGCGCATGGTATTCAGCGATGTAAGAATTGATATTGTGAACAATGGCTTTTCCATGGAGTTTATAGGTTTAGAAAATATTAAACGTGTTGTTGCAGTTGATCCGGAGTTTAACCGGTTTCTGCTGGAAGAAATAACACGAATGTTGTTAATTGTTCCAGCAATTATTATTTTCAGCCTGTTTGTTGCGCTTATATTAAATCAGGAATTCAAAGCGAGAGGTTTTGTACGTGCGGTATTTTTCCTGCCTGTAATTTTATCATCCGGAATTATGATAGGCCTTGAAACAAATAATTCACTGTTAAACAACATGGCGGAAATTATTAAAGAAGGCAACCTGATGAAATCTTCCGTAACGGGGGTTTTGGAAGATATTCTGGTTGCAGAAGGCGCAGTAAGCGATTTTATGGAATATATTTTCAGGATTATAAATCAGATTTATGATATTGCGATGGCTTCAGGCATTCAGATTATAATTTTCCTTTCTGCGCTTCAGACAATTCCTCCAAGCATGTTTGAAGCTGCAAAAATTGAAGGCGCAACAGCATGGGAATGTTTCTGGAAAATTACATTTCCAATGGTAAGTTCTTTAATACTTGTTAATATTGTTTACAGTGTTGTGGATTATTTTATAAGAACGGATAACCGTGTTATGGAAAAAATAAATATTACAACAATAAGAATGTTGAATTTCGGTTTTGGGACTGCAATGGCATGGGTTTACTTTTTGGCTGTAATTTCAATCATTGGAATTGCAATGGCAATAATTTCAAAAAGGGTTTATTACTATGAGTGATATTTTCACAGATGAAGAAAGAACCGCCAATTGGGGTAACATTTCCAAAAATTATCATATAAAGAAAAAAGCTCTTGAAATAACTTTTAAAATATGCCGAGCGGTATTAATTTTCGGATTGTGCTTTTTGATTATACAACCCTTATTGGATAAAATAAGCGTAAGCTTTATGGATCAGCAGGATTTATATGACAGTACAGTAATCAGTATTCCGCGTAATTTTACAACTGCCAATTATAAGCTGGGCAATCAATTGCTTCAATATTGGCCTGCTCTTATTGAAACTTTTTTCATTGTATTAATCAGTTCTATCCTGCAGGTTGCAGCGTGTACTCTTGCAGCTTATGGTTTTGCAAGATATAAATTTCCGTTAAAAAGATTCTGGTTTTTTTGTGTAATGCTAATAATAATTATTCCGCCGCAGACAATAATGTCTTCGCTTTATTTAAATTTCCATTTTTTTGATATATTCGGTTTATTCCGGCTGATTACAGGAAGCCCGATTAATTTACTGAACAGCGCTTTTGGCTTCTGGCTGCTTTCCGCTACCGGAATGGGGCTTAAAAGCGGTTTATACATTTTTTTACTAAGACAGTATTTCAGGGGAATGCCGAAGGAACTTGAAGAGGCTGCGTGGGTTGACGGCTGCGGAAGGTTCAGGACATTTATACAGATAATGATTCCTGATGCAAGCCCTATGCTTATTTCATGTTTTCTTTTTTCATTTGTGTGGCAATGGACAGATTCTTTTTATACAACCTTGTTTCTGACAAATTACAGAATGTTATCCAGCGGTTTGGGAGCGATGGCGGAGAGGGTAAGTCAATGGTGGGCAGCAACAAATGCAGTTACTGCCGGTGCAATTGCTTCTCCTGCGCCAATTGGTTATGTTCAGGCAATGATAGCAACAGGTATGCTTATGTGCCTGTTACCCCTCATCATTTTATATCTGATTGCCCAAAAAGCATTCGTAGAGTCATTAAGCCAGACAGGTATAAAAATGTAGGTAATTGGTGTATCATTACAGGGTTAATATTGGTTTTAGTATAAAACTGCGTTGCAGGATTTATTGATAAATAAATTATCCGGAGAGAAAAGATGTCAAAGAAAATAATGGTAACATGTTTTATATTTGTGTTAATGTTTGTTTGTGTTTCTGTTTTTGCCCAGCAGATGCAGATTCCAAGAGCGCCTGCTAATATCAGGAACACACTTAGCGGAATGGACATCGTGATCGGCAATTGGTGGGGTGATTATAATGTTGATACTTACCGGCCAAGAAGCAACTTTGATGAAATACAGCTTGATTACCGTAAAAGGCTGCTGCAGACAAATAATTTTAAAATGCAGGACAGGAATATCGGCGGATGGGGAGAAATTCCGCAGTTAGCTGCTACTTCCATCATGGCTGGAAGACCTGTTGCAACTGTTTTCCGCATGCAGGCTGACTGGGCTCTTGCTTTGTACCGCCAGAATCTTTTATATCCTGTCAGCACCCGCAGAGTTATCAATTGGAGCGGCAGCGATCCTGTTGAATGGAACAGAATTGTAACATCTGCATTTACATTTAATAACAGAGCTTATGCTTTTACTGATGGTTACGGCGGAAGTCAGCAGGCTTCAGTTGTATTTTGGAACAAGAGGCTTTTCAGAGAAGCTGGTCTTGATCCGAATCTGCCGTATGATCTTCAGAAAGCGGGAACATGGACATGGGAAAAGTTTATGGAGATAAGCAAGCAGCTTACAAGAGATATTAATAACGATGGTATTATTGATACTTATGCGATGCCGTCGGATTTTTCTCAGGATATTCTTGAAGCGCTTGTTTCAAGTAACGGCGGAATGTTTGTTGACAGAAACAGACAGGGAAAGCTTGTTAATGCAACCAGAAGACCTGAATTTGTTGAAGCATTGCGTTTTTATATGAGATTAAGAGATGAAGGTGTGATGAAACCAAAACCAGAAGGCATTCAATGGGACTGGTTTCTTTCCGAGTTTACTGACGGAAATGTTGCTATGCTGATGGCTCAGCAGCACAGAGCGGGCGATTTTCGTACAATGCGTGATGATTGGGGTATGGTGCTTCCTCCAAAGGGACCAAGAGCAAGAAACTATGTTGTTTTTAGTTCAGAAAATGTACTGGTCATTCCGGCAAGCGGATATACTGATGCTCAGATAGATGCAATTCTTTGGGCTGTTCAGGCATGGTTAACTCCTCTTGAAGCCGATTGGAGACTTGCGCAATATCCAATTTACAGAGACAGAAGAGCTGTAGATGAAACTTTAGTACTTATCCGTGATCAAAGATTGTGGCAGTGGAAATTTCACCTTCATGTTCCCGGTTTAAATATTGGTAATATTGCATGGGAAATCTGGTGGCATGACGGCGAGCCGGCACAGCTGATTGAAACAGTTTCTCAAAGATGGAATGGATTGATTGAGGACGCCAACGGACTTTAATTTATCCCTTTCTGTCTAGTTTTTTTCCGTCTGCAGTACGGTATGGGTTGCGCCTGTTACGCAAAAATTGCTGATACACGGCGCTGCTTTCATAATACCCGTCCGGACCCTTGAATGATGATGACTCGTCGCAGCGGTAAAGCTCCATGAGAAGGGGAAAAAGCGGCGAGGACATTATCTGCTCAGTACGGAATAACGGCAGTCGCGGCAGGGCGGCAGGAAGCATATGCTGTCTTACCAGAAAGCAGATATCCAGTATCATGGAATGATCATACCCCAGCCTTTCAAGCAGCCGCTGCGCCTGGATTTCACCTAACTGCGCATGGCCGTCGTAACGTTTCGTTCCGGTTCGTGTGGCAGCTGGCTTTCCGGAATCATGCAGAAGAAGACCAAGAGATAATGTCAGGTCATAAGTTCCCGATGCGCCTGGTTTCCTGTGACGGAAAGTTTCCATCGTATGCTCCCAGGCATTCCCTTCAGGATGAAAATCCTTTGAATGATCCGCTTCATCAAGAGCGGCAAGCTCAGGCCAGAATTTTTTAATAAAACCGCTTGTTTTAAGTAATTCCAATCCAAGTCCCGGATTCACGGAAGTTATTAACTCTGAAAGAAAAACCCGCTGTTTTTCCTGATTTGGAACAGGAGTAAGACTGTTCTGTCTGGTTTGGAAAAAAGCTGCTATTTTTTTTATTTGCAGCTCGTCTGTATCAAAATATTTTGCAAGAATTAATGCAGCATCCATTAATTGGTGAGTATGCTCAGTGTCAGGATTTAAAGTCTCCTTAATTATTTGCAGCGGGTTCATTTCTTCATTTGGTTTTTTATCAAAAGATGTTTTATACAAGTTATGTTTAAATTGTTTTAATAAGGGATGAATCCCTCCTGGAACGTAAAACGCATTCGCTTTGCAATCACGGTAGAAATCCAGTAATGTAAACGAAGGTTTATTTTCTTCAATGGAGTTCAAACAACGGAAATACCATGTATGGCCGTTTTCTTCTACTGCTGCATCTGCAAGATCAACGCCGGGAAAACGTAGATTTATAAAAATTTTTGCCAAATCTGTAGTATCTGCATTGGTAAGTATAAAAACCGGACTATTTGTTTCTTTATTGTTTATGGGGTTTTGACCAAGCCAGGAATCAATTGCGCCAAAACCGTGCTGATATGAAAAAAATCCTTTTTCATTTATCTTATTCAACACAGTCATGGCGAATCCTTTTTTAATACAACCCCGCCTGTTTGCAGGCAGGTGAAAATATGTATGTGCGCAAGCTGCCTATGGACTACGCTGCGTTACCGCGCGTATTCTGTTATACGTGTTTCACGAATCATTGTTACTTTAATGCGTCCCGGATAGCGAAGATCATTTTCGATCTTTTTGGCAATTTCCTTTGCAAGTTCCCTGGTTTGCTCGTCGTTAACAGCTTCATGATTAACCATTATGCGCAATTCCCTGCCTGCCTGAACAGCAAACGATCTTTCAACGCCGGTGAAGGCATTAGCGATACTTTCCAGGTTTTCAAGGCGCTTCATGTAATTGTCAAGCGTTTCTTTGCGGGCTCCGGGGCGTGCTGCTGAAATAGCGTCTGCAATCTGAACAATGACTGCTTCGATACAGGTTGACTCAATATCGTTGTGATGGCTGCCGATCGCATTTATGATTCGGGCATCTTCTCCCATTTTGCGCGCCATGTCCATGCCGATTTCAGCATGGTTCAGGTCGGAATCGGATTCAGCGCCTTTGCCGATGTCGTGTAACAGAGCCGCTCTCTTTGCAAGGTCGCGGTTGCAGCCGACTTCGGCAGCCAGCATACCTGCTATTATTGCAACTTCCTTTGAATGGTGGAGGACATTCTGACCGTAACTGGTACGGTAATTAAGCCGTCCAAGCGCACGTACAGCATCCTGTTTGATATTGTGTATGCCAAGGTCAAAGAGAACTTTTTCACCCTCTTCAAAAATTTTCTGTGAAATATCTTTACTGACCTTGCTGACAATTTCCTCAATCCTTGCCGGATGAATACGTCCGTCAAGAATCAGCCTCTCAAGCGCAACTTTCGCAATTTCGCGGCGTACAGGATCAAAACAGGAAATTACAACTGCTTCCGGCGTATCGTCAATGATGATGTCTGCACCTGTCAGTGTTTCAAGAGTACGGATGTTCCGCCCCTCTCTTCCGATAATGCGTCCTTTCATTTCATCATTTGGCAGAGTGACTGAGGATACTGTTACATCTCCTGTCACTTCAGTTGATAATCGCTGGATTGTTGTTACCAGAATATCACGTGAGCGTTTTTCCGCCGCAAGATTCGCTTCCTGCTCAATTTTATTGATGAGAGTCTGCGCATCATGTTTGGCTTCGCTTTCAAGATCCTTGATTATAAGGGCTTTTGCCTCTTCCGATGACAACCCTGAAATACGTTCAAGTTCCTCACGGTAACGCTGCTCTTCTTTTGAAAGAGCATCTTCACGCTGCTGAAAGGTTTTTTCCTTCTCGACAAACAACTGTTCAGTTCGCTCAATCTGAGCGGTTTTTTTATCCAGTGTTTCTTCTTTTTGTACTACGCGGCGTTCGTACCGCTGCAATTCCGCCCTGCGTTCCCGAGTCTCCCTCTCCTGCTGGTTCCTTTCACGGATTATTTGTTCTTTTGCTTCAAGAAGAAGTTCTTTCTTCTTTG
>Ga0123356_10005593_pt1 | contig 12784 bp, 10 predicted proteins | sample TergutEmb28metaG_2_FD_92546 | JGI IMG/M metagenome (GOLD analysis project Ga0123356, IMG submission 92546) | Embiratermes neotenicus P3 segment gut microbial communities from Petit-Saut dam, French Guiana - Emb289 P3 | ecosystem: Host-associated > Arthropoda: Insects > Digestive system > Gut ... | reverse complement strand
CGACGCCGCCGAAGCCTTTTGCCTCATAGCCGAATATGGCCGTCCGTTCAATGAATATACGATAGGTTCCGGCGGCGCGATGCCGCTGAGGGGTTTCATCGAAGAACTAAGGGACGCTGTGGCGCCGGACGCGATACTGGAATTCGGGGCGATACCATTTACGGGCATCGATCTGCCGGCTGAAATATTCGATATCGAACGGTTGTCAAAAGATACGGGCTTTATCCCAAAAGTACTGTTTAAAGAGGGGGTAAAACGTACATCGGAATGGATCAGGGAAACAATCATTGGAGACGATCATGAATAGCGATTTCGCGTTTGAAAAAACGGATATAGAGGGGGTATGGATCATCACGCCGTTTGTAAGGCATGATGGACGCGGGTGCTTTATAAAAGACTACAACGAAGAAGTATTCAAAAAGAACGGGATCGACTATGTCGTCCGTGAGACGTTTTATTCTTTTTCAATAAAGAACACCATCCGCGGCCTTCATTTTCAGCGCGACAGGCAGATGGCGAAACTGGTCCGCTGCCAGACCGGCAGTATCTATGACGCGGCGGTCGATCTCAGAGCAAACAGCCCGACTTTCAAAAAATCTGTCGGCTTTATATTATCTGAAGAAAACAATAAGTCACTACTGGTACCCGAAGGTTGCGCGCATGGTTTTTTAGCGCTCTCAGACGCGCTTGTGTCCTACAAGTGCGCGGAGATATTCATGCCGGATACCGATGACGGGATCAGGTGGGATGACGCGGATCTGGATATCGACTGGCCGCTCGAACCCGGCGCGGATGTTATCCTTTCGGAAAAAGACGCAAATCTTCAGTCATACGATTCTTTCCGGCGCGTTTACGGTACATTATAGAAGACAACTATATGATATAATTAGAAAAAAAAAGGAGAAAACCCATATGTCTATCGCGGTTCTTATACCCTGCTACAACGAGGCTCAGACGATCGGTAAGGTTGTCTACGATTTTCGGGCTGCTCTCCCCGAAGCGGATATTTACGTATACGATAACAATTCAAAAGACGGCACTGACGAGGTCGCGCGTGAGGCCGGAGCGATTGTGCGTTACGAGAGAAAGCAAGGCAAAGGGAATGTAATAAGGACGATGTTTCGGGAAATCGACGCCGATTGCTATTTGATGATAGACGGCGACGACACATATCCCGCTGAGCACGCGCGCGAAATGGTAGATAAAGTGCTGAGCGAAGGCGCCGATATGGTTGTCGGCGACCGCCTGTCCTCCACGTATTTTACTGAAAATAAACGCCGCTTCCACAATACCGGCAATAAAACAGTCCGCAATATGGTCAATCGTCTTTTCAAAGGAAATGTTGAAGACATTATGACCGGCTATCGCGCGTTTTCGCCGCTTTTCGTCAAGACTTTCCCTGTGCTTTCGCACGGTTTTGAGATCGAAACGGAGATGACGATCCACGCGCTCAATAAGAACTTAAACTTAGCGACAGTACTGGTCGATTACCGTGACCGCCCCGAGGGCAGCGTATCGAAACTCAATACTATTTCAGACGGTTCAAAAGTGATCACGACGATCGTAATGCTTTACAAAAATTATAAGCCGCTGCAGTTTTTCGGCATAGTCGCGGTCGTTTTCGCGATCATAGCTATTCTGTTCGCTTTGCCGGGGCTGATCGGCTACGTACAAACGGGCGAGGTTACGCACGGTATCACCCTTATCATAGGAGGCTTTGTCTTCCTGGCGGCGATCCTGTTCCTAATATGCGGTTTTATCTTGAATACCGTCGTCAGTCAGGACCGGCAGGATTTTGAGGTAAAGCTCAATATGCTCGACCTGATGCTGAAGCTGAAACAAGGGAAGTAAAAAGACTCAGGGGCTAAAGGGTGCCGACTTGCCTTTCGAGCGCCTTGCCGATCACCCAGGAAATCACATCCGAAAAGATGTACGCTACCCTCTGTATGACCGCGATGAACAATACCACGTCATTGTCGATCATCGGAGTCAGCATCAGCACCATCACAGCTTCGCGGACCCCTATCCCGCCGGGGACGCCTGGAGTGATAAACCCGATCAGCCATGACACGATACCCGCCGATATGATCAGCAATCCGTATGTACCGTCTACATTCGCGATAAATCTGAACAAAAGCAGCAAGGACAAGCCGAAGATCATCATATTGCACGCCATAAGGCCGATCACTGAAATAAGAGACAGCCTGAAGGATTTTTGTTTCAGGTAATCGAAGATCTCGGAAGCGGAAATGTTTTTCTTCCTCATGAAAAAGACCGCGGCAGCCACGACGACGGCTATAAGGATTATAATGGCCGGCAATACCCATGATTTCTGAAAAACATCGACCACAAACAAAAAGAATACGTCTCTCGCAAGTACTATAGATAGAACCAGCGCCGTCAAAGCCATGCAGAATATTTCAAGCACGGTCGAAAACAAAAGCTCTCTTTGTTTTATTCCGAGCGACGTGCCGTAAAGCTGGCGCATCGCGTAGTGCCCGACATTGCCGGGAAAGTATTTCGCGATGTTTGATCTTGTGTAAATGCTGTATGTCGGCAAAACAGGTACCCTTTGCCCGGAGAAGAATGAGAGCCAGATATCCCAGCCTACACTGCCGATAAACAGCGTAACCATGACGCAGACCGTTACGATCAGGAGGCCCGGTAATGTTTGGGAGGTAAACAGCTCGGCAAAGTCGACATCAAAAGAAAGAAAACGGTTAACAAGAAAAATCACGGCGACCGCCATGATGATGATGCCGACGATCCGGATCACTTTTTTGTTCACTCGTTTTCCTCTGGTTTGTCCGGTTCGTCGTAATACTTCTTCCGGATCTTGTATTGTATGTCTTCAAGTATTTTTCTGTTCGCGGATATATTGTCAGCCTGCAGTCCGGAAACGACGAACTGCATCCCGACCATTATCATCATCGCTGACAGGACCAGAGACTGGATATGGCCTTCAGAGGTGTCGATGATGGCAATTACAATATAGCGGACCACAAAAGCCAAACCGATGACCGCTATCACGACCCCTATCGAAATGAAAAATCTGAACGGACGATACATCATCATCGAACGGATTATCACGTTTGCCGAACGGAATATATATGACCACATATTTTTAAAGAGCCTGGATTGTCGGGTTTGGGGATTCGTCTTTATAGGGACAGACATGATAGGCACTTTTTTCATGCCCGCCTGAATGATGGTCTCAAGAGTATAGGTATACTCATTTATTACATTGATCCGCATCGCGGCGTCGCGGGTATACGCCCGAAAACCGCTCGGCGCGTCGGGGATGTCAGTGCCCGACACGATCCGGACGACCCGGCTGCCTATTCTCTGAAAACGTTTTTTCTGCGCCGAAAAGTGTTCTATATCGTCTATGGGCCGTTCACCGATTACGATTTCCGCCTGGCCTCCGAGTATCGGTCCGACAAGCTTACCGATATCGGCGCCGCAGTATTGGTTGTCCGCGTCCGTATTGACTATGATATCCGCGCCAAGCTTGAGACATGCGTCTAAACCTGTCGAAAAAGCATGAGCGAGGCCACGGTTGTTCGGATAGCTGACTATATGGTCGACGCCCAGTTCTCTCGCGACCTCAAGAGTCCGGTCTGTGCTGCCGTCGTTGACGACCAGATACTCGATCTTGCCGATACCGTCTATCGCCCTTGGAAGATCAGCGATCGTGGCCGCTAAAGTCTCCTCTTCGTTGAAACAGGGGATTTGAATGATCAGTTTCATACTCACATAACTCCTTATTCATAGTATACTATAATTCTTGAAGTTAAAAGCAAGAGAGGGAGCCAATTTGAGCAACGATCTTTCGTTGAAAAACCAGATAAGAAAAATAGGTATCAAGCTGGGGATCAAACAGCATTTCTTACCGCTTTACGAACTGATAACAAAGCCCAAAACGACGAAACGCCTGAAGCAATACGACCCTCAAAACGATTCATACGGACTGAACACCGAAAAACGTGATTTCGATATCACCGTGTCGTTTACCACTTTTCCTGCAAGGATCGGATTTGCGGTATATGTGGCTGACGCGATGCTGAAACAGACGCTTAAGCCTGACCGAGTCATTCTGGTCCTCGCAGAAGAGGAGTTTTCGTCACTAAATGATTTGCCGGATGATTACCGGCAGCTTGAAAAACGCGGCCTGTCGATAGTTTTTACAGAAAACCTTAAGCCTCATAAAAAATATCAGTATACGATGCAAAACTTCCCGGACAGCATAGTTATAACCGTGGATGACGATCTGCTGTATCCCGAAGATTTGATCGAGACGCTCATCAAATCATACAAAGAACACCCAAAAGCAGTTTCCGCCATGAGGGCTCACAGGATGATCTTCAACGACAGGAAGATACTCCCGTACAACGACTGGGGGATAGAGTCGACTTATACATACGAGCCGGTATACGATCTGGTAGCTACCGGTGTCGGAGGAGTTTTGTATCCGGCAGGATGCATGACAGACAGAAAAGACCAGCTCTTGGACGTTAATGCAATAAAAGAAGTATGCCCGAACTGCGATGATATCTGGCTTAAAATGTTTGAACTTCTATGCGACGTGCCGGTCGTTCTCGCAAGCAAAAAGAAGCAGGATTTTCTGATAGTACCGGGTTCTCAAAAAAACTCGCTGCAAAGTATCAACGTAGACGACAACGGGAACGACATAAGTTTACGCAGCGTCATGGGTTTTTTAAACATGAGTGACGAGGAGCTTTACGACAAAGCATGCAGACAGGTATAAAAAGTATAAGATACGAGCTGCTGATTTTTCTCGTGATACTCGCCTGTAAGGGCTGCTTTAATTTTCTTTTTCCGGGCCTGACGATGACGGGCGGAACCGACGAATTCGTGACGATTTCCGGCGCGGCGATGACCTCAGGTTACGACTGGTCGGCTCTGGTTTCGCGGACTTTATTTTACGGGTTCGGCTACACTACGCTGATGGCGCCTTTGTTCTCGCTGGGGCTATCGTCTTCCGCGATTTATGTCGGTATGCTCTTCTATAACGCGGTCTGTCTAGCCTTGTGTGGCGTTATCTGCTACCGGATACTGACGAAGATATTCGGGCTGAAAAACACGCTTATAAACGTTTTGATCGCGCTTACTGCCGGTCTTTTCGCCCCGAATCTTATGGAGACAAACTTTATCCTGAACGAGGGCATGCTGATCCTCTTAAACTGGCTCGCCCTGTATTTGCTTTTGATAATGCTGAAGAGGGCGGAAAGAGGAGAAAAAAACACTATTCACTCTATCCTTTTGAGCTTTGTGATGTGCTATGGGCTTCTTGTGCACACGCGAATAATGTTTATATGGGGCGCGATCGCGGTCTATGTCGTACTATACTCGCTGATCAATAAAAAAAGCCTTTTAAACCTGCTAGCTTTCATTCCTTCATTCATAATTTTCTTCATATGCGCCAGACTGTTGATTTCATATGTGCAATCGATACTGTGGAGAGGAGCGGACGGAGTGCTCAACAATTCGGTTGAGTCTCTCGGGCAGAACTTCGTATGGCTTGCAGGAGCCTTCAGCTACAGTGGGATGGCTGCCGCTTTCAGGAATCTTGCGGGGCAGCTTTATTCGGTCTTTGTCTTCACGGGCGGTTTTGCCTTCATACTGTTCGCCGTTTTTATCGTAGCGATCATTTGCTTCATCATCCCTAAAACCCGTAAACGTTTCCTTGGTTTCGTAAGAGAAAACAAAACCCTTACTCTGGCATTCGCCTATATGGCGGCGCTGCTTATCGCGGTCATACTCTTTGTAAGCGCGGGATCGATACCTCATACGAACTGGGATTTCGGGTTCATCAACACCAAGTGGTTTTTATACACGAGATACTGGGCGGTCTGCGCGGCGCCGGCAGCGATGCTGGTCATCGTGCTGTTTGACAGGCTAAGAAAAACCCGGCTGATAATAGTTTTGGCAGGCATACTTGCCATTGCCGTAAACGCGGCGTTTTTCTATAAGGTCGCCCCGCTTTTCTTCGGCGTAGAGAATACAAGATCGTCCGTTTTCTACCAGTATCACGGCTTGGCATTTATGCAAATCGGAGATGAACTTACGATACCTGTATTTCAGACTATTACGCTTGTGGCCGGCATCATAACCGCGTTGATTTATCTGTGTCTATTAAAACGGAAGTACGCCGTAGCCCTTACAGTATTTCTTGTTTTCAGCATGTACACATTCATCTATCCGACCGTAGGTATATACTCCGACAATTCTCAGCGCATGAACGCTCAGTTTTCGGGGGTAGCGGAGGTGTTTAAGAACGAAAAAATAACTCCAGAACGATATCCAGTCATTTACGCGTACGGTCTGGAAGTCCCTCTTATGAACGCGCAATTCAATTTCTACCGGTTCAAGATAGTACCGGTCGATACGGCTGAAAACAGGGATGAGTATCCGGTATTTCTTTACGTGCCTGACGACGGCTCGGAAATACAAGTCTTTATTAACGATCAGGTATAGTTGCTTTTCAGCCCTTTTTCATATAAACGGTGCAAACATTTCGCGATCCCGTCCGGCCAATATCTTTTAAACATTAAGAGGTCTTCCGCCGAGCGGGCGCCGCTTTCGATCCCTGCCGATGTCTCAGAGTCGATGTGGATCCTGTGTCCGAGCAGGCGATCGCGAATATAAAGAAACTCACCCGATTCTCTCGCGAGCCTGTACCAGGCGTCCCAGTCCATATTGGTTTTCATGTCGCAGTCAAAAGAAAAGCCGGGGAAGCGTTTTTTATTGTACGCGACAGAAGGGCAGCTGACAGGGCACCCCATGGAAAATACACGGTTCCTTACAAAACGGCTGCCTGGAAAAGCGGCGACCGGCGAGTTCATAAGGGATTTTATCTTCAGGAGTTTATTGCCGGTTACATTGCCCTCAGGGCGTATCTCATAATAGTTCGTATAAACAAGTATCGGACCCTTTGCTTTCGCGTATGCGCCAAGGACTTTTTCTGTATACAAAGGTTCATAAATATCATCCTGATGCGCCAGGGTCACGTAGTCCGTGTCCGCGCGTGAATAAGCGTAGGTCCAGTCCGATCCTATGCCCCCCGAAACAGGGTTGACACAGACCTCGATGTCATATTTTTTGGCTGTATTAAACAAATTATCGGTAGGAGTCGATGTCGAAATCAGAATTTTGCTTTGTATCGTTTGCGCTAAAAGACTGTCTATTAAAGCGCCCAGATGGTCGCTGTCCTTGTAAGCGCATATGACGAAAGAATGTAAACCGTTCATCTTATCACCACAGGTACCGCAGGGGTTCCAAGTTCACTGAACGAGTAAAGCCCGTAGGAAACAAGCTCTATCCTGTACTCGCCCGGTTCAAGGCCGGAGACGGCAAGAATAGTTTCCGCGCTTTCGCCCCGAAGGACGGGCGAGGAAAACTCGCCGATCACGATCCCATCCGTACTGTCCGCTTTATACAGTACTACGAACAAACGGCCGAAATCATCCCAATCAGGTCCGTCGCTGCGGTCGGGATAGCCGACCGGGTTTTCGGGCGCGATTATCGTGCCGCCGGTATTATCCACCCGCGCGATGCCAGTGATACTGCCGCCGTCAATAATAAGATCGATTATTTCAAGTGCAGCCGAAGCCCTTACCCTGGATATGTCATCCGTAAACCAATAAAGGTATGTATGGTTCACATTCATGATCTGTTCCATATAACCGCGCTCGTAGAGAATGCTGGTCAGCCTTCTTTTATACGTGTCCTGACTGAGCGGGTAATAGGCGTGATACAAAAATACATACGAGCCTCCGGTACGGGTTATGAGCTCGATATCACTGTAAATATTTTCAGTACCGAATATGATATTGTCACTCGAAACGTTTCCTATCCTGTGCGTGTCGTAGCCGATCTTATAACGGAGTACATTATTGATGACGTCTGTTGTATAGTACGCGTAAAAGTATTCTCCTTCTTTTATGTTTTCCTCGACATATTCGATGATAGGATTCGCCTGGTTACCCGGGATGACAGTCCATTCTTCGCCTCTTCCGTAAGCTGGAAAAGACATATTCGGTATCAGGAGGAGCGCCGCCAGGCCCAGCGGTATGAATGTCCGCACGGCTTTCGCCGCCTTCCCTTCCGCTATAGCGACCCTGAGAGAGTCGATGAAGATATAAACATAAATGAAGATGATCACAAAAAGAAACATCCAGATGCGGTTTTGTACAGGATATTTGCCCAATTCGGACGCTACCAGAAGGAGAATGAAGAATACTCCCACCGCCGCGGTATAGATATTGCGTTTGGCCAATGAAATAATAAACCCCGACACAGCAAGAGGTATAGTGATCATAGCCGCGTGCCAGACCGGTTCAAGCAGCTCCTGTAAAAGAGTGAGGTTATGGCTTAGAGCTTCCCTTGAGAAACTCGTGAAATCAAACACGCGGTAGATCCAAAACCATACCATATCGGGCAGCGTCGATACAGGCCTCAGCCAGTAGAAGTAATACAGGACGAACGCGGCGATAAATATTACGCCGCCTGTGACGACAGCAAGCGCCCCCGCCCGGTTTTTCCGGACGCACTTGTCTATAAGCTCAACTATGAAAACAGCGCCGGCGGCGAATGCCGCGGGAGAAGAGAAAAGAAAACAGATCACGAGTAGCAGCGCCAGGATGACCGCGCTTCGGATCCCCTGTCCGAGATTTCCGTTTCTGTAAAAATAGTAGCACATCAGCACGATAAGGACGAAGGCGGCGTCGCCCATATAGGGCTTAAGTTCATTCGAGTACTGAATGTAATAAAGAAGCGTGGATGTCACGGCAAGGGAGAAGAGCGTGTACATTATCCGGACTTTGAACGCTTTTCGGAGCAGTACGTACTGCGCGATCAGCATCGCGATCAACGCGAAAAACGAAAAGCTTCTGAGAGCTGACTCTGACGTACCGAATAACAGTGATATGATCTTGACCGCGAGCAGATAGAATAGGGGCTCGGATCTGGGCGCGTCCTGAGGCAATAGAAAGATCTCTCCAAGAGAACGGTTGACTATGGATTCAACGAGCAAAGCCTCGTCATTCCAAAGCGAAAGGCCGAGCATATACAATCTCACCCGTACATATAAACTATAGACTATAAGGATCAGGAGAAGGACGCAGACAATAGCCGAAAGCAGGGCGTACCTGTCGTTTTTTATCCTTTCAAAAAGATTCGCGCTGTCCAGTCTCATTTATCTAATCCGTAACCGTAATAGCGAGGGTTTTCATTCCCAGCTCACTGAAAAAGTACGTGCCGTACGACAATAAATCAAGGGTATAATCGCCGGGCGAAAGGCCCTCATAGTGAAAGAAGAGCATTACGGTTTCCCCCTGGCGTATCGGGCTCACGTATTCGCTAAGCAGGATATCGCTTTCCCCTTCTTTTTTCAGAACAAGATAAAGGCGCCCGTTTCTGTCGGGGTCGCGCTCCCCGGGCCCCGACATAATGTCTCCGGGAGTAGACGGCGCGAGGATCGTAGCGCCGGTGTTTTCGATGATCGCTTCGCCGGTTATCCTGCCGCTGTCTGTATGAATGAAGTGGAGATCAAGCTCCGCCGAAGCCCTGGTTTTTGAGATATCGTCCGTAAACCAGTACAGGTACGTATAGCGTACATTCATTATCTGCTCCATGTAGCCCCGCTCCTGAAGGCGTTTTACGATAAAGTCGATATACCAATCCTGGCTGAGCGGATAGTAAGAATGATTGAACAGGACATATGCCCCTCCCGTCTCTACGATACGTTCGACGTCGTCCTCCATATCTAATGTGCCGTATATTATATTGTCTTCCGATACATTCCCGATCCTGTGCGTATCCCAGCCGTTTCTGAATTTCAGCACATTGTTTGCCGAAAAATAGCTATAGAGTATTTCCCCGTCCCGGATATTTTCCTGTACATACGCGATCAAAGGATTCGCCTGATTGCCGTCTGTAAGGGTCCAGTCATCCCCTCTGCCGAAGGCCGGAAAAGAATAGTTTGGCAAAAGAAGGATACAAGAAAGAAATAACGGTATCAAAGTACGCGCCAGTTTCGCGAGCCTTCCGTCTTCCATGGAAAGCCTTATAGCGTCTATGAAGACATAAATATAGATAAAAAGAATCACATAAAGAAACATCCAAAGGCGGTTCGATATCGGGTATTTGTCGATAGCCGACGCCACCAGCATAATGATAAAAAACACGCCTATAGTGAGCGTATAGATATTTCTCTTCGCTAAAGAAACAGCGAAACCGCAAACAGCGAAAGGAAGAATGATCCATATCGAATGCCATACAGGTTCAAGCAGGTCCTGGATAAGAGCTATATTGTTTGCGAGTAGTTCGCGGTTAAATACGTTAAAGCTGAATTTAAAAGCGTCCCAGTACGCGACCATGCCTTCATTCGTCGCGATGGGCCTCAGCCAGAAATAATAGTTCAGCGCGAAAACAACGATGAATATGATCCCGCTGATGACGACGAGCAGGATAGCAGCCTTGTCTTTCCGGCAGAGCTTCAGCAAAAACTCAACTACAAATACAGCGACTGCCGCAAATGTAGCGGGCGTCGCAAGAAGCATGCATACCGAGCAGATCGCAGCCAGCGAAACAGCGCTCCTTATCCCGCGCCCCAAATAGCCTTCCCTGTAAGCGTAGTATCCCGCGATCACCACGAGTACGAACGCCGCGTCGCTCATATATGATTTCAGCTCATTTGAGTGCGGCATGAAGTACAGGAAAACGGACGATAACGCGACAGAGAAGAGCGTATAGACAAGGCGGACGCCAAATACTTTACGAAGCAGGACACCTTGGGCGATCAGCATCACGATCAAAGAAATAAAAGAAAAGACGCGCAGAACGGACTCTGAAGCGCCGAAGAGCATAGTCAAGGCTTTTACGATGATAAGATAGAGCACAGGGGCCGTTTGGCGGTTATCGAGCGGCGGGGTGAGCATCTCACCAAAAGTACGGTTTACGATGTTACCGACGAGCTTTGCTTCGTCGCCCCAAAGCGACAGCCCGAGCATATACATTTGGACACGGACATATACGCTGTATATGATAAGTATCAAAAGCAAAGCGCAAACTATAGCCGTAAACAGGGCATATCGATCGGTTTTTATGGAATTGATTCCGGGATTCAAGTCATCGCGCAGGGCATTGAACCGCATCAGAACCACCAATAAAAAACGTCAGCAAATATGAACTTGTACAAAAACATCGAGTAAACGGAAACAAGCGATATGATCGCGATAACGAGCCATGCCTTCTTTGTCTTCCCCCGAAAGCTTTCGGATATTTTTATATCATCCGAAGACATGCCTTCTTTTATCAGCAGCGCGCAGAGAAACAATATCAGGATATTCGCGATAAAAAAGGGCCGGCTTCCCGAAGCGAAAATAGTCGGTGAAAAACCCATGATGACGCCGCTGCCGAAAGCCGCCAGGTATATGATACATGCCATTATTCGGTTCGCGATGTCGCGAAACGCGAAGAACAGAGGGAAGAGCATACATATGACAGCCGCGAATCCGGTCCAGGCCAAAAGAAGGTCGTGCGGTTCCAGCCCCCAGCCGAGAGGCGGTACGCGCTGAAGATAATTGAACCATTCAGCAGGGTCGTACTCAAAAGCCGAAATGATCTCTTTCATCCTATCGTATTCGGCATAATAATTCCATGTACCTGACAACAGAAACCTTAGAGGCAGCATGTTCAGCAGGATGTAAAAAGCCGGAAAGAAAGCGAACGCTTTAAAGAAGGTGTGCCTTTCCTTCAATCTGACAAAAGCGAGGATCCCGGATATCAGCGCGAGGACAAAGAATAAGAGGCTCGACTTCCGCAGCAAATGGCTGTCGTATACATGAATACCCAGCTGAAGCATATCGCGTTTGCCAAAGGTCGCGAACTCAGGAAATAGAGCGAGTTCCTCTCCGCCGGTCAAACGTGAAGAGGTGAGGACCGCGACCATGAAATATATCGCCAGCGCCGCGATCACCGCAAAATGAATTATCAGCCAGAGCGGTATCTTTCGCTTCTTACAAAAACAATAAACAAGTATCAGCGCCGATACGCCCAGCGCCACAAGCGTCGTTTGCTCGTTGAAACCGGCGCATATACTCGCGAATATCGAGATCGGGATCCAAACCTTGCGCGGATAAGGGTCGTCCGCCCGCAGGAAGAAGACAAACGGCGTCAGTCCGAATACCAAAGCGGCGACCGGCCACAAATAGTTAAACGACCCCGTATACCATATCGATGCGGATGTTACGGCATTCGGATATATAAAAAAGAAAAGAAGGCATATCAGCGAAGCCGCCAACAGCAAAGCCCGGCCGCGCTCCCGCGTGTTTCTTAAGAAATCAGGGCCGAAAGATATACGCCATACGCCCAGCATCAACAGCGCGGCAATGATCGAGTTTACGAGTTTCCACGTTTCGAGCTTGTCAATAAAGACCGCGTAGAAAAAATCACTGAAAAGCCGGGGCTGCCATAATTCCGCGCGCCAGGCCAACCATCCGAATATACCGAGTTTATCAAGCATTTCAAAATGTACCGTATCGTCGGTATCAGGTAAAAACTCGACTCGCTGCGTAAAACTTAGAAAGAGCAGAAAGAAGAGAACAAACGGGATATATGGCGTTATTTTCCCCCACGAGTTTTGTGTTTGTAAAGTCTGGTTTTTCTCTGCCATTTTATACCTAAAATACAAATATCATTGTCATTTTCGATGAAGAAAGTATAACCCAACATGGTACTATTGTCCAATTCGCAACGGATT
>Ga0123356_10005592_pt1 | contig 12784 bp, 7 predicted proteins | sample TergutEmb28metaG_2_FD_92546 | JGI IMG/M metagenome (GOLD analysis project Ga0123356, IMG submission 92546) | Embiratermes neotenicus P3 segment gut microbial communities from Petit-Saut dam, French Guiana - Emb289 P3 | ecosystem: Host-associated > Arthropoda: Insects > Digestive system > Gut ... | reverse complement strand
TGCCGGCCTGTGCCTTTGTCGGCCAGTTGAGCACGGCTCTCGGCATCACGGCCGTGCTACCGTCACCCTGCGCGTTCGGGTGCGACGCAACCAAGCTGATGAACGCGCTTGAGACCCTGTGAGGCGGCCGGCCAGGCGACGTCGCGCGACCTGGCGACGGTGGCGTAGCCGCGAGATCATGCAAACGATGGTTGCGATTTAGACGGACGAAGGCGAAGAACCGGTTTCGGGTGACAGCTCGGCCTTCCACGTTGCTGGGATTTCCTTACCGAGACTGCCGTCAGGGTTCTGCGGCTTGTAGATCATCTTGATGCCCCGGCAGACGAACTTGAATTTCTCTTTGACTATATCGCCGTCCTCCCAGTCGATGCTGGTTATCAACGGCTCATCGAATTCGAAACGGAGGTACCCCATCATTGGCACGCTCACGCGCTTTTCGGCCAGCCTGCCGATAATCTTGCGTTTGACAATGACAGCTCTTTTGAAAGCCTGCATAGTCATGCACGACTGGAACAAGAGCGGCGAACACGTGTCCATTTGGCGGCTGATGGAAATCTCCGGCACGTCAAGCTTTAGTTTCTTCTCCCAACCGTTGAGTCCTTGAACGTAGGCCTCAAATTTGGTGCCCCTTCCTCCGCTTGCTGCCTTGCTCCTGCGTCTATCGCGATCCTTGCGGTCCTTGTCGCTTTCTTTGCCAGGCTCGTCTCGCGCCATCAGCTCATTCTCTTGCTCGTAACCGTTCTTCCAGGTCGAGAATTTGTCCCGCGAGGAATCATCTTTAAGTTCTAGGCCGCCGCCAAGCTGGAAATCATCGATTTCAAAGAAGGTGCCCGCGGCGAAGCCAGCCGCCATAGTGTCGGCGCCGTTCCATGTCGAGGCACACTCCGCGCGGAGGCCTGTGCCGGCGGTTTGGATAAACGTCATCAGTACATCTGTCGATTCGTCGGCCATGTTCTGCTCTCCTCATCGTGCGCAGCCTGATCACGAGGTCGTTCGGTTCATTGTTCACTGTGACGCCAGCCGAGATACCAGGCGAACCATCGCGGTGATGCCTTCAAGCTGATAATGCGGTCGCAGGAAAAACTTCGCGTGGTACTTGCCAGGGTCCTCATCCGAATCTTCGATCGTTACTTCGCCCTCGACCAGTGGATGTCCCGCTTTCCAGTCTTCATTCGAATGATCCGGTGCGCCATCGACGTAGCGAGTGAGCCAGGTCTGCAGCCAACTGGTTAATTGTTCCTTGCCCTGCATTGCCCCGATCTTGTCTCGCACCATGCATTTTAGGTAATGCGCGAAGCGCGATGTTGCGAAGATATAGGGCAACCGCGCCGAGAGCGCGGCGTTCATCGTCGCCGCGGGATCCTCGTACTCCTGCGGCTTTTGTAGCGACGGTGCACCAATGAATGCCGGGAAGTCGGCGTTTTTGCGATGCACCAGTGGAATGAAGCCGTTCATCGCCAGCTCGGCTTCGCGCCGTTCCGACAGTGCCACCTCGGTCGAGCACCGTAGGTCCACGTCGCCGTCCGCGGTTGGGAAATGATAGCTGGGCAGGCCTTCCACCGCGCCGCCGCCGTCGATGCCGCGGATACGTACGCACCAGCCATAGAGGCTAAATGCGCGTGCGATGTTGGCCGCCATGGCAAATGCCGGATTGCCCCACAGGAAGCGGCTCGCGTCGGGCCCGTCAGCGTCCTCCTCGAACGCGAAGGCCTCCACCGGTTCGGTGCGCTGGCCGTACGGCAGACGTAGCAGAAAGCGCGGCATGCACAGCCCGAGATATCGCGCGTCCTCGCTGACGCGCAGGGACTGCCACGCCACATATTCCGGCGTCTGGAAGATCCGCGTCAGGTCTCGGGGATTTGCCAGTTCTGCCCAGGACTCCATATGCATCACAGTCGGCGACGCGGACCCAAGGAACGGAGCATGCGCGGCGGCGGCAATCTGCGCGAGGTCGCTTAGAAGCTGCACATCCGACGGACTGTGGTCGAACTCATAGCCACCGATCACTACGCCATAGGGCTCGCCGCCGAACTGTCCGTACTCCTCCTCGTAGATCTTGCGGAACAGCGGACTCTGATCCCAGGCGGTCCCGCGGAACTTGCGCAACGTACGCACCAGTTCGCGCTTGGAGATGTCGAACATCTTTACTTTCAGCGACGGCTCGGCATCGATTCCGTTCACGATGAAGAACACGCCGCGCCAGGTGGCCTCGAGCTGCTGGAAATCCGGATGGTGCAGAATGAGATTGAGCAACTCGCTCATCGCGCGATCGATCTCGGCGATCATAGCCTCGATCGCATGCCGCGGATTGTCGCCCATCATGACGCCGAGCCGCGCCGCGAGTGCCCCTAGTGCGGGTGCTACTTGCTCTGGCAGGCGCTGCTCCTCAGGTGTAACCTCACGCTTGAGCAGATCGGCGAAGGCGATGTCGCTCATGATTGTTCGCGATCCACGCTAGTTGAGGGAGATCATCGATCCGGTGAGAGACATTTCGCCGGCGGCCGACATCGACACTTCGCCGGTGGCAGTGACGCTGACCTTTGACGCCGAGATGCTGACCCCGCTGTTGTCGATGGTGATACTGTTAGATCCCACCGACAACGTAATCGACGTGCCGGCGCTGATTGTGCTCTTGCCGGCACTCACCGTGATCGAATGATCGCCCTTGGTCACCGTCAGGCTGTCCTTGCCGGTGGACACGGTTAGCGAATTGTCCCCCTGCGATACGGTGATGGAGCGGTTACCCTGCTTCACTGTGGTGGTGCTGTCCTGGGTGATGTTCACCGTCTGATTGTTCAGCACGACCTTGTTGTAGTCTTTTTGCGCCTGGAAGAATACTTCCTCCGATCCGGTTTTGTCCTCGAAACGCAGCTCGTTGAAGCCTCCGGCGCCCCCGGAGTTGCTGCTTCCGGCGGTGCTGCTGCCGGAGGCGCTGCTTCCGGGTGATCCGCCTCCGGAGGTACTGCTGCCGGAGGAGTTGGTCTTGATCGTCGAGCGGGTCTTGTTCGCGGGCAGGGCATAGGGAACGGTCTGCGTGGCATTGTAGACGCAGCCGGTGACAATCGGCCGGTCGGGGTTGCCTTCCAGGAATGCGACCACGACTTCTTGACCGACGCGCGGGATGAAGATGGTGCCCCAGCCCTGGCCGGCCCAGCTGTGTGCCACGCGAATCCAGCACGAACTGTTATCGTCGTTTTTGCCCACGCGATCCCAGGGAAACTGAACCTTGATGCGGCCATACTGGTCGGTGCAAATGTCGTCACCCTGCGGCCCTACGACGACCGCTGTCTGCGGGCCGCGAATCGTTGGACGCCGCGTCACCTTGGCCAGTCGGAACTGCGTCGTGCCTTTGATCGCATGAAAGCTACAGTTAAAGGTGGCGCGCGGTCCGTCGTCGGCCGTCGCCATGTTTTCACCACTCGCCACGCTACAGGTGGTTCGAATGATGGTGTACTCCGTGTTCTCGGCGGCTTCAAAGAAACCCGACAACGTGAACTTGCAACCGGTATAGAGTAACCGGCTGTTGCTTGAGCCAAACGTGATCTGCCGCCGCGCGGTAATGTCCTGGATGCGGAGATCCGCCAGTGGCTGCCCGTTCGTTGTCGTATCGTAGAGACCAGGATACTGGTACGCCTCGTAACTGCCAAAGGTGTGGCTAGCGGCCAGCGAGGAACGCACCGTCAGGTCAGCCTTCGGCGTCGTGAAATTGTAGTCCCGGTAGGTGTAGGTGCCGGTCACCACCGCCAGTTCGGATGACCATTGCGAGATATAGTCGTCCTGCACGCGCAAGTCAGTGTATCGCGACCCAAACGGGATCGCTGCGCCGACCGAGGTGTGACTGTTCGGGTCGTCACAGAATACCAGTGTGTGCTTGCCATTCGCGTGTGTGTAGTAATAGTAAATGCCGTACTCTTCCATCAGCCGCGTGACGAAATCGAATGCCGACTCGTTGTACTGCACACAGTACTCCAGCGCTGTACTGCCCGCGGAGTTCTTTCGGTTATCCTGGTAATTGGAAAATCCGGCGTTCTTGAACACCGCCGTGATGATGTCCCATGGGGTCTGGTTCTGGTAGATGATGCAGTCCTGCTGATGCGATAGCAACCAGATCCAGGGGCGCAGCTCTATCCGATAAGTGGCGGCACCGCCGCGCAGGCCAGCATATTCGATGGCGCCGATGTAGCCGTTGAAATAGCGCTTGGTGCCGTCCGAGCTTTGCTGAATGGAGACCGTCATGTTGCTACCGAGGAGCGACATCAGGTCACCCTTGGCTGTGGCGCTCGACATTGTCACGACGTAAAGGAACGGCCGGCCGAGCTCCTCGGTTCCGGTCAGTTCCTCCAGCATCATGGTGAAACCAGGATCGGGAGTGATCGTGACGGAGGTATATTGTGTGAGAGTGTCAGCGGAGTCCGATCCCGACATTTCTTACCTCGACCAGTTAGCGCGTGTATCCGGACGGGCCGTGGTATCTGGCCGTGCCACTCCATCCGAGCTGTGCTCGCCCGATCGCCCAGCTTCGTGCCGCGTCACATACCGCAATTGCATGAACCGACCCTCGTGCACCATGCAATGACTCACAACTGTGCCGGGCACCGGAAGGCACGGAGTGACATACTGAACGGATTGCGCACGCTGTTTGCATTCAGTTCGAATTCCGCCTTGCCTGCCGGGCTGCCGAACACGACATGGAACTTGTCGGACTGATCGGTCGGGGCCAGATGCCCGGCCTCAAGCAGGCGCAACAGCGACCAGGTGTCGTCCTCCTGGGTGACCACCTCCGGTCCACCGTCCGCCGGTGTCATCGTCAACCGCACGAGGGTGTTCGCGTCCTTGCCGGGCCACTGCATCATCAGCGGCTCGATCGGGCCGTGCGCGTAGGTCAGCGTCTGGCCGGCGATCTCGATGCTGACCTGTGCCAAACCCGGATCGAGCGACACCGGCACAAGCTTGAACTGTACCGCCGGCTGCGCGCCATTCGAGAACACCGCCTGGCGGATATCATCGGCAAGCTGAAACTCCGAGAGCACACTGGGTGACAGGCCAAGCTTCGTGTGGTCAGCCGACTGCCATTGCCATGGCCGCGTTGCGGTATCCACGAACGGCTTGAGGTACTGATCGAAGAACTTTGCCATCAGGCCTTGTGGTCCGAGCAGCTGGACAAAATCGCCGATCGGCACATCCCGCGAACTGTTGGCGACGAACGGATAACGGCCGAACGCCGCCTGACAGAGTGGTAGCACCTGTGACCTCCAGGCATCCTGCAGCTTGGAACTGGCACCACTCGCCGTCACCTGTGAACTCGACTGTGACACGGTCTGCAGCATGGCCGCGACTGGCTTCGGGACGCTTTGTGCGACCTCCTGCAGTTGTGCCGCCGCGCCTGCGGCCCCTCCGCCGCCACCCGATTCGCTGCTCTTGCCAAGCTGCTGCAACAGCGATGCCCCCTGATCGGGCGCGTTGGCGGCATTGAGCATGCCTTCGTAAACCTGCTGAATTCCTTTTATGACGCCGTCGAGGTTCGGCGCGCGCGGCTCCTTGCCTACGACGAACTCGTGCAGGCTTTGGAAATGCTCATCGACACGCACCGCCGGATCGTTTGGTTTACCTTTGCCGTTGAGGCCATAGGCAGCACCGAGGATTCCAAGTACTTCCTCTTCCTCATAATTGATGCTCAGGCGCGTTGCAGCAGTCCCGAACTCCCGGACCTTCTCACCCAACTCAGACTTCTTCTCTGCCTGTTTCTCGCCGCCGGCGGGATGTGTGAGCTGGGTCTCCTCGGCAATTCCCTCCAGCAAGTCACGCAATGGCGATTCCGGCGCCGAAAGCAGATAGAGCTCGTCCAGCCCCTGCTTCATGTCGCCGAACGGCTTCAACGCGACGTTGGCAAGGAGCGCATCCCAGCGCCGCGTATAGTCGTCGAGATACTCGCCGAGAATGGCGCGGTGCAGTTCGTTCATCTCGCCAAGCGACTCGGCGGCGTTTTTCTCTGGTCGGCCGAGCACCCAGCTGGCCTCCCCGGCGTTCTTCGTCGCCGCCGGCAACAGCGGAAGGAAAATCTTGTGATACCCTTCCCAGGTGAATATCCCCGGGACGCCGCTGTTCAGCGGCTTGCCATCGCGTAGCGCGAACACACGACTGCCGGCCGGTCCGGCATGGTCCGCCACCGACCAATCCGGCAGTTCCTGCACCGGCGCACTGCGGATCATCTGATTATAGATGTATTGGGCCAGCGGCTCGCGGGCCAGGATGCCGCGAACTTGCGCCACCAGTGGCCCGTCTAGAGCGACTTTCTGTAGCGGGTATTGCAGCAGCGCCTTCACATGCCCGGCTAGCTGCTCACGGGTCGGTGCGCCCTCCTCACCTGGAAAAATCGTGGCAAAGTCGGTCTCGGTCCAGTGCTCGATGAGCCCGCGATCAAGCGGTCCTTCGCGCCCGAGCATCAGGTAGACCTTCAGTGCCTCATAGAGGAAGTCTGGCTGGTTCATCTGCTGTTGCATCTGCATTTCCAGCCGTGACAGCAGTCGTGGCAGCAGCAGGCCGTTCAGCGCACGATCATAGGCATCAACCGCGCCGCTTCTGAGCTTGTGGCCCTGGTAGAGGCCGAAGGTCGCCGAAACCGGCGTTGGCTTAAGCCGCTCGCTGTCAGCGGCCGCCATGTCGCGCAGCGTGCCGAGCGCCGGCAGGATCGCCGCGAGATCGGTGTCCTGCGCCCCGCGCTGAGCCAGAGCCGTGTATTGCGTGTTGTACTTGCCAATCTGATCGTGGTCGTCGGCGATGAGTGCGCGGTTTTTGCTCCAGCTGATGGTCCAAAGCGTGGTGAGGGTAATCAGCACCACGGCGCAAGCGGCATAAGCGCCGATATAGCGCCAGCGCCGCCGCCGCTCGACCTTGGGATCCCTACCGACCAGGCCGGCCTCGCCAAACACCACCTCGCGGATCAGTCGGGAGAGGAAATAGCTGCGTCCGGCGCCGCTGAATGCACTCACCGCCTGGCGCGACAGGCCGAACTGTCCAGCCATCGCGCCGAGTAGGCGGTCAATCGGCGTGCCATCCTGCGTGCCGGAGGTGAGATAGATGCCGCGCAGCAACGGCCGGCCCTCCAACCGGCTGGGACGGAACGCCTCGGTGAGGAAATCGTTGGCGATGTCGCGCAGGGAGGCGAGTTGCTGCGGGAAGCCATAAATCAGCCGCCGGCGCTGCAGATCGGGTTCCTGGTGCACACGCTCCAGCATCCGATCATTCAACCGCTCCATGAGCTGGTCGAACTCACGGCTGAAACCGGCGACGGCGCCGCCTTCGCTTTTGCCGATATCGAGCGGGAAGGTCACACCCCAGACCTGCTTTCGCTCCTCGCGGCCAAGGTTGTCGTAGAACTCGACGAAACCCGCGATTAGGTCGGCCTTGGTGAACAGGACATAGACCGGGATGCGCACGCCGAGCTCGTCGGCCAGTTCTCGCACCCGCTTGCGGATGGCGCGGGCATGCGCCTGTCGTTCCGTCTCCGTCAAGAGCGCGAGATCGGCGAGGCTGATAGCCACCAGCAAGCCGTTGAGCGGCTGGCGGGAGCGGTATTTCTTCAAGAGCTTGAGGAAGCCGAGCCAGGCCGCGGAGTCGACCTCGGCATTGGAATCCTGGGTGGTATAGCGGCCGGCGGTATCGATCAGCACCGCCTCGTCGGTGAACCACCAATCGCAATAGCGTGTGCCTCCGACGCCCTGCACGGCCTCCGGTCCATGCTCGTCTGCGAGTGGAAAGTGCAGGCCGCTGTTAACCAGGACGGTGGTTTTGCCGGCGCCGGGCGGGCCAATGAACATGTACCAGGGAAGTTGGTAGAGATGCCGCCGCGTACGCCCACCGAGTTTGGCTCGCTTCAGCTCGTGCAACGCCTCCTGAAGCCGTTCTGTTAGAAGCGCCACTTCCTCGCTCGAAGCGGCGGCAGCCGCGTCAGCCTCAGTTTTTTCGGTGACGCCCTCCTCCAGCTTCTTCTCTTTGCTACGCTCGCGGAGTTCCTGCACGAGGATGAAAATCAGCCACAGCACGAAGATCGCGATAATGGCGAGAACGCGTTCGAACACGCTCGTCAGCGGATGCAGCGAGCCGAAGCCGAGCAACGGGCCGAAAAACCAAACCACGATCGCGAGCACGCACGCGACCAGGAGGGTTTCCACCCATTCCTTCTGGAAGAAATTACTGAGGGCTCGTCTCATAGCGAACTCGCCGTCTTCATCAGGACCACCTCGGTACGTCGGTTCTGTTCACGCCCCTGGGGCGTGGTATTGCTGGCAATCGGGTCGGTCGCGCCCTTGCCGACGGCTCGCACACGTTTCGGGTCGGATAGTTCGGATGAGATCACCCGGGCGACCGCGTCAGCCCGGGCCTGGGACAGTTGCCAGTTGGACGGAAACTGAACAGTGTGGATCGGCTGGTTGTCGGTGAAGCCGTTGACCAGCACGTCGCCTTTCCTGGTCTGCAATGCGGCACCGATTCGATCCAGCAGCGGCATGTAGCTGCTGGCAAGCTCGGCGGAGCCAGAGGCGAACATATTGCGATTGGTTAGTCGCACGGTGATCGACTGCGGGTCCTCGAACACCTTGACCAGGCCTTGCTTGATCTCGGGCGCCAGGAACGTGTCGAACCCCGGCGCGGCCGGGCTCGCGGCAGCCACCGTCTCTGGCATCGCGGACGGCGGCGGCACAGACTCGCGCCGCGGCACATTGACGGAGCCGTGCGGCGGCAATCCGCCCAGCTCGCTGAACGTCACGTCGGAAGCGGTAGCCAGCGTGAAGTTGAAGACGAGATAGATAAGGCAGGCTGCGGCGAGCGTCGCGACCCCCAGCATCCAGATCGACACGCGCCGCGCCAGCGGCTTGTAGCCGGTCTCCAGGCCACGCCAGTGTGGCGATAACTCGCGCTCAAAATCGCCGCGGCGCTGACGCAAGGTGCGATAGAGCGAGTCGCGCAGCTCCGTCAGCGCGGCGATGCCGCGCGGCATCACGCGATAGCGGCCCTCGAAGCCGAGCGACGTGCAGAGATACATTAGCTCGACCACCACGCCGTGACGGGCGAGGTCCTTTTCCATCTCTTGAAGAATGTCGAAGAAGCGTTCGCCGCCGCTGACCTCGTGATGGAAGATGCTGGTCAGGCTCTGTGCCGCCCACGCACTCGTGCTGCCCCACGGTGTGCTCAGCACCAGATCGTCGATCGTGGCGCATAGTGCGTAGCGCGCGGCGCGCAGACTGCGGGTGTCGAGTCCGGTGGCAAGTGCCCGTTTCTCGAACTCGCGTACCGCCTCGATCATGCCGCGGCGCAATTGTTCCGGGTCGGGGTGACGGCCACGGCCGGCGCTGATTCGGATCGCCGCGGCGAGCAACGGCGCTGCGGCAGCGATCAGCGGATTAGCGCCGACCGCGGGAACGGTGCTGGTGGCTGGAGCGATAGCGGGACGGGGAGGCGGCGCGGCCGGGGGCCTACCCTGTCCGCCAGGACGCGGTCGGATGATCGTCGCTTCGGTGTCCGCGGGCTCGGCGAACGGATCATCGTTCATCGTCTGCTCACCCCCTGATCGCCCAGCATTCTATTTCCAGCCCCGGCACATCGCCGGTGACGTGGATCGCGATGCCACCCGAGCGGGCAAGTGCTGCCCAGTACGGACTGCTGCGGTCGAGTTCGAAATACGTGGTGCCGGCGTAGTACGGCAGCTGCCGAGGGGCAACGGGGAGGGCGCGCACGGAGATGCCCGGCAGGGCGACGTTGATCAGCTCGCGAATTTGCTCGACCGGGCCAATCTTCACGAGGTTGGGGAAGCCGCGACGCAGCGCCTCGGCCGGCATCTGCGCCTTGACTGCCAGTACCCACGTCGCGTTGCCGACGAGTGTGCGGTCGACCATGGGACCGACACGGATGCCGAACCTGCGCTCTTGCAATGGAATCGGGATCGCATTTTGTTCAAGCACGGCCGAGAGTGACTGGCGTAGCGCCGCCATCACAGGACGGTAGGTCGCGTGCAGGTCGTCATGCCTATATGCGTCGAAGGTCACCGGGCGCTTACGGCTCTCGGTGAAAGTGGCGAGTTCGCCTGCCAGGCCGACACAGATTCTGTACAGGGCTTCCGGATGCAACTGGTGCACAGTGCCGGCCAGGTGGGTGAACAGCGGCTCGTAGCGGTTGCAAAGTTGTAGCATCAAGTAATCAGCGATCTCGGCGGCGCCACGCGTGGCGGTCTCCGAAACGCGGCCGGCCAGCGCCTCGGCGCGGTGATGCAGCAAGCCCTGCAGTTGCGTCACAAACCCCGATAGCGTGGGTGAGGCGCCTGTCAGCAACAGCGGCGGAATGAAGGACTCATCCAGCTGCACAGTCTTGTCGGCGCGCACCTCTGCAATGCGAGCAAGACCGATGGCTGTGAAGCCTTCGCGCGCCTCGCTTTCCAGGGCGTAACGAAGCCGTAATTTGCCGACCGGAAGAACGGCGGTGTTCTGAAAGTCCGCATTGGTATCGGCTGCTTCATGCTCATAGATCGAGAAGCGTGCGACGGTCTCCACTCGATCCGGCGGTGCGGCCTCCGCGCTGCCGGGCTGGCGGGTCGGCAGGATCAGATAGACGACACCGTTGCGTGCCGTTTCCGGCACGTCGATCGGCTGTGGGTGGTCGACGTCTCCGGGGACAATGAACGGCGTGCCATCCGGGAAGATGCCGGCGACGGCGCGCAGGGCGAACTTGCCCAGCGTCAGCAGGTCGGCATCGAACTCAAGCTGGGTCAGTCCATACGCGAAAGGCCGTAGGCCGGCCGTACTGTTCCGCACGAGGCGCTCGACATAACGGTCCTGCTGCTGGAAATGCTGCGGCTGCAGGAACAGCCCCTCAGTCCAGACGACTTTGTTTTCCCAGGTCATCTCAGGAGCCGGCCTTCGCGGTTATGCCGTCCGCGCCGAGCGTGATGGTGACCGCCGTGGTCTTGTGTGCCGGCACGGTTACGGCGGTACGCCATCTGGCCCTCTCGAATTTTTGGTAAGCTGCGAAGATACCGAGGTCTGTCACCTCGTCTTTCGGCTTGAGCGTTATGATTTTGGTTTTACCGGGCGCCACGATGACGTCGTCACGTGTGATCAGTGTCGTTCTGAGCGCGGTCCTATCGTCATTGAACAGCGGGAAGAACTCGGCATTGTCGAAGGCGTTGGTCGAGTTTAGCTGATAAACGCGGACGGCGACCGGCGCACCTTGACCAGTCGAACTTGGGTTCACTTCCTTGGTCGCGACCAGGGTGAGATTGACCACGGTCGGTTGCGGTGGCGGTGACGAGCAACCGCCCAGTGCGGCAAGCATCGTTAGTGCCGCTGTCCCGGGAAGCCATCGTCCCATATCGCTCGTCCTCCCCTAAAGCCAGGGTTCTTTGTCAACCAGCCTTCGTGTGTCAAAGCGCCGTATCGGCCGCCGTGTTTCCGGCGCGCCGCTTGCTTTACGCGAGGGCGGCTTGTTCAGTAACGCTTTCTTCCATCTTCGACACACGAATCCCGAAGTGAATTCCTTGATGCACGGCGGTAGACGTCATTGTAGTAGAGACAAGCTGGCAGACACGCGGAGCATTCGGATTGATGATGCCGACCTTAACGTTGCGACTGCAGGCCGCCCGCGCCGTGCAGGCGAGAACAACGGCAACATCAAGCCCAGCTAACCGACAAACCGACGCAAGCATGACAACATCCAATTGAAGCATCGGTATTATAAGGCCTTTTCTGTGCGTCACGGCAGCCGGGTTTTTGTATCGTCTGTATTCTCACGATGCGCTGCGCAGCTGCCCCGGCGGTGGCCGGCCGCAGCATCTCGCCCTATGTTATGGCAGGATTCCGACTCGAATGCCGCATGGCTGATCTGCCGCGCACTCTGCGGATGTCATTGCTCATCCAAGCGGCGAACTTGCGGTGGAGTTCGACGGAGTTTGCGCGGCCGGTGGCGCGCATCGGATTTGGCGCGACATCGAAGAAGGACACAGGCGCGCCGCTGGCGCGGCAACGCGAACGAGAAACAGTCGGCCCGCCGTGATCAGAGTTTACGCGCCTGCTCGTCGTATGCGCGGGCGAACTCTCGGCCGAACACGGACTGGAAATCGCCCTCCGCGTCATGCGCGATATCTTTGTATGTCGCGCAGAACAATTCCCAGGTGCGTGCCTTACGGGCAGCTGGCAGCAGGCTGCCGAGCATACCGGGCATCAGACGCTTCTCGAGTGCGCCCGGCTCGAAGCGCCGCAGCAATGCCATCAGCGCGGTCTGCACGCCTGCCATCACCGCGAGCTCATGGCCGCGCACGTCATCGAAAGCCTCCTGGGCCGCCGTAAGCGGCGGCTGGTAGCCGGGGCGATCGGGTTGCAGCAATGCCGCGAGCGCATCCTCTGTGGTGACCGAGAACTTCAGCGCATTGTTGTCGCGTGCTCGTAACATGGTCTGTTCGACCCGAAATTCGTTCTTGATCGCGGCACGGGAGATCAGCACTTGGCGTAGGCCCTCGACCAGGGCGCGGAACACCGCGCCGGCTGCCCGCATCGCGGCTTCCGGATCGGCGCCGAGGTTTAGGTCAGCGACACCGGCCCCTTCTAGGAAGCCGGCGATCAGCGCGGCAGCATCGGCCGGCTTTGCAGCTGGGATGTGAGCCGCGGCAGGACCCGGTGCCGACGGCCGGGGCGTGCGGGCCGCGGAGGGTGGCGCAGACGCGCCGAACGGATCGCTCGACGGCCCATCAATGTCCGATGGCGACGGCACCGCCACCGACGGCAGCGCCGCCGGGACGGAT
>Ga0123356_10005591_pt1 | contig 12786 bp, 11 predicted proteins | sample TergutEmb28metaG_2_FD_92546 | JGI IMG/M metagenome (GOLD analysis project Ga0123356, IMG submission 92546) | Embiratermes neotenicus P3 segment gut microbial communities from Petit-Saut dam, French Guiana - Emb289 P3 | ecosystem: Host-associated > Arthropoda: Insects > Digestive system > Gut ... | reverse complement strand
TTTGCCGATTTAAAAGCAGAAAACGAGCGTCTTAAAGCAGAATTGGAGAAACGACAGTAGCGAATTGTTTAAGAAGTCTTTAAAAACTGGAAGCCGTCGCTCTTGTAAGCGGCGGTTTTTTTATACGTATCGTCCGCGGAACCTCAACCGAGTCCGAAGGACGGAACCGACACCGAGGTCGAAGACCGAGGTTCCCCTCTTGATTCACGCGGAATGACGAGGATTTTCTGTCGCACAACACCGCTACATATGGTGTGGAGCTCTTATTGGAACGCTAGAGAATAGTTGAAAATGTACAGTCTGTCATGCCCTATTCCTGAGAAAACAGCTCGATTTGCCTTAATTACAATCTACATTTATGAAGATTGCAGTCATTCATTAATTCAATTTTAAAATAATTAATTTTATTTGACATCTGTGCCATTGTTTTAATAATGTCATTTTCAGATGCGTTTATTCCAAAAATAATTGATTTAATAGATTTTTCATTAATTTTCTGTTTTCCATCATCGCCAAATATAACACGAACTTCCTGCTCGTAATTCCATTTCATGGATTTATTTCCGAAAAACAATTTTATCAATTCATTTTTATCGTTTTTGTATTTTAGATCTCTCATAGAACTAAATGGAAGCCTTCTACTATATTCTACATTTATAATTTCTGGAAATAAATCTTCTTCTTTTTTATTTAATAATAATTCATCAAGTTCATATTCTATACAATAACCTTTATGAGAGTTTGAATAATGTGCCCATAATAATTCATTGTTCCATTTTCTTGATAATGAGTATATACCATTTTTCTCAAAATATTTTAACAAATCAATTATTGTGGTTAATATCTGTTCATATTCTGATGGTATTGAATTATTTTCATTTATACTAAATTTTTCGAATAAATTGGGGCTTATTAGACCTTCAAAAGGATCATTTAACATTTTTCTACATGGGGCAAATATTAAAGATTTTGATAACAACTTTATATCCCTGTTATAATTTGATCTATATTTATATACTCGCATATTATTTAATATTTCTTTTAAAATATTAACCTTTCATACAATTTTTTATTAAATCTTTTTCGTATTCACTAATATCACTTTCATTATTTGTAGTAATTTCTGTAAATGCCTGAACACATTTTTCTAACTTATTATACTTTAATAATAAATCAGGATCATTTTTATTTACTTGTTCATAATCTATTGTTATTATATTCCCTGCTACTTTCTTATTGGCTTTTTTATACTTTTTATTTATTTTTTCAAATAATGTTTTTTCTATGTTTTCTAGTGTATTTTTATCCTCAAATAGATTAATTTTATTTTTGTCTATATACTCACGAATTGGATTTAATTTCTCTCTGAGTTCTACTGCAGTTTCCATTATATTATATGGATTTCCCTTACCTTTTTCTATAATATATTTTTTTACAGATGGCATTTTTATAAATCCAATAGGATTTTCATACACATTACTTTTAAGGTCATTAGTAACTAAACCATATAAAAAATCATTTTTTCCTCTTTTTACAGATGGCATAAAAATCTTATGATTAATTTTTGCCATAGTTCTATTTGTCAAAAAACGTATTTTTGTTAAAAGACTCAATGTCATGATGTTATTCCAACCATTTCTGCTATCGAATTCAAATATTTTATCTATTATTTCACATTTATTAGCATTTAAAATTTTAAAATAACATGAATCGCGTTTAAATGAAGATAATTTAAAATATTCATCTGTATAATATTTTTTATTATTCTTTATCGCTATTGTCGCAGCTTCTATTAACTCTTTAGACTTATCTCCTAATACCGGAAAATTAAGCATCATTTCTTTATCAGGAAAATGTTTTGAAGTATAAAAGAAATCATCTATATTAAATAAAACTTGATCTGCTATTGAATCTATCAATGTTTTTGCTTCCTCACTATCATCTTTAATATAATGAAAATCAAAAATATCAATATGATATTTATTTTTAATCTTATCTATTACTTCACTTGTATCATGAATAACATTAGGTGGAACTGTTCCAACAATATGGGTCTTATCGTAAAATATAAATTCTATACAAAACTGTAAAAAATCATAAACTTGTATTTTAGACTCGCATTCAGCATTAAAACACTTTCCAATATTCTGAAAGGCATTGTTTTCTGTTAGTATAGTCATTATTACTCTCCTTATTCGTCTTCATTATCCGTTAGTTCAATTATTACTTCTTCTGATATATTCGAATAGTGATAAATAATATTCCTAATATTTAATTCATTTAAAGTATTGGTAATATCATTTAAATTATTTGTTACAGATTTTACAGCTTGTACCAGAAACTTATCTCTTTTATAATGTGCAAAAAATGAAATGAATAAAGTAAGAATAACACTGACAATAGCTGTTGCAATTATTAAAGCAAATTTCTTTGAATGTTTTCTTAACTTTGATTCAGGTATTGTATTTTTACGATCATGTCTTTTATAATTCCTCAAATAAAAAAGCCTGATTCTATCTACAAAATTGGGGTCATAATCAATTGACGTAACCGCTAAATAGGAAACAAGATATTTAAAATGCTTTTTAATATATTTTTTATCAAATAATTTCCTTACATCTTTTAAATAATCTAATGTTATTGTATTCTTAGTTAATCTTTTCTTATAAATGCATGCTGGGTATAAGCTTATTAGTATATTCCCATTATCCATCTGGCGATAAATTAATTTTGGACCAGACTCTTTTTTATTTTCTTTTTCGCATGCTTCATGAACGACCATATTACAATAAGGTCTATCATTAAAATATACAATTACATTAGGTAATTCATGCTGTTTATTGTTATATACGGATTCAACAGAAAAACCATATAAATCTTTTAATTTTGAATGCTCTTTATCGTTTTTATAAATTTCATTGAATAAATCTTGAGCCTGAGAGAAAAATTTGTTAAAATAATCATATCTTTCTTGTCTTGTTAATTTTCCTCTTTTCATAGTTCCTCTTTTTTTGCACTCAAAAATAGTAATATAAAATAGATGACAGAAATTTTTATATTTTACATCTGTCATCTATTTAAAAAATTTGATTCTTACTAAGGTAAAAAACCTTAGCGAATTTCATTAAAAACTCCCTTCCCAAAAACCTGAGCTATTAGTATTCATTGATGTATTGGCAGTACTATTTCTCCAACGATGAATCGAGGAACTGGCATCATAAACAGCATGACCACGATTGGTTATTGAAGTATTACTGTTTGTACCTTCATTATTACCATAGATAGTTCCACCGGTTTTAATAAAAGTTCCATGAGCAATATAAACACCACCGCCGCCATCGGCCCAAGCATCATTCCAGGTTGTCTTGTTACCATATATCGAAGTTGAACCATGCATTGAAAAGGTTCCACCATTCAAATAAACAGCAGCACCTTGATAACCTGTATTACTATGTATAGAAGCATTATCTTGCATTATGAATGTACTATAGAAAATCTTAACCCCTCCTCCGCCATTTATTCCTAACCCTGTGTCGTTATAACCAATAATATTATTTATTGAAGAGTTATCCTTCATAATGAAAGTCCCTCCATTAACAACAAATACACCAGGTTCTAATCCAATCTGGTTATATACTGCAGCACTGCCCTGCATAGTAAAGGTACCGCCATCAACAAGAACAATACCTTTACCATTTGGCATTCCGCCACCTCTAAGTTTAGTATCCTGTAAAATCACATTATGCCCTGCACTAATATGTAACAAAAAATAAGAAGAATATTTTGGATTAATAGTCCTAGTAATTATTCTATTTCCTTGAATAGTCACAGTTATATTGGAGACTTTTCCAAATCCTGAATAGTAATCATCTCCAACATTAAAGTCAGCTGTAATGTTTATTGTATATGTCTTATTATTTCCACCAAGAGCAATTCCATTAATTGCTTCATCCCACTGTGTTACATTAGCAACATTAAAAACATGACCAGATGGATAAGAAGTATCATCCCATTTTGCATATAATATAATATTATTAGATGGTGCAAATGAAGAACCTGCATTATAATTAGTTCCAGTACCAGATGAATTTGTATTCCAACCACTAAAAGTAAAGCCATTTCTCGTAAGGCCACTGCCACTTGCAAGTGTTACATTATTACCGGCATTAACTATCTGCACACTAGGTATTGTTCCAGATCCACCATTAATATTGTAACTAACAGTATAAGTAGCGGTAGAAGGATCTGACATTAAAACTCCATCTACAACTTTTATTGTATTGTTGGTTGAACTTAAATTACCATTACTAATCCATGTGTTACCGTTAAATCTACCATATTGAGCTGTACCAATATTACTAGATAAAAATATTGAAGCATCACTCTCGGCAGTATTTCTAGTATTAATTGATTCATTCGAACCATAAATTATTCCTCCGTTAATACGAAAAATTAAATTTATTCCCGATACATACACTCCACCTCCTCTGTTAGCTGCAGTATTACCAAAAATTACACCGTCATACATATTAAAAGAACCGTCACCAACAAAATTCACGCCACCACCGTCAACTGCAGTATTACAAAAAATTTCACCGCCATACATATTAAAAAAATGGGAACCACTAAAATACATTCCACCACCGTCTCTAATTGCAGTATTATCGAAAATTTTACCACCATACATATTAAAAGAACCGCTACCACTAAAACACACTCCACCACCTCTGTTAGCTGCAGTATTACCAAAAATTTCACCTCCATACATATTAAAATGGGAACCATAAAAATACACTCCACCACCACTGCCGTTAGTTGCAGTATTATCGAAAATTTTACCATCATACATATCAAAGGTTCTGCTAATAGATACCCCACCACTAGAAGAACCTGTATTACCATTAATTTCACCGCCATACATAGTAAAATGTAAAACGTTTACTCCTGAGCTATCGCGACCACTATTACCTGTGATTCTCCCACCATGCATAATAAAGGTATGACCAGTTACACCACCACCAATAAAATCTGAATTACCAGAAATTTCTCCGCCATACATTGAAAAAATTCCATTATTTATATGAACTCCACCTCCTCTAGCAAAATATGCGTCCGTAGTATAATCGTTACCATTACCAGTTATTTTTCCACTTCGCATGACAAAAGTTCCGCCATCTACCCAAATTAGACCGTGAGTATTATTACTCCTACCCTGGAGAATTAAATCCCTAAGTATTATTTTTTGATTGCTTCCTATGCGTAACATAATTCCATTATTGAATAGAGATATAATATTACCGGTACCTCTCAAAGATATGATAATTCCACTTACACTACCAAAGTTGCTACTACCATCAATACGACCTGCAATAGAAATATTTCCTATAATATTAATAATGTAATTTTTGTTATTACCACCACCAGCAATAGCATTTACAGCACTGTTCCATTCAGTAATATTAGAAACATTAAATGTATTGGATACTTCACTTAATCCAAAATCTTCGTTATTAATAATATTATGATTAAAATGACTATCTTCAAAAGCAAATGAAAAGAAACTGTTAATATTTTGATAAATATGCAGTGTTTCCCAACGCTCTGTATAGAAACCATCATTATTACTTAATTTCATTTCAACACGGTAAAAACCTGAATTTAATTCAACAAAACTATTATTAGTTGATGCATCATCAATTTTAATAGTCTTTACATCGTTACCAAGATTTATTGGTAAACGCGTAATATTTATAACTGCATCTGTAACATTTGAAGGATAGGTAATATTCCAACTAAATGTTCCAGTTCCAATACCGTCAACAATCGGATCAAGTATAATATTCTTTGAACTTGCTCCTCCACTGTTAATTACTATTCCTTTTATTTCTCCATATGCTGCTGGTTTATTTTTTTCTTCATCCAAAAATGCTGTTATATATAAATCCCAAATTCCAACATTTAACAGAATAGGTTCGGACAAATTGCTATTAGTCCTTGTAATTTGCGGAAAAACAGCTGTGTTTGTTCCTGTAGCAATGAATTCCAATACATATGCAGCAAAATCGCTTTGTACAGTATTAGGCATAATGGTTCGTCCAGCTCCAGGTTCTTCAAATGCAAGTGATAGCCAGCCTGCATCTTCTACATGTTTTTCCTGCATCGATGGAGTAAAGAGATCATTACAACCAATAATAAAGCACGAACATAAAAGAATTAAAAGTAAATTTAATATAAACAACGATCTTCTCATAAATCTTATTTTCATTTCCAAATATTTCATTTTACTCTCCTTTTTACCTACGGTGTTACATTAAATATAATTGTTTTATTATACGGTTTACCGTCTTTCCAAACTTCGATAGTAAGAAAATATTCACCAATACGGTTATAAGCGGGATTAGATGAATCCAAAGTAAAAGAAATACCACTTCCGCTTACACTAGTTCCTGTAACATACCACATAATGCTACTATAATTATTGTTAGAATTATCCACTGTAAGTGTTACAGTTTTATTGGAACCTGTAAGAGAAATAGTTTGATCCAAAATTAATGGTGCAGCGTCAATAATTGTAGCAAAAGTAACAATTAAACTTTCTGGAATGAGAGTTGTTATTTCAGTTATGACTGCTGCTCCTGCATCGTAATTATCATTAGCTGCAGAACGTGAAAAAATGTAATAGGTAGTACCAGGAGATAAATTAGTAAAAATTAGGTTCGCTTGCCATCCGGTTGTGGGAGTAGTACTCGTAATACTTATAGCATATTCTACAGTTTGTTCACTTGATGGTACACTTACAGAATTAATTATTATACTGTTATGTGTTCTAGAAATTAATGTTGCAATACCAACAACTGCACCTGTTGCTTTTAATACATTAACTGTTATAAATCCACTCGCTTCAGTATAGTTTCCACTTGGATCAATATAAGTAGCAGGAAACGACTGCTCATTGCCCGCATTCAGAATAGTTGCTGAATTATTCCATGAATAGCCAGTTTCCAAAAGCAGATTTGCAAGTGTTAATGTGGGTGTATAAGTTATATTAAGAGCAGCTGGTGAATCAAAAACACCATTAGCTTTAGCGACAATAACCATAACATTTCCAATCGCCGGTTCATAATTACCACTTAGATCAGTATAAGTAGCAGGGAATAACTGGTCATTTCCTGCATTTAAACTAGTTCCAGGGTAATTCCATACATAGCCAGTTGGTAGAATTAAATCTGCAAGTGTAAGTTTAGATGTATATGTAATATTGATTGCAGCAGGATTACCAAAATTTCCGATTGCTTCTGATACATTAACAGTAATATATCCGCTTACAGGTTCATAATTATCGCTTGGATGTGTGAATATTGCGGAGAATAATTGAGCATTACCTACATTCAAGATAGTAAACGGTAAATCCCATATATAACCAGAGGGCAATGAAAGATTAGCAAGTGTCAATGAAGAAGTATAAGTAATATGTATTTCTGTAGGATTACCAAAATCACCTATTGCTTTTGCTATATTTACTATTATATTCCCATTAGCTGATTCATAATTACCACTAGGATTGTTATAAGTTGCAGGGAATTGTTGTCCATTACCAGCATTCAAAATAGTTGATGGAGCATTCCATGTATAACCAATCGGTAAGGATAAATCTGCAAGTGTAAGAGAGTGTGTATAAGTAGTATTAATTTCTTCAGGAGTACCAAAAATACCAGTGGTTTTATTTATCGTTAATAACCCTCCATCCAAACCATTAGCTGCATTCCAGCCTGTTGAAGCAGCTACATTAAAAGTTACAGAGTAAGTTCCAACTAATGTAGGAAGAGAAGGTAATTCGTTGTAAAAAATAGTTATTGTTCCAGCTGATTTTCCAGCTTTCGGTGTTATTGTTACTTCCGTAATATTTCCATAAGTTTGGGTTAAATTACCAATGTTAAAATCTGATTCTGTAGGGTTAAAATTTGCAGGAGTAACCACAACAGTCGGGGGACTGGTAATACTGCCAGAATTACCAAAACGGGTAACAGTAACAGCAATTGTTAAACCTACATCATCATCCTGCACAGTATAAGAGCTACCAGATCCTATTACAGTACCTCCGCTTCTAATCCACTGGAAAGAAATTACGCCACTGCCGCCAAGGGAGCTGGTATCTACAGAAAGTGTCTCACCTACTTGTGCGATTCCGGTAATGCTAATTGTCCCGGCAAGAGCAGGTAAACTGTTATCTTCAGGTTCTTTACAGGTTGAAAAAGAAAACCCTATAAACCCAATAAGAGCAATAATCCCTAATACCTTAAAAATACCCTTCATAATAACACCCCTTTTCCAGTGGAATTTCTTATTTAATTACCAGATAGTTAAACACTGCTTAAATATCACCAATAAAACGTAAATTAATCTTTGAAATATCAATGATAATAATAAGTATATATGATATATCAATGATATGTAAAGCGCGTTTATTGATTTTTCATTATTATTTTCAATATAAATGGGTATGAATTTTAGGGAAAATTTGAGAAATGAGCTCAATTTCCAGGATGTAACAGTAAAGGAATTGAGTGCGCGTACAGGTATCCCAATTGCGACATTGGATTGCTACCTGGGAACAAGGGCAACTGTACCTTCTGTTGATGCTGCATATAAAATCGCAAAGGCATTAAAGGTATCTATCGACTACCTTGTTTGCGGTGAAAATACAAAAACTACCAGCCATCCAAAAAAGAAGATTTCTCAAGAAACTAATAATATTAATAAATGGGTAGAAAAATTAAGTGCTGAGCAATGCAAAGCAATTAATAACATGATTACAGTTTTTAACAAAAAGAAGGTTTAAGCTAAAATTCCCTTCCGTGAAAATCCGCGTGGTTCTGAGGACAATATTACCCGGGCAAACTTTTACCCGCTGCAGCTCTTAATGTGTTCGCCTATTTTTTTGTCTTCGTTTAAGATGTGATTTACAAGCCACTGCAATACTGTTGTTTTAACATCAACGCTTAAGTTTTTTACGGATTTGTTTTCCATAAACCTCTGCACAAGACTGGCTACATTTATTTTAAAATCTTCGTGCAATTTTTTATGATTTTCATATCCAGGATAGTTATATTTTTTCTGCAGCTCTTCTTCGTCAGAAAAATGCTGCACTGTATAATTTACAAGAAAATCCAGCGCTTCTTTTGTTTTATCCTTTTCAGAACCGTTGGCACAGGATATTACAAGGCTGTTTGTAAGGTCAAATAACTGCCTGTGCTGGGTATCTACCTGCTCGTTTCCGAGCAAATAACTTTCGTCCCAGATAAATCCATCCTTTGCGGATATGTTCACTACCATACTTTCCCCCTTTATACACCTATCTGTTAATCATAATAAACGTCTAATATACGATAATCCAATATTCCCGGAAAACAAATTATAATCAAGGGCTTCATTGTGCTGATTTATTAAATAAACGCAATTGCTGTATATATTCGCTGACCATTTTTTGCTGTGATAACCTGCAGATATTTTCGGCAATGCCTGAATTCCATACGAAAACTCTCCGCTGTTTATAATATTTAAACCTGCTGCGGCAAGCATATTAATAAAAAAATTATTACTAAACACTATTGTATATGAATAACCGAAAATCGGACCTGTATAAAATGCATTTAAACTGTCTGAATAATCAACAAGAGCGCTGCTGTCGGACTTGATTGACGAAAAAAACATCCCTCCGCCAAGTAAAAAACTCCCATTGGAAATATTTTGTTTTTGATCAAGGTTATATGCGCTTCTTATGGAATGCTCATCGTTAAATACGAATATTTTTGAATAACCTAAATTAATAATTCTTAATTCATAACTAAACTCGATTCCATCGTTAAAACCGCTGTAATATTTCATAAAACCATTAGAATAATTATTTTTTGCATAACGGTTAAAATTTAAATCGAACGAACTGGACTTTTCATAACTGGAATCATATCCAAAAGGCAGGCTCATGGAAAAACCTGCAAATATATTTTTTACTCCGATTCCAAATCCAACATCTACCGGACGGTTTGTGTAATAACTTTGCTCCTGTGGAATTTGTTCAAGAACAATAAAATTATAAGTGGATGTAAATTTTACAAACAATAAATTCCTGAAATTCTCTATTACCGCTTCTTCGCTATAAACATTTAACGGAGCGAGAAATAAACAAAGCAAGAAAATGATACTAACTTTTTTCACAGCAATTATCCCATTACCTTAATTGCTTTTGAGGGACATTTATGAATACATTCCATGCACATTGTGCATTTTTCATAATCGATGTGCGCAATATTATCCGCTACAGTAATAGCGCCTTCTTTGCAGACTTTTTGGCAGAGAGTACAGCCAAAACATCCGGCGCGGCAGCTTTCTTTTACAGCTTTGGCTTTGTCCCTTGAGTTGCATAAAACACGGACTTTGCTTACATCGGGTACTATTTCAATCAGGTTCATTGGACATGCTTTTATACATTTTCCGCAGGCAGTGCATTTTTCGCTGATTACAATTGCGATACTGTCTACCATTTTTATCGCATTAAACGGACATGCATTTTTACAGCTTTCCAGTCCTATGCAGGAGTATGTGCAGGTTTTATTTCCGCCTGTTGCAAGCTGGGAAGCCGACAAACAGCTTTTTGGACCATCATAAATATAGTTTCTTTTTATATTATCGTTTGATCCATTACACTTAATAAAAGCAGCTTTTCTGCTTTCCAGTGCAGCGTCAACTCCAAGCAGATTTGCTATTTCGGCGGCAGCGGAAGCGCCTCCCGGAGGACATCTGATATTTTCACCTTTAACAACACGTTCGGCAAATACTGTGCAACCCGGATACCCGCAGCCGCCGCAGTTTGCGCCAGGTAAAACATTTATAATACTTTCTACTTTTGGGTTAGATTCTACTGCAAACTTTTTGGCAGATAAACCAAGAATTATTCCAAAAACAAGAGCAAGTCCTCCAACACAAAAAATAGGAAGCAGAATATTTTTTAGCATTACACCTTCGAATAAAATAATATCCATCATATCAACCCCAGGAATCCCATAAATGCAATGCTCATAAGTCCCGCAGAAAATAATGCAAGCGGGAATCCTTTGAAAAGTTCCGGAACATCGGGATTATTTTCGTATTTTTCACGGATAGCGGCAATCAGAAGTATTGCTAGAGTAAAACCGGCTCCAGCTCCAAGACTGTTTACAATTGCTCCCACAAATGTAAAACCGCTTTTTGTATTAATAAGAGTAACGCCGAATATTGCGCAGTTCGTTGTAATAAGCGGAAGATAAACACCAAGCAATGCGTAAAGAACCTTAAACATTTTTTTCATGAATACTTCGACAAACTGCACAATGGAAGCAATAATTAAAATAAAAACAACTGTGCGAAGATAAACAATATCCAGCGGCACAAGAACATACTCGTAAAAGAAGAACGTTATAATAGAAGAAAATGTCATAACAAACATGACAGAAATACCCATGCCAATAGCAGTTTCAGTTTTTTTGGAAACTCCAAAGAACGGACACATTCCAAGGAATTGCACCAGAACATAGTTGTTTATAAATAACGCGCCAATAAGTATAAAAAATAATTCCATTATCTGCCTGCCTTTTTCTTTGATCTTGCCTGCAGCTTCAAGACCTGGATATGTTTACGTATCATAATGATAACTCCAAGGGTAAAGAAAGCGCCCGCAGGCATAATCATAATAAGCATATGCGCACTTGAATCATGCAAAAGTTCAATTCCAAAAACAGAACCTGTGCCAAGGAACTCGCGAATTACACCGACAACAAAAAGACCCAGGGTAAAACCCATACCCATGCCAAAGGCATCAACTATTGATGGGAATAATTTATTTTTTGACGCAAACGATTCTGTACGTGCAAATAAAATACAGTTAACAACGATTAAGGGAATATAAATGCCAAGCGCTGCAGTAATATCCGGCGGCGCATATGCATCCAGTAAGAGCTGAAGAACAGTAACAAAGCCGGCAACAATTACAACAGCGGCAGCAATGCGAATTTCGCTTGGAATAAGTTTTCTAAAAATTGAAATGGCGGCGCTTGCGCAAATCATTACAGCTGTGGTTGCAAGTCCCATTGTAACGGCATTTACCGCAGATGTTGTAACGGCAAGCAGCGGACAAAGCGCCAGAACCTGCACGAAGATCGGGTTTTTATGAAAAATACCATCTTTTATAAGCTGCGTATATTTCATTGCCTGCCCCTCTGGTTGTACCACTCAATCGCTTCATTCACAGCGCCGGTAATTGCTCTTGTAGTAATCGTTGAGCTTGTGATTGCCTGAATATCATTCTCGCCGGGAGAAGCTCTTACAACGCCCAAAGACACAAGAGCGCGGTTATCGTAACGCCTGTAAAAATCTTCTTTGACTGCATTTGCACCAAGACCAGGTGTTTCTGAGTGCCTAAGTACCCTCATGCCTGTTATTTTTTCTTCAATAGCAGATATCCCAACCATAAGATCAATTTTACCGCTGTAACCTTCCGGAGAAAGTTCCACAACAAAACCAACCAGATCGCCGTTGGCGTATCCGCCGTACACAGCAACAATGCTGCCGGTTTTTTCTGCCTGCATATCCCTGTATTCTGATGCCTGCGGCAGAACTTCTTTCATTGCCGTTTCCTGCGTCTTTCGTTTTTGCTTTTCGATTGGTTCTTTGGTAAAACTGTATACAATACTAAGAGCCGTAACAGTAATCACAGCGGTAATTAAGAGTGTGGCAGCCGGTTTAATAATATAT
>Ga0123356_10005590_pt1 | contig 12787 bp, 9 predicted proteins | sample TergutEmb28metaG_2_FD_92546 | JGI IMG/M metagenome (GOLD analysis project Ga0123356, IMG submission 92546) | Embiratermes neotenicus P3 segment gut microbial communities from Petit-Saut dam, French Guiana - Emb289 P3 | ecosystem: Host-associated > Arthropoda: Insects > Digestive system > Gut ... | reverse complement strand
CGTCATCGTCTGGTCCTTGAAGATCCTCGAGGGCCCGAAGCGCAGCAGGTTGCGGCAATAACGCGCCGTATCGGCATCGAACAGGCTGTCCGCAATGGGCTGATCGACGCTGCGCCGATAGTTGTTGTCCTTGGTCAGGTTCGCGACCCCATTGACTTCCACCATCGGGTCGAGGTCGGGCATGAAAGCCACCGGGGTGGCTTGCAGGCTGCGCGCCTGAAGCTCGTTCAGCGCCTGCGCCGGCTTCGGGTTAGCAGGATCGGCCAGATCGGTGACGGTCCACGGCTTGCAGCCGATCGCCGGCAGGATGAACAGGTCGAGCAGGATGTTGTCGCTGGCATTCGGGATCGCGGTCGAGCCCGGGAAGGCGGCCACGTTCTTGCCGGTGTTCTGCGCGATCTTGCCCGACGGGGTCAGGAGGAAGCTGACCGGGACGTTATCACTCTGGTCCTGATCCACAACCGCGAAACTACGCGTGGTCGGGCAGGGCATCCCGTCCCCGGCCGTTCCCAGGGGCGGCACGGCCAGCCAGTGCTGCTCGATGGCGAAGTTGGCGTTGTTGAAGAACTCAGGGGCATTGCAGAAGGCGACCTGAGTAAAGATGGTGCCATTTGCACCGGTTACGCAGTTGGCTCCTGTCAGCGTGGTCGCGGTTGTTCCGACGAGGGTCAGGTTGTTACCGTTGAACCCGAAGAACAGCGCAACAACGGCATTCTCGGGCAGCACCGGCACCACCGGCGGCGCGGCGGGTGTTGTGCCCTTGGTGATCACCAGCGGGTTGTAGACCGAGATCTGGTGGGTTTGCTGATCGAAGATCACCGCGTTCACGAATGCCGACTGATTCGGGTTCGCCTCATCGCAAGGGCCGTTGGCCGGATTGGTCGCAGACACCTGATAGGGCGTCGCGAGACCCTGTGCGGTCAGGGGATTGGCGGGCACCAGTATCGTGCAGTCGGGGTTGGGAACCGCCGCAGCGGCCACGGACGACGAGGACGAGGACGATGAAGACGAAGAAGACGATGAATGCGAGAACGAGAAGCTATGCTGCTGGAAGAACATCCTGTTCTGGAATTCCATCTGTGCATACGCAAACTGGCTGCCGGCCGTGGCAATCAGGGCGAGCAGCATTGAGCAGACACCGAGCGAAGGCATCCGGGCGAGTAGAGAGCAGCGCTGTTGGGCTGCTCGCGGAGCGGTTGTCATGGCTTGCATTCCTCCACGTGAGTCGAGATCCCGTTTCCGGCGCGCCACTCCGTGCCCATCCTTGGCTGGCGGTCTCCCAGGCACGCACGTGGCACAGGAGCGAGGTAAGGCTCACGCCATCCAGGCTCGTCGCCATCGAGCGACGCCGCGGCAACATCATCTCCACAGGATGCGGCAACCGGAGCAGGCGTGCACGTTACTCAATTCTTGAAAACTTGACGATGTACGAAAATGGAAACACTTGCGTCGCGCTGCACGTTAGGATCGTTCCTCGCTGCGTGTCAGACAGTGTTGGGATGTGTCGACGCACTCACGTTCCTGTGATGCATCAGGCTGTGGTTTCAATGAGTTGCGGCGCTTCCGTGCCCGCGACCATCTTGCGTGTGCAGTCTGCTGCAGTGCTCCATACAGCCCTGCGCATCCAGCAAATGCATACACGTGCCACCTGTAGGCACGGGGAACTTAGTTCCCATGAATCCTGTTGCTGTTCCTGAAACTACCAGCTGCAGCACGCATGTTCCCATCAGTGGGATCTGTTTGACTCTACAGGGCTCACCTCGCGCATTGAGCATCTCCTGGCAGCAGCGTGACCAGTGCGCCGCTGATGTCTGGATCGGCCTAGCTGGCGGGATCGCTGCCGGCTGTTGGGTGCATTTAACCCAGGACGGATGCGGGGCTACCGTTCGAGCGGCAATGCGCCTCGACGAGGGGGATCGCAGCGGCTCGCGCTCGCCCTACAACAGGTGGCTGCTCTACAACCGTCAGACGGCGCGGCGGGCTGCGGGCTTCGCGATGGCCGCAAGCGCAGCGCTGCCGCGGCCGTTTGGCAGCCGCGTGAGATGTAGCTCGACGCGCGGCTGCTGGCAAAGGTTGATAGGCAGCAAAGCCACGGTTGTGGCACGGGATCGGCTGCGCTGGCGCGCGCAGCGGAAGGCGAGGTGTGAGCTCAACTCAGTGCCGTAGTGTGAGGCAGTCGGCGACATCAACGACGGCGATCGATGGGCCAGCTGTGGCGCGAGATCGCCGTCAGGCTCAGATCGACCGGCTGCAGGCAGCGTGTTGCGATGCAACGCTGCCGTTCCAGGTCGTCGGCAGCCCGCGACCGCGATCAACTACGGGCTCATCCAGATGACAGTCGCCTGGAAGGTCGGCACGCTGGCGTCGCACGAGGAATTAGGACGTCGGCACCAGGCCGGAGCGCCCCCAGTCGCAGGAGCAACGCGGCCGGCATCACCGGGACAGGTGTGGGCCTTTGCCTCCTCAAGACGCTGCTCGCCCAGCGCATGTTGTATTGCGGCAGCGCGACAGGCGGGGAGGCGTGCGAGTCTCTGTTGCTACCCAGTCACGAGTCCTCCGCTGCAGCGCTGCGCTCTCTATGCCGCTCGAGGGTCTGTCCGCAGCACTGCCGGCGAGCATGGGGCCGCATGCCGCGGGCCGTTGCGGTACGGGCAGCATCGACGCCGACAGCTCCGCTTCCACCATGAGTCACACCTGCAGCGTCGCCCGCAGCGCGAACATCCTCTCACACCTGGGCAGAAGAGGCCTTGGGCGGAGCTCGCGACGCACGGCGGCGAGCCTTGGCAGATCGGTTAATACTGACTTCGGGAGCGCAGGCCTTCGCGCTATTGTAGCTCCATGAAAATTCTGTACGTCCCGGTCATCCTTGCCGGTATGTTGCTCGGCTCCAGTGCTTGCTCACGGCAGGCGGCGGCGCCGGCGCCTCACCAAGATCCCCCCTTCCACCTCACCGCGACGATCCGGGAGCTGATGGACGCCGAGGTCGATCCCTCGGCGGATGCGCTCTGGGAGAGCGTGGCGTTCATCTCGAGCAAATCCGGGACCCTTGACCGCCGTCCCAGGACGGACCAGGAATGGGAGGCGGTCCGGCGGCATGCGCTCACTCTCATCGAGGCCACCAACCTGCTGGTGATGGAGGGACGGCGGGTCGCGCCGGCGAATGCGCCGCCGCCGGGCCTCGGAGAGCTGGCGCCGGATGAGATCCAGCGCCGCATCGATGCCACCCGCCCGAGCTTCCTAGGCTTTGCACAGGGGCTGCGCGAGTCCACCCTGAAGGCCCTCGCTGCGATTGACGCGAAGGACCCGCAAGCCTTGATGGATGCAGGCGGGACGATCGATGAGGCCTGCGAGGCGTGCCACGTCACCTACTGGTACCCGAACCAGAAGACCCCAGGCAGCTGAGACGTGAGCATGAGCGTTACGGGGCGGCTTCAGCGCGCTGGCCGGCTCTGCGCGAGGGCGACCCCGCCCAGGATGAGGGCGCCCGAGATGGCCATCGTGACGGTCACGGGTTCCCCCAGAACAATCCAGGCCCAGACCACCCCGAATAGTGGCACGAGGTAGGTGACGCTGGTTGCGCGGGGCGCGCCGATGCGATGGATCAGCCTGTAGTAGAGAACATACGCAAATCCGGTGCAGAGCACTCCCAGGAGCACGGCGCTCACCCAGGATCTCAACGTCAGCGGATGAGTGGGCCAGGTGGCAATGGCGAAAGGCAGGAGCAGAAGGCTCGCACTCAATATCGTCGCAGCGGCCACCGCGCTGGCCGGAACACCGACCAGGTAGCGGCGCAGCATGTTGGCGCCGAAGCCGTAACATACCGCCGCGAGTGTACCGGCCAGCACCGCCGGCCCGATGCTGCTGCCGGCCATCTTGCCGCTCGCCAGCACCAGGACTCCAACAAATCCCAGCACCAGTCCCGCGGCCCGTCGCGGCCCGATGCGCTCGCCGTAGAAGAGAAAGGCCACGAGGGTTGCGAACAGGACAGCCATCGAGTTCGTGATGGCCCCGACTCCGGCCGGTGCGCGCTCGGCGCCCCAGGCAAACAGGGCGAAGGGGATCGCCGAGTTGATGGCAGCTATGCCCGCCAGTCGCGTCCAAAGCGCCGCAGTGAACCGTGTGCTCCACAGAAACGGCAGCAACACAACGGCCCCAAGGGCGAGGCGTACTTCCACCAGCGGGAGCGACCCGAAGCCGGGCGCGGCAATGCGCATGAACAGGAAGGACCCGCCCCAGACCGCTCCCAGCACACCCAGCTCGAGCGGTGTCAGCCATGCTGCTGCGGCCGGCGGTGCAGCCGCCGTCGTGGCGCTGACGGCCGTACATTCGGAAGAAGCCATAGAATGAATCTCTCCAACTCTGCTGCACGCTGTCCCGGAATCCTCGTCCCGGCGTGCCCGCGGGTCCGTGGCCTAGCCCGCCGCGTGCGTCGCCCCGCGCGCGGCGACGCGCCCTAGCTCACGCGAGCGCCTGCTCCAGATCCTCGAGCAACTCTTCCGTGGCCTCGATACCGACGGACATGCGGATCAGGCTGTCGCTGATGCCGAGCCGTGCGCGCTCCTCAGGGCTCAGGCCCGAATGGGAGGTGCTGGCTGGCCGTGTCACAAGGGTTTCTACCCCTCCCAGGCTCGGCGCGAGCGCTGGCAGGGTCACCCGCGAAAGAAAGCGCTCGGCCCGCAGCGCAGCGCCTGCGACCTCGAAGCTCAGCACGCCGCCGTAACCTGCGAACAGCTCGCGAGCACGCAGATGGCGGGGATGGCTCTCGAGGCCCGGATAGTTGACACGTGCGACGCCCGGGTGCGACTGCAGGAACTGCGCGATCCGCAGCGTGCTCTGGTTCTGGAAGCGCACACGCAGCGCGAGGGTCTTGAGGCCGCGATGCAGCAGGAAGGCGGCGTGCGGGTCCATCGAGCCGCCGAGATGGTTCAGCTTGTGGCGGATGCGCTCGATCATCTCGGCGCGGCCCGCCACCGCGCCTCCCACGATATCCGAATGGCCGTTCAGATACTTGGTGGCGCTGTGGATGACCAGATCGAAGCCGGCCTCGATCGGCCTGAAATTGACCGGGGTTGCGAAGGTGCTGTCGATGATCGAGACCAGGCCGTGCTCGCGCGCAAAGGCGACGAGGGCGGACAGATCCCCGACCTCGAGCAGCGGGTTGGTCATGGCCTCGACATATACGGCACGCGTTGCAGGGCGCAGCGCCGTCGTCCAGGTCGCGGGGGCGTCGGCGTTGATGAAGCTGCAAGTGAGCCCGAAGCGCTCGAAGTCCCGGCTCAGCAGGTCATGCGTGCCGCCGTAAAGAGAGCTCTGCGCAAGCAGATGGTCACCGGCGGCGAGGACGGTGAGCAAGGTCGTGGAGATCGCCGCCATGCCGCTCGCCGTGACGAGCGCCGACTCGGCGCTCTCCAGCGTCGCGAGCTTGCGAGCGAGCACGAGATGGTTCGGAGTGTTGTTCAGGCGGATGTAGGGGATATCGTGATAGCCGCCCTCGCCCACAGACTCGGCCATGGCCGACTGGAACACCGGCACCACGATCGAGCCATGGATGCGCGGGCGCGGCTCGCCGGCGTGGATCAACTGGGTCTCGATTTGCTTCAGGGCCATGCGGGGCTCCTGTACATCAGGGTGGCAACCTAAGGGTCTGCGCACTCTAGTGCGCATCCGCCTCCAGCTGCAGGCACGCAGCAGCGTTGAGGATAAGATACTGTACTGCTCGCCGACCGGTACACCTTGGCTTTGCCGGTATCCGGGCGCGGAAGGATAATGGCGTGCTCCTCCGTAAGATGGAGCGCCGTCTGCAGCCGACATCGCATGCAGGCCGTCGCGGGGATTGCGCAGGCGAGCACGGCTGTGTGAGCGGCAGCGTGGCTCCCGTTGCGGCGAAGCCCTCATGGTGATCAAAAGCTCGAGGCCGACGAAATGGCAACGAAGAAGAGCAGTCCCCAGAAAGACAAGTCTGCTTCCCGGCTGATCGATGAACGCATCAGGGAGCTCGGCGACTGGCGGGGGGAGATGCTCAGCCGGCTCCGCACCCTCGTGAAAGAGGCCGACCCGGAGGTCATCGAGGAATGGAAGTGGAGAGGAGTGCCCGTGTGGTCGCACGACGGGCTGATCTGCACAGGCGAGACCTACAAGACCGTCGTGAAGATGACTTTCGCCAAAGGGGCGGCTCTGAAGGACCCCTCCGGACTCTTCAACTCAAGCCTTGAGGGCAACACCCGACGTGCGATCGACTTCCGCGAGGGCGAGAAGATAGACGAGAAGGCATTGAAGGCTCTGGTGCGCGCCGCCGTGAGCCTGAACAAGTCCAAAGCCAAGAGCTGATCCACCTTCAAGCACAGGACCTCGCGCAGGGAGGGATCAACTGTCGCCGGCACGGACGTGCGAGCGCCCGAGCTTTCCTGGCGGCCGAGCCCCGTTGGCCGCACCAGAAGGGCCCAGCTATCCTACGAGGGCCCCTCGGTCTGCTGCGCGAGCAGCGCTGGCAGCGCGCGGAGATCCTCGATGGCCGTCAGATAGGGGATCTGCGCGATCGGGCCACGGTGGTAGCCGTAGGTTACCAGCACAAAGGGCACGCTGGCCGAGCGGGCGGTCGCGGCGTCAACTTCGCTATCGCCGACCAGCAGCGCCGCAGCGGGGTCCGTGCCCATTGCTGCCAGCAGGTGCAGCAACATCCGCGGATCGGGCTTGCGGAATGGGAGCGAGTCACCGCCGAGCACGTGCGGGAAGTACTCGAGCAACCCGAGCCGCTAGAGAATCGTATGCGTCAGCCCTGCCGGTTTGTTGGTACAGATCGCAAGCTGAATGCCCCGCTCGCGCAGCAGATCGAGCGTCTCGGGCACGCCAGGATAGATCCGGGTGTGGGCGGTGGGGTCCTGTGCGTAGAAGGCGAGAAAGGCCTCGAGGGCTGCCGCCTCGTCGGCCCCGCTCAAGCTGCAAGCGCTGAGCGAGCGCTGGATCAGCGCGGCGGCGCCGTCGCCCACCATGCCGCGGACCTGCGCGAGCGGCAGCGGCGCGGTGCCGAGCTGTGCGAGCATCAGATTGACCGCGCGGTGCAGGTCTGGGGCGCTATCGATCAACGTGCCGTCCAGGTCGAAGATGACCTGCTTGAGGCGCAGGAGCCCAGCTGCGCTGCGCCCCGGGAGGCTACTCGAGCACACGAGGCGGATAGTCCGTGTAGCCGGCAGCGCCCGGTGTGTAGAACGTGGCGGGGTTGGGATCATTCAATCTGGCGCCGCTCGCAAAACGCTCCACGAGATCGGGATTGGAGACGTAGAGCGACCCGAACACAACCGCATCGGCACTGCCGCCTGCGACGGCAGTCTGCGCGCTCTCCAGGTCGAAGCGCCCATTCCTGAACAGCGCCCCCGTGAAGCACTCCCGGGCGATGCGAGCCAGCTGCTGCTCGGCAGGTGCCCGGTGGTCGGCGTGGCGCAGCTCGAGGAAAGCGATGCGGCGTCGGGCGAGCTCGGTAGCGACATGCTCCACGAGCTGCGCTGGCTGGGAGTCGGCGATGTCGTTGTAAGGAACCAGCGGTGAGATGCGCACCGAGACCCGGCCCGGCCCCAGCACCTCAATCGCGGCATCGACGGCTTCGAGCAGCAGCCGGGCGCGTGCGTGAATCGAGCCGCCGTACTCATCGATCCGGTCATTGACGCTGTCGCGCAGGAACTGATCCAGCAGATAGCCGTGCGCGCCGTGGATCTGCACCCCATCGAACCCCGCTGCCTGTGCGCGCTGCGCCGCAGCCCGAAAAAGCTCGATGATCGCCGGGATCTCCCCGAGCGCGAGCCGGCGCGGCGCCTCGTGTTCCTTCGGTCCCTCGGGCGTGCGGATGGTCGCGCCGCGGATCGGGCGCTCGGTGCTGGAGATGGGCCGGGCACCCGCGTTCAGGACCGAGTGCGCGGCCCGCCCAGGGTGCCAGAGCTGCACCAGCATCCGGCCGCCGCGTCGGTGCACGGCATCCGTGACCTTGCGCCAGCCGGCCTCGCAGGCCTCATCGAAGAGGCCTCCCTCGGCGATGAACGCACACCCGTCGCGTGCAATCATGGTGGCCTCCGTCATCATCAGCCCCGAGGATGCGCGTTGCGCGTAATACTCAACCATGAGCTCGTTCGGGATATGCGAGGTCCCGGCGCGCGAGCGGGTCAAGGCTGCCATGACGATGCGATTGGGCAACTGCAGCTCGCCTGCGCGCAGCGGTGTGAAGAGATTGGGGGCCGACACAGAGTTCTCCAGCAAAACGGCAGCCGTATTGCACTACATCACAGGCTTGGCTGCGCGGCTATTCGATGCTCTGCCCATGACAGCGCCGTGACACTGACCCGCGTAGATCGCGGTGCATGCGAGTCGTCTTGAGGCAAGCGTTATGCGCAAGCGGGTGGGCTCTCGGTTTGATTGCCCCGCGAGTCGATCGTGACACTTAGATGCATCGAGGAGCGCTCGAGGCCACACTCAGCGCGAGTGCCCGTGCCAGCGCGCTGAAATTCGTGCACCATAAGCAGCCCGGGAAAGGGGAGATTCCAGTCATGAACGATGTCCAGGCAGCCACGCGGCTTGCGGGTCGGGAAACTCTCGTGCACGCGCTCTACGAGGCAGCGGAGCTCGAGCACAACCTCATGTGCACCTATCTGTACGCCGCCTTCAGCCTCAAGGCCGGCGTGGAGGACGGGCTGACGCCCGAGCAAGCCCAAGCGGTGGTCCGCTGGCGGCGCGTGCTGCTGGATGTCGCGGTGGAGGAGATGGGGCACCTGGTTGCGGTCTGGAACATCACCTCGGCCCTGGGTGGCACCCCTCGCTTCGGGCGGACGAACTTTCCTCTGGACCCAGGGTACTTGCCGGCGAGCGTCGTCGTGAAGCTGGCGCCGTTCACCCCCGAGACGGTGCAGCATTTCGTGTTTCTTGAGCGCCCCGCGGGCGCTCTTGAGCACGACGGCGAGGGGTTTGCAGCCGAGCGCCAGTACGTGCGCGGCAGGGATAACCCTTCCCTCACGCCGATGGGAATCGACTATGACACGGTCGGGGACTTCTACGCAGCGCTGTCGGCCGGCTTGCGGGCGCTCGCCGAGCAGTGCGGCGAGGCGCTTGCCTTCGGCGGCGATGCGGCCTTGCAGCTCTCGCCCGCTGAGATCGAGCTGGGCGGCGCCCGCCCTGTCGTGTGCCTGAAGACAGCGCTCGCGGCGTTCGATGCGATCGTTGTGCAGGGTGAGGGGGCACCGCGCGCGACCCTCGGCTCGCACTACGAGAAGTTCGCGCAGGTTCGCGCCGAGCTGGCGTCCCTGCGCCAGCAGGACCCCGAGTTTGTGCCCGCGTTTGCCGCTGCCACCAATCCTGTCCTGCGCCGGCCTCCGCGCCCGGAGGGGCGCGTATGGCTGGAGAATCCCGCGGCGGTCGCGACGGTCGATCTGGCGAACGCCTCGTACGGGCTGATGCTGCGTCTGCTCGGGTACGGCTACGGCTTGCGAGGCCCGAGCCCGGAGAAGTCGCTCGCCATCGATCTGGCAGTTGGGTTGATGCGTGCCCTGACGCCGCTGGCCGAGCGCGCTGCGCGGTTGCCCGCCGGTCCATCGAATCCCACCTGCAATGCCGGCGTGTCCTTCACGGCCCTGCGCGATGCCGCGCCCTTTCCGGCCGGGCGGGCGGCCCGCAGGTTCTTCACCGAGCGGCTTGCAGCCCTCGCCGAGGCGGCGGCCGGGATGCGCGCAGGCGCAGATGCGCGGCTGAACAGCGCTGCCGATCAGCTGGCATCGCTCTCGCGGCGTGCCAACCGAGAATTCGACCTGGGTCAGGAGCAGCGGCCGGCGGCCCCGGCCGCGCAGGCGGCTGCTGCGGGGTCGGACTCAACGAGCGCGCCGGCGGCTCCGGCCTCCACGATCGTCGGGGGCGTGGAGAGCGCACGGGGCGAGAAGCTGGAGTTGATGTTCGAGGCGAAGCGTTGCATCCATGCGCGCTTTTGCGTGACCTGCGCCCCGAAGGTTTTCCTCGCGAACGTCCAGGGACCGTGGATCTACCCGGATGCCATGGAGGTCGAGCGGGTCGTGGAGATCGCGCATGCCTGCCCGTCTGGGGCGATCCGCTACCAGCGCCTGGACGGCGTCCACGATGAGGCGCCGCCGCCGGTCAATCTCATCGGCGTCCGCGAGGCGGGCCCGTACGCATTCCGGGGGCAGCTGCAGATCGATGGTGAGCCGTGCGGGTTTCGTGCGACGCTGTGCCGGTGCGGGGCCTCGAAGAACAAACCCTTCTGCGATGGTTCCCATCACGAGGTGGAATTCAAGGCAACAGGCGAGCCGGAGACCGGCAAGACCGACATGCTGGAGGTCCGAGACGGTGTTCTCGCGATCGACCCGGAGGTCAATGGGCCGCTCTCGGTCCGCGGCAACGTGGAGATCATCAGCGGTACCGGCCGGGTGGTTGCCCGCGTCACCAAGGCGAAGCTGTGCCGCTGCGGAGGCAGCGCCAACAAGCCCTTCTGCGACGGGACTCACGCGCGCATCGGATTCGTTTCAAGCTAGCCGGCGGGCTTCTATTCTATACAACCCATCTATACAACCGGACTGCAGTGGCCCCTGCCCGCGCCTTTCTTGAACGCGCGGGAAAGTGCGTCAAGGCGAGTAGCTCCTCAATCGTCAGGATCGAGGATCTTCGCGAACTGCGCGGTGGTGTTCGCAGCAGAGCTTCAGAACGCCGCGGCGGAGGCTTCCGCGGCTCGGCGCAGGGCATATTTGGAGCTCTGCAGCTAACCGACATGCGCCAGCTCGCGGATCACCCGCGCCGTGGCACTTTGCTGTCGTGTCAGCTGTGCATGGAAGGGCTACTCGTTGTACAGCTCCGCAAGAGTATGCACGCGCACGTGCCGTGGCAGCGAGCTGCGTCCCGGCTTGAACGTGCGCAGGAACAGCCGCCGGCCGATTGACGCCTGACGTCTGTTGGGGTAGTGCAGGATCTTGGCTTCAAGGTCGGCTGCCGCGGCGACTGCGGATGCGTTAGCGCCCCACCTGCATTCGCCCAGGTCGGTCCAGCCGTCATCCCGGAGCCCAACAACATCGATCTGGCATTCCCGGTTCCAGTACGAGCCCACCTCGAAGAGGGCGGTGACGCTCTCGCGCTCGTAGATCACCGCTAGTGCCTCGCGGCACAGGGACTCGAAGCATGCCCCGAAGTAAGCATCCAGCTGGGGCTGCACGAGCTGGACGGCGGCCTTCTCAGCTCCGGCCTGGGCGATCTTGCTGGTGTGAGGGAAGATGAAATGGAACCAGAAGCGTAACAGCGGGTCGAGCAACCGGTAGCGGACCTCACGGACCTTGGGCTTCTCACCGGTCAGCGGAAAATGTCTGCCGAGATATCCCAGGCTCTCGAGTTGCTCGAGGTAGTAATGCACACTGCGCTCGGGGATGTCGCTGCGGCGGGCAATGTCACGGCTCGGCAGCGGACCCTGTGCGAGGGATCGCAGAATTGCGTAGTACTTCTCGACCTCGCGCAGCTCTTCCCGTAGCAGAAAATCGGGCTCCCCGTATAGAGGCGCAGTATTGCTGAGCAGTACGCGCTCGATGTTCTGCAGCACGGAGCGCGCTGGCTCAAAGTAGCGCAGATAGAGGGGGATGCCACCGCAGATGAAGTAACTGGTGGCCTTCTGGATGAGCGATGTGTCGGGAAAGAAGAGCGCGGCCTCACGGTAGCCGAAGGGCTTGAGGAAGATCTGACCGGTGCGCCGGCCGAACAAGGGACTCTGCTTCCCCAGAACCTCGCGCTCCATGAATCCGATATAGGAGCCGCAGAGAATGAGGAATATACGACCGGTTCGCTGCCAAGAGCGGTCCCAGAGCTCCTGCAGGACGGAGGTGAGCTCCGGGCTCTTTTCCGCGATCCACTGAAATTCATCGAAAACCAGGATCAACTTGCGCTCCTGGCGGTAGCGCGACAGGACGAGCTCGATGGCCTTTTTCCAGCCACTGATAGCGCTCGTGGCCAGCAAAGGCTCGCCGACCGTCGTGGCCGCAATCTCGAGAAACTCCCGGATGAGCTGCTCCGCAGGCGTGCCCTTGGTGCCCACCACGTACACCGTGGGATGGGGCTGGGAAAAGTGGCGGATCAGTTCGCTCTTGCCCACCCGCCGACGGCCATAGATGGGCCAGAACGCGCTGCGCGGTGACGCATACGCGTCGTTGAGCGCGGCAAGCTCCCGGGTTCGTCCGATGAAAGTCAGGGTGGCGCCGTGTTCACTCACGGCACAAAGGCTAGTCATCAAGTCATGACTAGTCAAGCAAGACTCAGCGAGTCATCACTAGGCGAGTCATGGCTAGGTCATTTGGACTGCGTCCAATGAGGCAACATCCAGAAGACTGGAGGCCCGCGAGGCAAAGCGCAGCACGGCACCATGGCTATCTCGACGCGCGCTCGCCGCAGGTGCTGCGGCAGGATCTCGGCGTGTATCTGCACATCCTCACCCCACTTGAGTTCCTAGCACAGCCGTGAGTGCCTCTGACAGTTCCCGGGGATAGGGGGTCATGTTGCTGCGCCAGGGTGCTTTTGCGGCGCTCCGCGAGGGGGAGCGTTACGGCGATGAACATCGCACTTTTGTGCTCGTCCACTTACTCCCTCCGACCACCGGTTAGACCAGCCACAGGGCAACTGGGATCGGGCTGACATATGGGGTCGCGTGATGGAAGTCGGCGACGGCCCTGCCAAGGCGCTATCATGGCAATCCTTATGCAATTACCTGGCATCGCGGCCGCATTCGTTGCATCCTGCGTTGTGACGTCATTCGCGGACTGGTACTTCTTTG
>Ga0123356_10005589_pt1 | contig 12788 bp, 11 predicted proteins | sample TergutEmb28metaG_2_FD_92546 | JGI IMG/M metagenome (GOLD analysis project Ga0123356, IMG submission 92546) | Embiratermes neotenicus P3 segment gut microbial communities from Petit-Saut dam, French Guiana - Emb289 P3 | ecosystem: Host-associated > Arthropoda: Insects > Digestive system > Gut ... | reverse complement strand
GTGCGCACCGATCCCATAGCCGACCAGGCAGTCGGCGTTCCCGGGGCCGGCCTGAACCGGCGCGCTCAGGTGAGCGGCAATGGCGGCGCGCAGGCGGCTTTCATTGAGCGGGCTCGCGATGGTGCTGCGCAAGGGGCTGTCGCTACGAAACGAACCTGCCCACGCATACGACGTGCAGCGGACGCTGCCGGCCATGGCGGTGTTCACGTCGGACTTGACGTTGAGTGTCGAGCACGCCGCCAGGGTGCACGCGATCACTGAACCGGTGAGGGCGGTGCGCCACAGGTGCTTGATCATGGTCGTAACCTCGAGGGGAGGAGCACAGGTTCGGCTGGCAACCCCTCCGCCGCCTCCATGATAACGCACCTGCCACCGTGAGGTTGACGGTAGCCGTCGGTCAGAACGGATCGCCGAGCACCAGGCGCCACCCGGAGAGCACACCCGCCTCGCGGTAGCCAACACCCAGGCGCGGCAGCGGCATCCCCCAAAGCGTCAACTTGGGACTTATGTCGAACATCAGGCCGAACTCGAACTGCACGGTGCGCGCGCTGATGCCGGAAGCCGGTCCCTCGGGCGCATTGAAATAGATGTCCGTGAAGGCGTAGGGGGCGAGCTGCGCCTCGTGTTCACGGACGGGATGGCCGACGTTGTGCCGCCATTCGGCGCCGTTGCGCAGCCTCGTAAAGGACTCGTTCGGCAGGTCGCCGTGGTAATGCACTCCGGCGTACGTGAGCTCGGCGCGCCACAGTCCTGCACCGTCCCAGGCGTCGAAGCGGTAGTCACTGCGCACCCCGGCGCCGTAGATCAGGGCGTTGATCTGCGCGGACGATGCGAACGTGCCGCCCGCCTTGACGTAGGGATAGAGTTCCCACGCGTCAGTCAGCCAGTAATCCAGCTGCACCCCGGGCTCGAAACTCAGCGCGCCAATCGAGCGCGGCAGCTCCAGGTGCAGCAGATCGCTGGTCGAGAAATTGAAGAAACCGACGGTGAGCGGGAAGATGAGTCTGATGCCCGGACGCCCGCCGCGCGGCATCGGCAGGCGCAGCTGGTAGCCCGGCTCGAAGCGGTAGACCGTGATCGTGGTGCCGGAGATCTGGTAGACCCCGGAACCGAGCTCGGTAGCGAACGCATAGTTGGCGAAGCGCGCGTCGGTGGGGGCGCCGGCGCCCGCGGCGCAGCTCGCGCGGGCAAGCATGACTGCCAGAGCGCACAACCAGGTGGCCGCCGATGCCCGCACGTCGCCTTCCCGTGGCGATGAGTCTAACCGCAGATTAACCGCAGATAAGGAGTTCGCGACATGAATCAACCCCCGGGGACCGTGCCACCGTCGCGCTGGACCATGCCGCGCGGCATGAAGTACTTCGGGCCGCACACCGGCACGGCGCCGCTCGACGTCACGCTGGTGTTGCGTCGCCGGCCGGGCGTTGCGCCGCGCGCGGCTTCCTGGCCGCAGCCCCCGCGCTGGCCGCGCGGCGAGTTCGGCCAGCACGCGGGTGCGGAACCTGCGGACCTCGAGAGGTTGCGCGCCTTCGCCCGCCAGTACGGCCTACGCGAGATCGGGGCGGACGCGCACCGGCGCGTGCTGCACCTGTCCGGTGCGCCACGGGCGCTCGAGCGCGCCTTCGGCGTTACGCTCGGCCAGTACCAGCTCGCCGACGGAGGCGGTCCGTTCGTCAGTGTGGGAGATGCGCCGACACTGCCGCCCGAGGCGATTGCCGTGCTCGGGTTGGATTGCCGGCCGGTCGCCCGCGTGCGCTCGCGCCGGTCGAAGGCGACGCCAAGCATCACCTATACGCCCCTGCAGCTCGGTCAGCTCTATGAATTTCCGGCGGGCACCGACGGCAGCGGCGAGACGGTCGCCATCATCGAGCTCGGCGGCGGATTCAGCAGCAGCGATCTGACGAAGTACTTCAAGAGTCTCGGGATCGCCAGGCCTCCCGCGGTAACGGCGGTGGGGGTAGCCGGAGGATCGAACCAGCCGGGCGGTGAGGCCGATGGCGAAGTGATGCTCGACATCGAGGTGATCGGCGCGCTCGCCCCGGGCGCTGGCATCGTGGTGTACTTTGCACCCAACACCGACCAGGGTTTCTACGAAGCCATCTCGCAGGCGGCGCACGACGCCGTGCACAAGCCGGCGGTGATGTCGATCAGCTGGGGCGGTCCGGAGGACAGCTGGACCGGACCGTCACGCACGGCCATGCAGAGCGCGCTGGAGGACGCCGCAGCGCTCGGCGTGACGGTCAGCGTCGCCGCGGGCGACAGCGGCTCGGATGATGGCGAGAGCGATGGTCAGCCGCATGTCGACTTCCCCGCCTCGAGCCCGTATGCCCTGGCGTGTGGCGGCACACGGCTCACGGCGAGCGGCGGCGCCATCACCAGTGAGGTCGTATGGAACGAACTGCACGCCGGTGAAGGCGCCACTGGCGGCGGCGTCAGCGTCGCGTTCCCGCTGCCGCCATGGCAGCAGGGGAGCGCGGTGCCGAAAGCCCCCAACGGGAGCCCGGGGCGCGGGGTTCCCGACGTTGCCGGCAACGCCGATCCGCTCACCGGCTATCAGGTGCTGGTGGACGGGCAGTCGCAGGTCATCGGCGGCACGAGCGCCGTGGCGCCCTTGTGGGCCGCGCTGATCGCGCGCTGCAACCAGGGGCTGCGTGCGCCCGTCGGCGACGTGCACGCCGCTCTCTATCAGATCGGCGAGCGCGCGTTCCGCGACATCACCACAGGCAACAACGGCGCCTATCGGGCGGGCGTCGGCTGGGATCCGTGCACCGGCCTCGGCTCGCCGCGAGGACAGGCGCTCCTCAGCGCACTCGCCGCGCTCAAAGGCTGATGCGCCCTCTGCGTTGTCCGACGGGCCGCAGCCGCATGAACGCGAGGCCCGAGAGCGCAAGGAGCGTGACTGCCTCCATGGCTCCGCCACCACCGCCGGAGCTGGAAGGCGCCGCGATGGTGAGCGACAGGGTTGCGCTCTTGCTCTGCGCCGACGGCCCGGAATCGGTGACCCGGAAGGTGAGCGCGCTGCCTGCGGCACTCGCGGTCGGGGTTCCCGCGATCGCGCCGCTCGCGGCATTGAGCGACAGGCCCGTGGGCAACGTGCCGCTCGTCAGTGCCCAGTGGTACGGCGCGAAGCCACCCGTCGCCGTGACCGCGGCGGCGTAGGTCTGGCCGACCTGGCCGCTCGGCAGCGCGCTGCTCGTGATGCTGAGCGCGGCTACCGGCAACGAGGCGAGCGCCGCATCTACGCTGATGAAGCCGTAGCCGGAGTCGTAGTCGGGAGGCGTAGCGGCGATCGCCTGCGCAGTGTTCTCCAGCGCAGCGGTGATCTGCGCGGCGGTGAGTGCGGGTTGCGCCTGCAACATCAGCGCCGCGGCGGCGGCCGCGTGCGGCGTGGCGGCGGAGGTGCCGAAGAAACTCGGGAAACTCGTGTCGTTGGCGCACTGGGCGACCGAGGAGCTGTCGGTGACCCCGTAGTCAGCCAGCGGGTACAGGAAGAACGTGGTGTTGACCCCGTCGGGGCCGACGAACTGCGGCTTCTGGCGCACCACGGGCGTGATGGCGTTGCCCGAGGTGTCGAACAGGATCGGATCGCCGCCGGCGGACGAGTAGGACTCGAGCTTCGGCGGGGAAGTGCCGCACAGTGGCGTGTCGGCAAAGAATGCCGCGGCGACGGCGGCGGCTCCCGTGGCGCCGGGATGTCCCTGCAGCGTCGGGCTGTTGGTAGCGAATTTGTTGATGGTGCTGCAGGCGCAGTCGTCCTCGACGACCAGCTTGATTCTACCGGGCGCGGAGGTGCCGTTCGCCAGCCCGATCCGGAACTGCAGCGTTGTATTGCCGTTGACAGCGGCGCTGGCGTTGGCGGGGACGCCGATGATCAGCACCTGGACCGGATCGGCGCCAGTCGCATTCGGGCCGGTGCAGGTGACGGCGGTGCCGTCGAGGTTGATCACGGTGAAACCGCTCGCCCCGCTGACGCAGAGGTCGATGCTGCTGCTCGCGCCCGGGCTGCCGGCTGCACCCGTCACGAACGGCTGATCCCACTCGACCACAATGGCGATGAATTCCCCCGGCTGCAGAGCCGGAATCGTCACCGACAGCGACGTGGCGCTGGTAGCGCCGGACGTGTCGAAATTCAGCAGTTGCTCGCCGGCGTTCGGCCCGCTGCCCTGGTCGGTGAACTTCGGTGCGAGGTTGTCGTAGGACTGCCGGCCGTTGTTGCCCGCCGCCGAGAAGTAGGCGACGCCCTTCGCGGCCACGCTGTCGACCGCCTGCGCGATCAGGCCGTCCTGGAAGAAAGGCTCATCGTAGTAGCCGACGTCGTCCGCGATCACCCTGGCGCCGGCCGCAGCGAGCGCGGTAATGCCGTTAGCGAAGTCGGCCTCGCCCTCCGAAGCGGTGTGAAAGGCGAGAGTCGCACCGGGTGCCACGTCGTGCACGATCTGCAGCAGTGCCCGCCCCTCATCCGCGTAGGGCGGGAACTGTGGCGGCCCGTAATCCAGGCACGTACCCTGAGAGGAGAGCTGACCGGCCTCCTCGAGCACGTTGACGCTTGCGGGCAGGTCCCCGGTGGAGGTGTCCTTCTGGGCATCGGCGGTGAAGCCGGCTGGTGCGTAGCCTGCTGCGCCCCGGGGAACTCCGCTCCCGGGCTGCTCGTAGACGGCATAGCAGTTGAAGCTGTCGGAGAGTACTCCGACCGTCACACCCGAGCCGTCCAGCCCCGCCCAGCCAGCGCGCAACGTGGCGCTGCCCTGGGCAAAATCGCCCTGCGAGGTGACCGCACCCGCGCGCGTGCGCGACAGGGCAGCGCGCATCGAGATCACCTCGGCGCGGGCGCCCGCGGCGTCGATGCTGCGCACCGGCAGCCAGCCGCTGACGTCGTTCGAGTAAACCGACGGGTGCTGCAGCCCGAGGGTGACGAGCGCGGCCTTCAGTTGCTGCGGGTCGCCGCGCGTCACGGCGTCGATCAATACCAGGGGCTCACCGCCCCCCGGTTGCATGAAATGCGCGGCGGGACTCAGCGACCGCAGGTCTGCCAGGAGGCTCCCCGGACGTGCGAGGGTCGCATGACGCGCGAGATCGGCGAGGGCGCCATCGAGCTTGCCTCCGCTGAGGCTGCGCTGTTGCGCGGCGCTGCGGCTGCCGAAGGCCATCAGCCGGCTCGCGGGTGCCGCGGCGGGGATCTGCCGCTGGGCGGGGCGCACCGCCGGGCTGGCTGAGGAGGCGGCTAACACCGCGACCAGGGCCAGAGTGCCGGCAGCGAGGCGCCCTGGTGTCATGCGAATCATTCTGTCTCCACGATTCCGTCAGGCGCCTGCCAACCGGCAGGGTGCGGATGCCAGCGTCGCCTGCAGCGTCACTGTACTGAAATGAGAGCGCAAGGTGTGATCGGCTGCAAGCCGATGTCGTGACGGATTGCGCATTTTGTAAGCAATTGGGCCGACGTTTGCGCAGGTTGTCGCCATGCGGCGAAGTCCCTGGGTTCCGAATGCGCCTATCGCCGCTCGATCGGCGCCCGGGGCGCTAATTGGCGCAGTCCGCCTTGATGAGGAGCCGGCGCTGGTGCACGGCGTAGAGGCCGATCATTATCCAGACGACGTTCATCGCTGCCGACGGCAGCGCACCGTTCCAACCGCTGTTCACTACGAATCCGGCGGCGCCCAGGATGTTCATGAGCTGATACGTGAGCGACTCCGCCCTCAGCCGCCCGGTGGACAGCAGGGCGTAAGCGGCGAGAATCAGAGCCGCACCGACCCATCCGATCACTTCGACCGCGAGCTTCATAGACTGTCTCCCCCGAGGAAACCCGCGACTTCAGTCGCGGGTTGCTTAGGCTGGCCTCGGAACCTCAGGTGGTGGCGCTGCGGCGCCCGGACGCGCGGACAGCGCCATCATGATGAGCGCCCAACCACCGAAGAGCAGGCTGATGCCGAACAGCAGCCCGAGCGCCCACAGCGCGGTGCCGGGCAGGCCCAGGAACAGGATCGCACCGAGTATCACGTCGACGATGCCGCTCGCCAGCATCCATCCCCAGCGGCCAGAAGGCGCGCTACGATGCCGGAGGGCATACATGATGGTGACGACACCGTCGACCAACAGGAATGCAATGAGCACCGCGGTCAGCGACACGCGCCCCACCAGCGGCCAGCCGATGAGCAGTACACCGGCGACGATGCCGACGATGGCCGACAGGAGCGACCAGCCGAACCCCGGGGCCTGACGGGCGCGGAACGTGGTCACCAGCCCCACGATGCCGGTGATCAACAGCATCCAACCGAAGAACAGGGTCGCCGCGACCGTGGCGATGACCGGTGCCATCACGGCCAGCAGACCGAGTATCACCAGTACGATCCCCTCGAACAGAAACCATCCCCAGTGGCGGCGCAAAGCCCCGGCGAGCGCGTCGCGAACCTTAAGGACCTCATCGGCGGAAGCTGCTGTCATGGCTGTTATTCCCTGAGTCAGGGGAAGGGAAAAATACCGCGCAATTATACCCGCCGGGTTCCCAGCCGTGTCCGCAGCGTGGACTTCGCTGCACTCAGGTGGCAGGCAGGTCGGTGCGGTGTTGGCTCACGGCGCTGCCATCCGTGCTCCTCAGACCGCGAAACACCACGCTGGAGAGGATTGTTGCGGCGCCGAGGGCAACGAACGCCTCATGGACGCCGCCAATCATCTGCGGCGCAGCGGTATGAAAGCGGTCGGGCACGAAGGCCGCCGCGACCAGCGAGGCTGCCGCGACGCCGAAGCTCAGGGATAGCTGCTGCGCGGTGCTTGCGATGGTGCTGGCACTGCCGGTCGCCGGTGCACTGACATCGGCGTAGACCAGCGTGTTCATGCTGGTGAACTGCAGTGACTGCAGGAAGCCGTAGGCGGCGGACTGGACCACGATCTGCCACACCGGCGTGCCGGCTCCGATGACGGCGAAGGACATGATGATCAATCCCAGCAGAGCCGTGTTGGAGACCAACACGGTGCGGTAGCCGAAGCGGGCGAGGATCGCCGGCATGGTCAACTTCAGGCTCATGGAGGCGAGTGCCTGCGGCATCATGAGCAGCCCCGACTGAACGGGAGTGTAGCCGAGCCCGACCTGGTAGAGCAGCGGGAGCAGAAACGGCACTCCGCCGATACTGATGCGGGCGAAAAAGCCACCCGACACCGCCGCGCGGAAAGTACGAACGCGGAACAGACCCAGGTCCAACAGCGGATGCGAGACCTGCGTGGTGTGCAACCCGTAGCCCGCGAGCAGCAGCCCCGAGAGTGCCAGCAGCGCCAGGATTGCCGCCGTGCTCAGGCGATGCTCGCCGAATACCTCCAGCACATACGACAGCAGTGCGATGCCGGAGCTGAACAACAGAAGTCCCGCGAGGTCCAGCGGCGGCGTGTCGGCTTCCCGGTAGTCCGGGAGATTCCGGTACACCAGGTACAGCCCGACGAGGCCAATCGGGACGTTCAGAAAGAAAATCACGCTCCAGTGGAAGTAGTGGGTGATCACTCCTCCTGCGATCGGCCCAAGCATGGGGCCGATCATGGCCGGCACCGCCACGAAGCTCATCGCGCGCACCAGCGCGGATTTCGGAAACGCGCGCACCAGCGTGAGCCGTCCCACCGGCACGAGCATGGCCCCGCCGCAACCCTGCAGGACGCGGAAAGCCACCAGCAGATGGATGTTGCGCGCCAGGCCGCACAGCAGCGAGCCGGCTGCGAACAGGCCGATTGCGCCGGCGAACACCCGGCGCGTGCCGAAGCGGTTCGCCATCCAGCCGCTGATGGGAATGAAGATGGCGAGGCTCAGCATGTAGCTCGACAGCACGGCCTTCATGCTGAGCGGAGCCACCTGCAGCGCGTGGGCGATGCTCGGTACCGCCGTGTTGAGGATGGTGGTGTCGAGGGACTGCATGAAGAACGCGACCGCGACGAGCCACGGCAACAGCGGAGCCGGGGTCTGGGACTCGGTCGGGGCAGGGGCGGCGTTGGTCATGCGGTGCAGCGGTTCGCAGAGCGTCGCAGTATATGCGGACCCGCACCAGGCCCGAGCGCCCTCGGTCGAGCTGCAGGCGCTGGACACCCCGGTCGCAGGAGCTGAAGATCCTGCGCAGGTGATCACGCTTGCGGTCTTCGTCCGCGAGGCCCCATGGATCCGGGTGAGCTGACGCTGTACCTCCACCAGCACATTCCCCTGTCGCAAGCGATGGGCGTCTCGGTGGTGGCGATCGATGAGAATGCGGTCACTCTGCGGGCGCCACTCGCGCCGAACCTCAATCATCAGCAGACCGTGTTCGGGGGCAGCGCGTCGGCGGTCGCGATTCTTTCCGGCTGGGCGCTGTTGCATGTGCGTTTGCACGCCGAGGGCAGCGCCGACCGCCTGGTGATTCAACGCAATCTAATGGAGTATCAGCAGCCGATTTTCGGGCCATTCACGGCGCGCTCGACGCTCGAGCGTCCGGACCACTGGAGGCAGTTCACCGCCACGCTGGCGCGCAAGGGCAGGGCGAGAGTCGCGGTAGCAGCGGTGCTCGAGCACGCGGATCAGGTTGTCGGCAGATTCAATGGCCAGTTCGTCGCTTTGGCAGGCGACAGGGGGCGTTGACCCTGCTGGCCCGGATGACCGTCGGCGCAGGCCGTGAGCGGCGGTACTACGAAAGTGTCGTTCTCGACCCTGACGGCAACCGCATCGAACTCACTGTCTGAGGCCGTCCGTTTGCGGTGATGGCTATGCTTTCTTCTCAGCGTCGCGCCTGCGGGCGGCGGCTGCCTGAGGGTCGACCGTGATATCGATCCACCTTTGATCGGGCGAGGCCTCGGCGGCGTAGTTGTCGTGCCAGTTCCACCACTTGTACGGCGGGGTCTGGGGGTAACCCTGCGGCGAGTCCTCCCAGCTCTCTTGCCGGCCGAGCGGCGTGATATCGAGGTAGCTCAAGGTGCTCCCCATCGCCTCATCGCCGCGGTTGTTGATGAAGTACGTGCGGAACACCCGCCGGCCGTCGCGGAAGAACACGTTGTGGCCGTGCCATTCGTTGACGCCGAAGTCGGTATCGAAGCTGTCGGTGATGGTGTACCAGGGCATCTCCCAGCCCATGCGCGCCTTGAGGCGCGCGATGTCCGCCTGCGGCCCGCGCGAAGCGTAGGCGAGGGTGGTGTCGCGAGCGTTCAGGTGGGCCAGGTGGGCCACCTGGTCGGCGCCGAGGGAGCAGCCGCGGCAGGCGTGCTCCGGCCAGCCGAACACCCCGGGCTCGAAGAAGGCCCGGTAGACGATCAGCTGCCGGCGGCCCTCGAACAGGTCGAGGAGGCTGACCTTGCCCCGGGGCCCCTCGAATTCGTACGTCTTCTCGACGGCCATCCACGGCATCCGCCGGCGTTCGGCAGCCAGGCCGTCGCGGGCCCGCGTCAGGGCCTTTTCCTTCATGAGCATCTGCTGGCGTTGAGCCTCCCAGGCCTCTCTCGACACGACCGCCGGGATGCGCATGGCGGGTTGTTGGCCGTTACGGTCCTTCTCAGGTGTCTTGGTCGCGGTCATGGTCGTCTCCGGGTTGGGCGAGGGCTCCTGTGAGACAGCGTGGCATGGGCCGTTGATCGGTGTGAGTAACAAATGTGGCGCGATTCAGGGCCACCTGCTCGAGCTGGCGCTGCGCGACCAACGCCGTGAACGAGCTCTGTGAGATTCGTGACGCGAATCTGATCCGAGCCCGTTGAGCGGGACCTTGGCCGGGGCGGAGTTGGGACCTTGGCCGGGGCGCGAGTTGGGATCCCACAACGCACGATGCGGTGAAGATGTATATAATTGGTTTGTTGACTGCGCCGGGCACCGCGGGGCAGTCAGGCGCCGTGTCATATCGTCAGCGGGGGTCATGGAGGTGACCATCATGGCGACCAAGAGGCGACCTGGGCACGATGGCGATTTATGGACAACTGCCGACCTTGTCAAGCTGAGGCGTCTGGCGAGGGACCGAACGGCGGTGGTCGAGGCAGCGAAAGCATTGGGGCGCACCCCGGCAGCAGTCCAGCAGAAAGCCATACGCAGCGGCATATCATTTCGCGCTGAGTCGCGCCGACTCATGTAGGCCCCGGCGCGGAAGCACTGTCCTTCAGGATCGGGGAGGAAGCGCGGCTCCATCGACCCGTCGAAGCTCAACGGACGATGGGGCCTGCTTTCGTTAACCCGGTGACTGGTTGATGCGAATAGCCCGCAAGCCGCTCTGTGTCAGGTCGAGCTCGCTGACCGCACCAGGATCGTGGGTTAGACGCCAGTACGCCGACAGCGGCTGATCCAGCGCTTGCAGCAGAAGCGCACGAATCCCGCTGTAGTGCCCCACCAGAACCACGGTGCCACCTGCGTGGTGCTCCAGCAGCATTCTCAGCACATCGGCGACCCGCGCCGACAGGTCCTGCAGCGACTCGCCCTCCGGGAAGCGGACCAGCTGCGGCGCGCTCAGCCACCGCTGTAGCAGCTCGGGCCATTGGGCCTGCACTTCAGCGCGCGTCTTCCACTGCCACAGGCCGTAGTGGACATCATTGAGTCCATCCAACACGTGCGGCGCGATGGCACAAGCTGACCCGATCTCCTGACCCGTTTGGACGCACCGCTGCAACGGGCTCGTATAGACAACCACTGGCTGCCACCTCGCCGCGATGAAGGCGGCAGCGGCACGAGCCTGTTCGCGGCCCCTCGCCGTCAGCGGCAGGTCCTCACGACCGCGGAATCGTTCGGGATCGATGCCTTCTACGTGACCGTGCCGCACCAGCAGGAGTCTGCTCATGGGCTCGTGCCTGGCTTGTGACTGTCAAGCGGTGGCCTGTTTGATGAGTCTCCGTCCGGCCAGCCCAAAGATCAGTCGCGTGATACCGGTCAGCAGCAGATTCACTCCCACCAGAGTGCCGATGGCCCAGGCGGAGCTAGAGGGCCAGTGGACCCAGATCAACACGCCCAGCAGCAGCGCGACGATTCCGTTCAACAGCAGCCAGCCGGAAGGGTACTCGCGCCGCAGCCGGAAGTAGGTGACGATGTCCAAGACTCCAACCACGAAGATCACTATCGCCAGCAGAGCTGTGAGTGTGTCAATCGCCAGCAGTGGATGCGTCAGGACATAGACTCCGCCGAGCACGAAGGCAATGGCGCTCAAGATCTGCAGGAAAACCCGCTGCGCGCTGCCACCTCTCAAGGTGGCGATGAAATGCGCCACGCCGCCGAGGATCAGCAGCCAGCCAAGCAGCCGGGCGATTCCCCCGACCGCGGTTGCCGGTTCAATGATGGCGAACAGGCCCAGCAGGATGAACAGCACCGCCGCCAGAATGTACCAACCCGTGAATCTCCTTGCCCGCTCCACTACCGGACGTTCCGTGGCCATGTGACACCTCCCGCGATTCGGACCGTCCGATCGCCTCTGGATTTGACGTCCTGCAACCGCAGAACATCGCTGTGTTGAATGGCCACAGTGTAATACCGGCGCCGTTCCTGCAGCCGTCTCGCCGCCTGCCGCGCAAGAGCGCGGCCGCCATCCGGCAACCGAGCGCATGTCAACACGCGCCGCTGACGCTCTCGATACCCACGGTTCTCACCTTCCGGCCTGCGATCCGACAGGCTAGTATGTTTGCCGGGAAGGAGTGGGCCGACGGCTGGAATTGGGGCCCAACCTTGGGCGTCGGCGTCAGCGTGGCTGCTCGTCGCCTGCACAGCCAACTGTGCGTCGGGCGAGCCGACTTTGCGCGAACGCGCGGGGAACGCGTACGAAGGGGACTGCCATGTTTCGAGCAAGACCTGTCACTGCGCTCGTTGTGGGGCTGACGCTGTTGGTGGCCTGCGCAGCCAACACGACACTTACATCGACGTGGAGATCACCCGATGCACAGGCGATCAGTCTCGCCGGCAGATCGATCGCGGTGGTGTTTGTTACCAGCGAGGAAAGCCTGCGTCGCACCGGCGAGAATGCCGTCGCGCTCAATCTGTCAGCCAGAGGGGCTCGCGGCTGGGGGACATACCGCCTGCTGCCCGCCGCGCAGAGTGCGAGTCTGGCCCCCGAGGCAGCTCAAGCGTTGTTGAGGTCGGCCGGTGCGGAGGCGGTGGTGATGATGCGGGTGGTGGGCAGCAATCAGCGCATCACCTACACGCCCGGATGGACCGGTAATCCCGGGTTTGGGCCGTACTGGCGCCAGGGATGGGCTCAGCCCGGCAATCTGCGAACAGACACCTTGGTGTCCGTTGAGACGCTGGTCTATTCACTGCCGGACGCTCAGAATTCGCAGCTGCTGTGGGCGAGCACCAGCCGTACCACCAACCCCAGGGATATCAACGCGCTGGTGACGCAGGTTGCTGACGCAAACGCCAGGGAGATGGTCAGACAGGGGTTCCTCGCTCGCTGACGACCGGCGGCGGCACGCGCTGCACCTCGCGCCGCAGCGCGTAGCGCTGCATCTCACCGCCAGCGGCGCGCCCGATCGCGCCTGATTCATCCCCTGACTTGATCCTCGAGATCCTCCTGATCCTCGTCCTCCCAGTCCTGCCACTCTACATCGTGGATTCTCAGGTATCCGGAAACGGCTGCCCCAATGGTTGGAAAGAAATGCCTCTCGCCAAACTGCGTCAGCAAGCCGAACCGCTTCAGTTTGTCCTTTACGGGATCTTTGAGTTCGGCGAAACAAAGCTCCATCCCTTGCGCATGCAATGTCCGGTCCAATTCGGCGAGAATGTCGGCGGCGGTGACGTCCACGCTGGTGACCGGCTCCGCCGCAACCACCAGCCAGCGCACCTGCGTCGGCGATTTGGCGACGGCATCCAGTGCGCGCTCCCTGAAGAATTCGGC
>Ga0123356_10005588_pt1 | contig 12789 bp, 11 predicted proteins | sample TergutEmb28metaG_2_FD_92546 | JGI IMG/M metagenome (GOLD analysis project Ga0123356, IMG submission 92546) | Embiratermes neotenicus P3 segment gut microbial communities from Petit-Saut dam, French Guiana - Emb289 P3 | ecosystem: Host-associated > Arthropoda: Insects > Digestive system > Gut ... | reverse complement strand
GTATCAAAAAAGGGGGGGCGCGGTCTTTCGTGCTCCTCTTTTTTTATGGTTTCGCCCTGCAATCAGGTTGGTTGGATTTCTACATCGATATGCAGCATCCGCGCAATCTCTTTTTGTGACTCGTATACCCGTTCGGCTACGAAATCGCAGAATGGGTTATCAATCCCGCGAAGTTGATATGATCGTATCAGGCTCAAATAGTCGCTCCGCAGTACAGGCGGGATGATTGCCGGCACGAAGCCGTCCTGTATCAGCGCGAGGTTCATTAGCAGGCGCCCGACGCGCCCGTTTCCGTCTATGAACGGGTGGATTGTCACGAATTTCAGGTGGAGCAGTGCGGCGAATTTTAGCGGGTGGATTGTTCCGCGGGCAGTATTAATCCATAGTATAAGGTCATCAACAAGGCCGTTAATCTCGTTGGCTGCAGGGAAGACAAAGTCCGTTCCGCTGACGATAATGCTTTTTTCGCGCCATATTCCGGCGTTTTCTTCGTCGATCGCCTGATAAAAAAGCCTGTGTATTGTTTTGATATCATCAATGCCAATCGTGCCGCTTTTAAAAATTGAGAACACATAATCGTAGGCTTTGCCGTGCCCGATTGCCTCATAGATTTCCCGCAGCGGTTTTCCGCCTACTGTCAGCCCGTCTTCGAGTACTACCTTGGTTTCGATTTCTGTGAGCGTGTTGCCTTCAAGCGCGTTGGAGGACCATGTAAGCCCGATTCGGTAGTAGTCCCGCAGCTGCCCCAGTACCGGCTCTTCAAAGGGGCGCAGAGCGTCGATTGCCGCCTTGTATGTGTCTGTTTTTTTGAATATGTCCATTGGCGCGGTTACCGCCGTTCGAGCGCCAGGTGATCATGGCATGCTTGCTGCACGGGGTCTTCGCCTAAGTAGACGGTTGATTTTACGATTGTTCCCAAGCCTATCTGCGAGCGGATGTCGAAACTGTCGGAGGCGCGCTTGATGTTGGGGAGGCCAAGGCCCGCGCCGAAGCCCAAGCTCCTTATCCAGTCGGTGGCTGTTGAAAAGCCTTCTTCCATTGCCTGGTCTACGTCCGGTATTCCGGGGCCGGTGTCTTTCGCGATGATTTCTACCCTGTCGTCCCCGATGTAGCACGACAGTTTCCCGCCGTCGGAGTGGGCTACCATGTTTATCTCCAATTCGTAGCTGGCGATGGCTACCCGGCGTATGAGTTTCGGGCTGAGGCCGCGCTCCTTGAGCACCCGGCGGATTTCGTTGGACGCGCTGCCGCCGTTTTCGAAGTCGAACTTTTTTATGCTGAATTCGCGGAAGTACCGCCCGCATGCCGTTGCGTTGGTGGTTTCTGCGGGTTGGGTGGCCGACTGCTCGGTTTCTATGCGGTTGACCTCCTTGTTCATCTCGAAGAGGACTTTGGACATGATGTCGCCCGCGGTAACGATGCCTACTAATTTCTCTTCCCGGCTGAGCACGGGGAAGCGCCCGAAGCCGTAGCGCTCGAACCACGAGATGGCGAACGTGAGCGGCATGTCGTCTTCGAGCACGATGAGGTTGCGCACCATGTGGCCCTCCACCGTGTCTTCTATGTAGCCGAAATCGAGCGCGCGGAGGATGTTGTCTATGCTCACTAAGCCGAATAGACGCCCGTTTTCGGCTATGGGTACGCCGGAGATTTGGCGCTCCTGCATTATCTTCTGGACGTGGCGCAGGGTGTCTACCCTGTTGGCGGTGATGGGGTCGGCGGTCATTACGTCGCGTACCTTGAGCTTGAAGACGATCTCGAGGGTCAAGAGCGACGAGCGCGAGGGCTCGACTAAGGATTGTGTTTTAGTTGATGGCATATCTATAATATATTATGTGCAAACACTAAATTGTAAAATAATTGACCTTTCCGCAATGATTTCCCGTCTACCCCGCATCCCGAAGGGATGCACTGCCTGGTAGAAAAGGTGCCAATCCCGATAATTCCTGCATCCCGAAGGGATGCACAGCCTGGTCGAATTTAGCCCGCTTTTTTTTCTATCAGCTTGCCTAAGAGCACGCAGGCCTCGAATTTTGCCAGCGGCGAGTGGAGCAGCGTAATGTCCAATTCCTCGGCTAATTTGGCGATTTTCTCGGGCAGCGGCTTGTTTTGGGCAATGACCACCCCGGCGGCGTCGACCATGGAGGCGGTGCGGATGGCCTGGTCGGAGGAGAGGGAGGTAACCAGCAGCGGGACCGGCTTTTCCATCATAAGGACGTCGCTCATCAGGTCGGAGACTATTACGCTCTCGGCTCCGCACGTGTCGAATGAGGAGGATTTTGTGATTACCCGGGCGTTCAGGGTTTCGACGATATCGTTAAAATTTATCATTTAGACCTCAACAAGTTGAATAATTTGTCAATCAGGAATATAAATATAATTTATGCCACGCGGGGTTGTGCTATTTTTTTTAAAAAAATGTGTTTTATTCTAAGGGCGGCCGCGGCGTTTCCGGGCCGGAATTTGTTGGCGCGGCGCGGGGTGGCGGCGTATTGAAAATGTAAAATCTTCAAAAACAGAAAAAAAACCACATCTGGCCGTGTGAATTAATTATTTTCAATATAATAGGGTGTAGTGGGCCTGTTTTCCCGCCATCTCCCTGCGGTTTTGGCTTGAAACAATAACAAACAGTACTAATCACTAAGTTCTCAGGAGGTACGCCGTATGCCCCAGAGCATGCCGGTAATGACAGATTTGACGCCTGAGCTTGAAGCTTTCATCGCCGAATGGAAGGACAAGCCCGGCAGTCTCATCATGGTCCTGCACAAGGTCCAGCAAGTTTACAAATACATCCCCCGCGATGTGGCGCTGACCGTTTCTCGGAAGCTGGACATCCCGCTCGCCAAGATTTACGGCGTGATGACGTTCTACCACTACTTCAAGTTAGAGCGCCCGGGCGACCACCAGATCGCGGTGTGCATGGGCACGGCCTGCTACCTCAAGGGCGGCGGCGACCTAATTAAGGAGTTGGAGAGGCAGCTCGGCATTGGGGTCAACTGCACCACGGAAGACGGCAGGTTCTCGCTGTCGGCGGTGCGCTGCGTGGGCTGCTGCGGGTTGGCGCCGGCGATTACGGTCGACGGCGAGGTGTTCGGCTGCGTCCCGACATCCCGTATTACGGAAATATTGGACAAATACAGGTAGGCCCGGCGTCCATGCACCGTACGCTGTCCGACTATATTGTTGATTTGGCGCAAAATTCCGTTGAGGCGGGCGGCGGTGTGGTAATAGTCGACCTGATAGAGCGGGAAGACGGCACAGTCAAGGTCTACATAGCAGACAACGGTTCGGGGATGGACGAGGCGACTCTGGCGCGGGTGCGCGACCCGTTTTTCACCGATGGCGTGAAGCACGAGAAGCGCAAGGTAGGATTAGGCATATCGTTTCTGGCGCAGTTCATGGCCCAGTGCGGCGGAACCTGGGATATAGCCTCGGAGAAGGGCGTGGGGACATCGCTGTTTTTTGAGTACAACAGCAAGCACCCCGACGCACCGCCGATAGGAGACCTGGCCGCCATGATTACCTGCTGCCTGACGCTGCCCGGCGAGTTTGACATGAAGTTCACGCGGACGCTGGGGGAGGAGTCCTACGAAGTCATGCGGTCGGAAGTGATAGGGGTTTTTGGAGATATAAGTGACGCGGAGACGCTTCTGGCGCTACGCGAGTTTGTACGAGCATCCGAAAAAGAACTAACCGAAAAGGGGAATTGAATATGGCAAAGCTGACATTGGCGGATCTGAAGAAGCTCCGCGATGACAAGAAGAAGGAGATTGTGAAGCGCGACTCCGACGGCAAGACGACGCAGATCATCATCGGCATGGGCACGTGCGGTATCGCTGCCGGCGCCAAAGACGCGTTTGGCGCGTTTTTGGATGAGATCGAGGCGCTGGGATTAGGCGGCGAAGTCACGGTTACGCAGACAGGCTGCATGGGGCTGTGCTACGCGGAGCCGACCGTCGAGGTGATTTCACCCGACATGCCGGCCATCGTCTACGGCAACGTGAAGGGCGCCCTTGCCAAGCGAATAGTGAAAGAGCACATTGTCGACAAGAAGATCATCGGCGACAATGTTTTCGGTAAACCCATGGCAGACATCGTAAAGTGACGGGGGAGAGAAATGAAGAAATTTAAAAACTACATACTGATATGCGGCGGCACGGGCTGCGAGTCCAGCAAGGCCGACGAAATTTACCGCAACTTCACGACCGAGCTCGTTGCCAACGGCTTGGCCGACGAAACGCAGGTCATCAAGACCGGCTGCTTCGGCTTCTGCGAGAAAGGCCCTATCGTAAAGGTGCTGCCTGACGAAAGTTTCTACGTCCACATCAAGCCGGAAGACGTGAAGGAACTCGTAGCGGAGCACATCGTCAAGGGGCGCCGCGTAGACAGGCTGCTCTACGACTCGACCTCCTGCAAAAAGTCGGGCAAGATCGACGACATCGGCTTCTACCAGAAGCAGGTGCGCGTGGTTTTGCGCAACTGCGGCTTCATAGACCCCGAAAACGTAGACGAATACATCGCCCGCGACGGCTACGCAGCGCTCGAAAAGGTGCTGTTCGAAATATCGCCTGACGATGTAGTCGAAGAACTCAAGAAAGCCGGCCTGCGCGGCCGCGGCGGCGCGGGGTTCCCCACGTGGCGCAAGTGGATGTTCACGAAAGACACGCAAAGCGATGAAAAGTACATCGTCTGCAACGCCGACGAAGGCGACCCGGGCGCGTACATGGACCGCAGCATATTGGAAGGCGACCCGCACTCGGTCCTCGAAGCCATGACCATCGCCGGGAAGACCGTAGGCGCGAACCGCGGCTACATCTACATCCGCGCCGAGTACCCGCTGGCGATCCACCGCCTTGAAGTCGCCATCAAGCAGGCCAAGGAGTTCGGGCTGCTGGGCGAAAATATCCTTAACAGCGGCTTCTGCTTCGATGTTGAGATAAGGCTCGGCGCCGGCGCGTTCGTGTGCGGCGAAGAGACCGCGCTCTTAGCGTCGCTTGAGGGCAAGCGCGGCATGCCCATCCCGCGTCCGCCGTTCCCGGCGACCAAGGGGCTCTGGGGCAAGCCGACTATCATCAACAACGTAGAAACCTGGGCCAACATTCCCGTCATCATCACCAAGGGCGGGGACTGGTTCTCAAGCATAGGAACAGAAACCTCCAAGGGTACCAAGGTCTTCGCGCTCACGGGCAAAATCAAAAACTCCGGCCTCATAGAAGTGCCTATGGGCACCACCCTGCGCGAAATCGTCTACGAGATCGGCGGCGGCGTACCCAACGGCAAGAAGTTCAAGGCCGTGCAGACTGGCGGTCCCTCCGGCGGCGTTATCACTGCCGATAATTTAGACACGCCCATAGACTTCGAGAACCTCGCGAAACTCGGCTCGATCATGGGGTCGGGCGGGATGATCGTGATGGACGAAGACAACTGCATCGTAGACTTCGCCAAGTTCTACTTGGAGTTCACGATCGACGAGTCCTGCGGGAAGTGCTCACCCTGCCGCATCGGCGGGCGCCAGCTCTTCAACTATCTCGAAAAAATCACGAACGGCGAGGGCAGCGAAGACGACATCCGCAAGATGCGCCTAATCAGCCAGGCCATGCAGAGGGCGTCTCTGTGCGCGCTCGGCCAGACCGCGTCGTTCCCGGTTATCTCTACGCTCACATACTTCGAAGGCGAGTACATGACGCACATCAAGGAACGCAAGTGCCCGTCCGGCACGTGCGAGAAGCTGGTGCGCTACCTGATAGTGGCCGAAAAGTGCAAGGGCTGCAGCCTCTGCGCGAAGAAGTGCCCGGCCAACTGCATCACGGGCGAAATAAAGAAGCCGTACGTGGTAGATCAGGCCAAGTGTATCAAGTGCGGTGAGTGCGAGAGAGTGTGTAAATTCGCGGCAGTCGTAAAGAACTAAAACCTCCAAGGAGCAAACGGATGGACAAAATGATTAATTTGAAGATAAACGGACAGGCCGTTACCGTAAAGGAGGGGACGACGATCCTCGAGGCTGCCCGTCAAATTGCTGTAAAGATCCCCACGCTGTGCTGGCACCGCGACATTGAGCCGTGGGCCGCCTGCGGGATCTGTATTGTGAAGGTGGAAGGCTCACCCAAGATGCTGCGCGCCTGCGCGGCCGCCGTCCAGGAAGGGATGAGCATCATCACGCACGACTCCGAAATCGTGGAAGTGCGCAAGACAGTGCTCGAACTGATCCTGTCTGCCCACCCCAACGACTGCCTCGCCTGCCCGCGCAACCAGAACTGCGAACTGCAGACGCTGGCCGCCGAGTTCGGCATCCGCGAGATACCGTTCCCGCACAGCATCAGAGAACTGCCTACCGACACAAGCACGACATCGCTCGAGCTCAACCCGGAAAAGTGCGTCCTCTGCGGCCGCTGCGCCAAAGTATGCCAGAACATGCAGGACGTGTGGGCGCTCGAATTCCTCGGACGCGGCGAGAAAAACCGCATCGCGCCCGCGGCAGACGTCCTCCTCAACGACAGCCCGTGCATCAAGTGCGGCCAGTGCTCCGCGCACTGCCCCGTCGGCGCGATATACGAGAAGTCGGAAGAGCACATCGTCTGGAACGCGCTGCGCAAGCCCGACGTATACGCCGTGGTGCAGATAGCGCCGGCCGTCCGCGTCGCGATAGGCGAAGCGTTCGGCCAGCCGTCAGGCACCGTCGAAACCGGCAAGCTCTACGCCGCGCTCAGACAACTCGGGTTTAAAGCGGTATTCGACACCAACTTCGCCGCCGACCTCACCATTATGGAAGAGGGCAGCGAGTTCGTCGAACGCTTCTCGAAGAAAGACACCCTGCCGCTAATAACAACGTGCTGCCCGGCGTGGGTCGATTACTTAGAGAAGTTCTACCACGAGATGATCCCGCATTTCTCAACGGCAAAGTCGCCGCAGGCAATGCTCGGCGCCCTGTCGAAGACCTACTACGCTGAAAAGATGGGGGTCGATCCGAAGAGCATCTTCATGGTGTCTATCATGCCCTGCACCGCCAAGAAGTTCGAGATTTCCCGCTCCAAGGAGATGTCGTCCAGCGGCCAGAAAGACATAGACATCTCGCTGACTACAAGAGAGCTCAGCCGGATGATCAAGTCGGCAGGCATAGACTTCAACAGGCTGCCTGACGAACAGGCCGACACGATCCTCGGCGAGTACACCGGCGCCGGCACGATCTTCGGTGCGACAGGCGGCGTGATGGAAGCCGCGCTGAGAACCGCCTACTACCTGATAACGAAGAAGGAGCTGCAGGGCGATGCCATAAACTTCACGGCAGTCCGCGGCCTCGACGGCGTCAAGGAAGCGAAGATCGACGTAGCGGGAACCGAAGTAAGGGTAGCCGTAGCCCACGGCATGGCCAACATCACCACCGTGTTAGACAAGGTGAAGGCAGCGCTGGCCGCAGGCAAGGAAACCCCGTACCACTTCATAGAGGTAATGGCCTGCCGCGGCGGATGCGTAGGCGGAGGCGGCCAGCCCTACGGAGCCGACGACGAAGTACGCGCGGCGCGAACAGCCGGCATCTACAAAGATGACGAAATGTCCAAAAAACGCTGCTCGCACCACAACCCCCAAATCACAAAGGTCTACGAGGAATTCCTCGGAAAACCGCTGTCCGAAAAGTCCCACCACCTCCTGCACACGGGCTACACCCCGAGGCCGGAATACAGGTGGTAAACTGTCGGTAGGGTAGGGGAATTGTTGTGGTGGTGTTGATGTTTTGATTGTTGGAAAATCAGGCGTGTCTTACCAAGGGCACGCCTTTTTTGTAGCGAACGGTCCGATTTTTTTGGACCGTTGGATAGTGGATTTCAGTTATTCGAAAATTTCGAATAACTCGACAAGTTAGTAGGAATTCAGTAATTTTAGGGGGATTAGGGATGAAGCAGGAAAAGAAAAACGAGGTAACAATCCGCAGCAGCGCGGCAGAATATTTGACTTATGTTACCGCTACAGGCGATAATTCGCAATCAGTTGAAATGCGCTATCAAGACGAAAACATTTGGTTGACACAGAAACTGTTAGCTACTCTTTATGACGTTAGTATTGCCGCAATCAATCAGCATCTGAAGAGGATATTTGATGATGCCGAGTTGGAACGGGAGGCAACTATTAAGAAATACTTAATAGTTCAAGATGAGGGTAGTCGTGCTGTTTCAAGAGAGATAGACCATTATAATTTGCAAGCAATCATAGCCGTAGGTTTCAAAATAAACAACGAACGCGCCGTCCAATTCCGTAAATGGGCTAATAAAATCGTCAAAGACTACACAATTCAAGGCTGGGCAATGGACGTGGAACGCCTGAAACACGGCGGAACGGTCCTAGACAGCGATTTTTTTGAGCGTCAACTCGATAAAATCCGCGAAATACGCCTGTCTGAGCGCAGATTTTATCAAAAAGTTACCGATCTTTACGCAACCGCGCTCGACTACGACCCCAAGTCAAAAGCAACGCGCCGCTTCTTCGCCACCGTCCAAAACAAGATGCACTGGGCAATCCACGGCCACACGGCAGCCGAACTAATCGTCAAACGCGCCGGCGCCGAAAAAGAACACATGGGCCTGACGACGTGGAAAGACGCCCCGGACGGCAAAATACAAAAATTTGACGTCACCGTCGCGAAAAATTATCTATCCGAAAACGAAATGGAACAACTGCAACGCATGGTCTCCGCCTACCTGGACTTTGGCGAAAACATGGCCATGCGCAAAATCCCCATGACAATGGAAGACTGGGAAAAGCGCCTGAACGGCTTCATAGAAATGTTTGAGTACGGTCTGCTAAAAGACGTCGGCAAAGTCACCGCCGAACTAGCCAAACTACACGCAGAAACAGAGTTTGAAAAGTACCGGATAGTGCAAGACAGGCTATTTGTGAGCGATTTTGACCGATTCGTGGAACTCGAGGCTAAGATGCAGGGGCAGTCGGGCGGGATTTCCGGATAACTTGACGGAGGATTACCATTGCATTTTTTTGATAAAATTTACGAACAACTCTTGGTTAAAAAGTATTTTTAGATAGTAGGATTGAAATAGAATTCCATCACCCGTTATATTAAATGAAGGAAACCGGTGCGAGGATGCAGATCAAAGAGAGAATTTCTAAATTGTTGGAAGCGCTCAATAAAGGTGTGTACGAGCGTGAACTTGAGCTAAGATTAGCGCTGCTCTCATCCATAGCCGGAGAGAGCATTTTCCTCTTAGGCCCCCCAGGAGTCGCGAAGAGTTTAGTGGCCAGAAAACTCAAGTTCGCCTATAAGGACGCGAGCGTTTTCGAGTATCTTATGAGCAGATTCAGTACGCCGGACGAAATCTTCGGCCCGGTGTCTATAAAGAAACTTAAAAACGATGATGAATACGAGCGCGTCGTGGAGAAATATCTCCCTACCGCCGACGTAGTGTTTCTTGATGAGATATGGAAGGCCGGGCCCTCCATTCAAAACGCCCTGCTGACTGTGGTAAACGAAAAAATATTCCGCAACGGTAATAAGGAAATAAAGGTTCCTATGAAAGCACTGCTCTCTGCTTCCAACGAACTTCCTGCCAAGGGTCAGGGACTTGAAGCGCTGTGGGACAGATTTTTAGTCAGGTTAGTAGTCGAGGGAATAGGCGAAGAAGAAAATTTCAATAAGATGATCTCTGAAAAATTGAACGCGTACGAGGATAGTGTCGATTCGGCATGTAAAATATCAAATGACGAATACAAGGAATGGGACAAAAAAATCGACGACGTGGTCGTTCCGGAAAACGTCTTCAAAGTCATCCGTGCCATCCGCAGCTATATTGCCGATCACAATACAAAAGATGGTAATGAAGATAATGTTGAAAATCAAATTTATGTTTCCGACAGAAGATGGCGGAAGATAGTGCGGCTTATGAGGGCTTCCGCGTTTTTGAATGACAGAAATAACGTCGATCTGATGGACTGTTTTTTGATCACGCACTGTATATGGAATGAGGAAGAGCAGAGGCAGACGGTCGATGACTTAGTTCGGGAGGCTATCGAAAAGTATGGATATACTGTCAACCTTGACTTTAAGGGGATTAGGGAAGAACTTGATGAATTTAAGGTTGAGATTAAGGAAGAAACAAAATTTGTTAAGGATACCAGGGCTCAGGTTTTGAAAAATGTTCATGGTGATTATTATGAGATTCTTAATTCACCTAATGGTCGTTATGACAGTCTCATTAAAAAAAGTGATTTTGAAAATTTGGATAACAATAACAAGCGCTTATGTCTATACTGTTGGGAAAGCAATTGGAATAGGGTTAGGTCAAATAACTCATACGATATTAGAAAAGGTGATTCTAAATTCACAATATTTATCGACGGCAGTAAGTATTCTCTTCAACAAACAACACAAGGCGAAAGGCGGGAATCTACTAGAAAACCTCATTCTGTCGTAGAGGAAAAATGGGATGAACGGGTAGATAATTATTTGCAGCACACCCAACGCATGAGAGATGAGATAAAAAAATACTCAGACAAAGAGCTGAAACACCTACGCATAAACATATTTGTAAATCCGATGCTGGCAAACATCGTCGAATCTCATATCGATTCAACCAAAAAAGAGATCGAAAAAATCGAACTGGAGATCAAGGAGATTCAGAACGGCTACAAGACGTTGAAAGATAATAAAAAAACGGCAGAGAGGTACGAACTTGCGGACGATGAACGTGATTATTACACTGCTGACAAAGACTATGGAGGATTGTAAAGGATACTATGTTTGACCGTTTCATAAACTTCTGCCCCATAGGCGATCAACCGACCAGAGAGACGCTCGCTGGCGCGATCTTCGATTCGCTGCAAAAAGACAATTTTGCCGGCATTGGCTTATCAAACGCAAATACAGATAACTTCGCGGACGCGGTAAATGCCGTTTTGTCCAATGCCACAATGCGTGAACTGTGCTGTACCGATCCGAATTTGGCGGAAGACGTTACGCACGATATACTGGGTTTTATCAAGAATACCTCACGGGAATTGCAAAAACGCGAAGACCCGTTCGAACTTGAGCAACGGCTTTTGAATGACTTCAAGGGCGTTGACATCGGAAAATTTGAAAATGAGTGGAAGTACGTCGTCCCTTTCATTCAGGAGACTTACGACCGACAATTCATTGGTACTGATTTTTACAATAAAGAGTTTAATAACGCTATAGTTTCTGATGCTGCGAAAGGCAAAAAAGGCCCTAAGGAGAAAAAAATAAGTTTTCGGAGTGTAAAGGAACATTTTACCGAAAAATGGGACGGTTTGCTTTTACAAAAGCGAATACAATGTGAGCTGGAACAAATCGATGAAGAACGTAAAAAATTTTGTGACGAGTTGTACAAGCGGATCGAGGAGTTGAAGAAGCTAAAAGAAATCCTCGAACCCTTCCTTGGCCGGTTGGGCAGACTTTGGGGGATGGGAAGCGCTGCCGGATCAAGCAGCGGCCAATTGGGTAGGTCTTGGGATAACGGCAGAGGTTTATGGCAAAGAACCGGCTTCGATATACTGAAAAAATACGCCGACCTTCTGCAAAAAGATACCTCTCTGCAAGAGTTAGCGGAGATGTTAGGGCGAATGCAGGCGGCTGAGATCGAATATGAAGAAGAAATATTTACCGATAAAATCATCAAACCCGAATGGAAGTTAGAGCATGCGAACAAGGCCGATCTAGTCGGGATCCGTGAAAGCGATGACATAGGCAGCATGCTGCCGGCTGAGGCGGCACTACTCTCCGATTCAATGCTGGAAACGGTGTTTTATAAGAAGTTCGCGGAGAAGAAACTGCAAACGTTTGATTATCAAGCCAAGACGCTAAGTTACAAGGAAGAGGAGTTTCAAAATAAAAGGCAAAAGGCTAAAGAAGACAAAAAAGGGCCGGTAATCATTTGTGTTGACACAAGCGGCTCCATGGCGGGAACCCCTGAACAGGTCGCCAAGACACTTAGCTTCGCGCTCCTGAAAATTGCTGTCCGGGAAAATAGGAAGTGCTACCTGATTTCCTTTTCTACCGGCATAGAGACTCTAGAGCTTACAAATTTGAGGAATAATTTAGGCGGACTGTTGCAGTTTTTGTCTATGAGCTTCCACGGCGGAACCGACGCCATGCCCGCGATGAACGAGGCTTTGCGCATGCTGGAGACGGAAGATTACAAAAAATCAGATGTGGTTATGGTTTCTGATTTCGTTATGGGTGAAATTGATGAGCAAGTACGTAAGAAGATACATTCCGCGAAAGAAAAAAAGACTAAATTTCATAGTTTGGTTATCGGGCACAGCGGGAATCAGCAGGCTATCGATGAGTTTGACAGTAACTGGCTCTACAATTCCGACGATCCCAAGCGCGTTATAACGCTTGTAAGGAACATTAGAGAAAATTTGTGATATTTTGTTAGCGCCTGCGTAACTGCTGCTGCATCACTGAATACTGTCGTACCGCACTCCTGCCTGCAAGGTTCTCCCCTTGATGATTGCCAGTTCGCTCACAGTGCAGATCCAGAATCCCTTTTGCCGCAGGCCGTCGATCATTGCCGGTATGGCGGCGACGGTATTTGGGGCGGTGTTTGGCTCGTGGCAGTTTATTATTCCGCCGTCGGTTGAGTTGTTTGTGACGTTATTGGCGATGGTGGTCGAGCTTATCCCGCTTTGATAATCCTGACTCCAAATGCTTACGCCGATGATGGCAAGGCCCTGTTGCGTACAGACGGTCGTGAGGTTGTTGCCATTGCCGTACTCTACATTGGGGGCGCGGAACAGCGCGACATCTTTTCCGGTGATGTTTTT
>Ga0123356_10005587_pt1 | contig 12789 bp, 11 predicted proteins | sample TergutEmb28metaG_2_FD_92546 | JGI IMG/M metagenome (GOLD analysis project Ga0123356, IMG submission 92546) | Embiratermes neotenicus P3 segment gut microbial communities from Petit-Saut dam, French Guiana - Emb289 P3 | ecosystem: Host-associated > Arthropoda: Insects > Digestive system > Gut ... | reverse complement strand
GCCATTATTTTTTTAAGTCCGTCTATCCCGATAATAACGCCGGCTATCACATGAGGTTTGTTCGCTTCAGTGTATGGCGTAATAAATTCTTTTGAGTCCCTGTTAAAATGAAGATTATCAAAATTCGTGATTGTGTAAACGGATTTCGGCGGATACTTTCTTATAGCCGGTCCTGCTTTAGCAATCAACGAGCTGATTTCCTCGTTAGTTTGTAACCCTGAAAAATCGATATAGACAAACTGTTTTCCACCACGTGTGAACTCTTCAATGCGATCCATTTTAATACCTCCTTTGCACAGTCGTATATATAGTATAACCGAAACCTTAACTGATAATCAAAAAAAAGGTATTTTTTCGTACATATCACAGCGGAAAGAAATGAAAAACAAGCGTTTACTTTTTGTTTGCAATTTGCTAAAATGAATCTATGTATGTGAACTGATATTCGCTGCGGTCTCAGATAAGGAGGAAGACAATGGAACAATTGAAACCCAGAGAACAAAAGATATATGACTTTATGAAAAAAGAAACCATGAAAAAAGGATATCCGCCGACCGTTCGCGAGATCTGCACGGCACTCGATATCAAGTCTACATCGACGGTGCACAAAGATATCGCAAGGCTTGAGACTAAAGGGTATATCCGGAAAGACCCGGCAAAACCGCGCGCCATCATGTTTATGGATCGCTCGTTTGACTCCTATATCGCGAACGTAGATCTTTCGCGGGAGGAAGTTCTCGACATCCCGATCGTGGGGCAGATAGCGGCAGGGACTCCGATCACGGCCGAAGAAAACGTCAACGGTTATTTCCCTGTGCCGGCGGCATATGCAAAAGGTGAGAATTTCATGCTGACAGTCAGGGGCGACAGCATGATGGGCGTCGGTATATTCGACGGCGACAAGATACTCGTACGTATAGGCAATGATGCGAGCAACGGCGACATCGTCGTAGCTATGCTGCAGGGATTTGAGTCAGAAGCCACGGTCAAGACGTTTTACCGGGAAGGGGATCAGATACGTCTGCAGCCCGAAAACGACGCTTTCACTCCTATCATCGTAAATGACGTGCAGATACTCGGCATCGTAAAGGGAGTATTCCGTTATATAAATTAAATAATGACTTTCTCGATATAGTCAGAAGCCATCGCGGACACGAGCCCGTTGTACTTTAGGCGAAAGCTTAATGTATCACCGGGCTTGTATGGTTTTTGGCATTCTGTCAGGTCCGCGATGAAGCAATCGCTGGTATCCCCGACTATTTCTATGTCCGGATCTTCCGGGATAAGATACTTTGAAAACACATCTTGTTTTCCGATCGCTACGAGCGCGCGTTTGCGCAAACCGCTGTCCTTGTTAAGTATAGTTCCGTCAGCCAGCTCGCCCCATGGAGCGGGAGGCTTTTCTTTGACTTCGATGATCTCCGCGGTGAGGCTAAAAACGTCGGCGCGCGCGCCTTCGAAGGGCACGTCGTAGCAGACGACGTTACCAAGGAGAATAGCCTCTCCTATTCTCAGGTGGTTTATCCTTGCGGGGAGAGTGTTTTCAGATAGCATCTTAACGGCGCTGCTGCTGCCGCCTGATACGAGTGGGAGTTTGATATTAAGTTTATCTTCGACCTCTGTGGCCGCGTCCGCCAGAGCAGTCATATTTGATTCGTCAGGAACGATCTCGTTTATGGATGACAGGTGCGTACCGATACCGTGGAGAGTCAGACCCGGAAGGGAAAGACAGTATTCACAAAGCGGTATGAGTTCCTCCGGCATGCAGCCTTCACGAAGTTCGCCGAGCTCGAGCATTATCACTGCTTTGTGTGTTTTTCCCATAGCCTCGGCGAACGCTGAGAGTTTTTTTAGTGCTTCACGTTCACTTACGAGGCTCACGTCGGCAAAACGAACGACTTCGTCCGCCTCGCTTAAGAGCGGCGAACGGATCAGCCATTTCTCAACATGCAGGTTTTCAAACTTGATCAGGTTTTCTATATGTGATTCGCATATGCTGACAGCTCCGTTTTCTGTGAGCAGCCTGACAAGAGCTTCGTTCCCGACGAGGCCTTTAGTCACGACGCTGACAGAGACGTTTTTCTTTTCTGCCAGATCTTTTATGACACGCATGTTGTGCAAAAGGGCGTTTGTATCGATCGTCAGCTTTGTACTCATTTCGGTTTTTCCTTTTTTTCGTTGAATGTTTTTATTGCTTCCGCGGACGCGAGCTCAAGCCCGAACAGGTCGGGATCGAATTGGATTGCTTCGCTGCCTTCGGCCGCTCGCAATGACGGGCGCCGTGCGAGCGCGCGGTTTATAAGATCGAGCGTCAGCCATGGGTTTTTTACGAGCACAGGGCCGAGGGCGTTTGTGAGTATCACGTTGTCTTTTATCGCGCCTTCAGCTTTACCTCCGTTGTTACCATACCCGTAGATCGTTTCTCCGAAGGATTTTTGGTTTTCACCCAGGTCGATGTCCAACATGTGGATCTGTATGCCGCAAACTGTCATATCGTCCGGTGTTCGGAAGATCAGGTCGTCGCCGAGCACGGCTTCGCGCTCACGGCAGGCAATATCAAGCAAACCGACGCCGTATATATATGTTCCGTCGAGGCGGCGGGTCTGGACTCCGATCGCCGCGCCGGTCGTTCCGGTCGCGAAGAGTACGCCGCCGTTCTCGGCAAATGCCTTTAGCTTTACGGCATTCTTTGAGAGAGATCCTATGATTCGCGGCATCACGGCAAGTTCACCGGGGCCGAGCATGACAATGTCTGTCGTGTCAAGATCGAGGTCATCAGTCAAACGTGTAACGCGCGTGACGCTGGTTTCAACGCCGTAAAGCCCGCATACGCGTTTTATCGCCATCACGTTGCCGCGATCGCCATGTTGATTCAGGATGTCAGGCCATAGCCAGAGTATATTCATCCGGCTTTCTCCTTCAGTTTTTCGTATTTTTTGATCCAGGTTATCAGGTAGACATTATCCGGCCCTGAGGCTGCGATTGCTTCAAGGATCTTTTCGTCGTCGTCTGTGTCGAGGATCTCGATACTCCCATCCGGCACTCCCGCATACCTGAGCCTGTTTGCCGTGTCGCGCGCGATCGTGCCTCCGAAGCATATGCAATGCTCGACGCCGCTTTTAATCAGTGTGTCGAAGTTGCAGTCGAAAGTGTAGAATGTGTTGCTGTAGTGGGGCACGATATCATCGACTACCGCAGGTCCAAGCACGAAGACTTTAGGCTCTTTGTCGACCGCGATCGTATCAAGGGCGCTCTGCAGAGTCTCAGGGTTTTCCTGTTTGATGCGCATGTATTTGACATTTTTACCCGAGTACGAAAATGATTCCATGCGGCCCCCTATGTTTTCGAAAGTATCGAAAGCCTTGCGGAGTTCATCCGGTGTGATGCCAAATTCCGTGCCGATACAGAGACAGAGCGCGTAGTTATACAGAAAGAACGCGGCGGGATAGGCAAGCCGGTATGAATGTCCCTCTGCCGTAAATGTTTCAGCGCTGTAGTCTACCTCGGTGACTGAGTAGTCGGCCGGGCCGCCCGAGGCAAAGCCGCATGCCGGACACCTGAAAGCGCCGACGCCGGCAAGGTTGTACCATTTAAAAGACAGGGCTTCGTGGCACAACGGGCATGGCATAGTTACTTCCCAGTCCAACTCGGCCTCGAAACCTCGTGCGTTCTGAGCAACGCCGAATAAGACGGTACGTCCGCTTTCGGAAAGGTATTCGCCGAGTGATTTACTTCGCGGCTCTTCGTTGTTCACATATAATGTAAGCTCGTCTGTTTCTTCGACCACGGCTTTTATTTTCCGGTAGATATAGTCGGGGTCGCCGTTGCGCTGAACCTGGTCTTTTTGGATATTCGTAACGCATAGATGTCCAGGTTTTAGTTCTTTTGATATCTGCCCGAGACTGCGTTCGTCGATTTCGAGGATCAGGTAGTCTTTTTTTAAGTGACCGCCCGCCGTCGTGTTTTTTAATAGAGTAGTCGCGACACCGGGCTTCATGTTCGCGCCTTCCAGATTCGAACAGACGGAAAGGCCGGCGGTCTTAAATGCGTGCGCGACCATATTGTTTGCCGTGGATTTGCCGTTTGTACCTGTGATGAATATGGTTCTAGAAGGCTCGGCGCCCCTAACGTGCTTTAAGAATCCGGGGTCGAACTTTAAAGCTACGGCTCCGGGCAGATTGCTGCCGCGCCCTGGCGCTACAGCCTTGCATAAAGCCGAGCATAACTTGCCGGCCGCGAGAGCCATGGAAAACCTTGCGCTACTCATTTTTCGCTCCGTCAAAAAACCGTTTTATTATTTCGTGCTCATTTACCGGCGTTAGTTTGCCGTTTATCTCCATCTCGCGTCTGTCGCCCATACCTACGATAAGTACAATGTCGCCTTCTTCAGCCATCCCGAGGATTTTTGGTATGGATTCATGGCGGTCGTGTATTATTTCGTATTTTCCAGCGCCTCCGCAGCGCTCGATGTGTTCGGCGACGTCAAGGAGCACTTTGACCGGATCGTCCGTCCTCGGGCTTGTGTCTGACAGAATGGTATAGTCCGAATCGCGTCCGAGGATCTCGCCGCAATCTGTACGTCTTACGTGAGCGCGGTCGCCGTCGAGGCCGAAAACGCATAGTATTCGATTCGGCTCAAAAAGTTTTGCCGTCGCCATCATTATCTCCATGCTGAGTTTATTGTGCGCGTAATCGATGAAGACCGTAAATGGAGCAGGTACATCAACACGTTCCATCCGTCCCGCCGGAGAAACCGATTCGAGCAGCCCTTCAGCTATAAAACCGGGATCGATACCGTAGTGATCCGCGATACAAATAGCGCCGAGGGCGTTTTCTACATTGTGCAGCCCCGGGATGTTAACGCGCATTTCGCGTTTCCATGAAGGAGCTTCTGTGAGAAACTCTTCCGCGGGGCAGTCTTCCGGATTGACAAGGCGTATATCCTTCGCGCAGTAGTCGGGCTTCTCTTCGCTTTTTTCAATACCATATGTTTTTATGATGTCTTCCGGCACGCCTTTTACGATATCTTTGTATTTTTCAGAGTCACGGTTCACATAGCATAGCCTCGTCTGGTTGAAAATGCGCCTTTTACAGTCAAAATAATGATCGAAACTTTCATGTTCGGTTTTTGAGATATGATCCGGAGATATATTAGTAAATATCGAAGTGTCGAAGACGATGCCGTAAGTGCGGTGCAGCATAAAACCCTGTGATGTCGCTTCCAGCACACAATATTCTATACCTTCGTCAGCCATATCCTTCAGGATGCCGTGGATCAGGTAAGCTTCGGGCGTGGTATTCGGGAGATGATAGGCGCGGTCTTTGAATATGACGCCGTTTGATCCGATCAGGCCTATTTGCCGTCCGGCTTTTTCAAAGATGCTCTTCAGCATGAAGGAGATCGTCGTCTTGCCTTTGGTGCCTGTGATAGCGATAAGTTTCAACCGGTCTTCAGGCATGCCGAATATGCGCCTCGAAAGCAGGGCTGTTGCTATTCTTGCGTCCTGAGCAAGCAGTATAGTGACGTCTGTTTTACCCGCAAGGTTCTCTGGAATATGCTCGACGAGAAACGCGCGGCAACCGCGTTCGTAAGCGTCCGGTATGAAGTCGTGACCGTCCGTTGAATCACTGGTTATGCCCGGATATGCGGCAAAGAGAGTGTCCGCCCCGGTTTTGCGCGAATCGGATTCGATCTTCATTATATCGCGGTCAGGATCGCCGCATATTAGTTCTGCCGGCAGATCCTCTATGAGCTCTAAAAGTACCATACACAAAGTATACAATACTTGCAGGTAAACTGAAATATAGACGGGAATGTGAGATAATAAACATATGGAGGAATTAGGTGTGATTACGGTTTTGTTGACGATCCTGATAATCGTTGCTTGTGTTGAGGTAACGATCATATTGATCATCCTCGGAAAGAGGCGAAAAGGGGATGGCAGTGAGGAAGCGGAGAAAGTGGCGGAGCTTGTTTCGGCGGATGTTTTGGCGGAGCTGAAAGAGCAAAGGCAGGAAAACCTTGCGGAGGCGCGGGAGCAGAGACAGGAGCTTGCCTCTATCATCGGGGAAAGCAATATGCAGACGGCAAAGCTGATACAGACGTCTTCGGAAGCGAACATTAAGAGTATGTCCGAAATGCAGTCGGGGATCCGTGACAAGGTCGACGAACGGCTTGACGCCATACAAAAATCAAACGAGCAAAAGCTCGACGAGATGCGCAAGACTGTCGACGAAAAACTCGACGCGACACTTAACGCGCGGCTTAAAAACAGTTTTGAGATCGTAAACCAACAGCTTGAGTCCGTGAATACCAGGCTCGGGGAGATGAGATCGGTAGCCGAGAGCGTGTCGAACCTGAACAAGGCATTGTCAGGGTCTAAGACACGAGGCATCCTGGGCGAGCTGCAGCTTTCTCAGATAATCGAGGATATGCTGCCGTCGCAGCTCTATGAGCGCGAAGCTATGATCGGGAAAGGGGATCGGGAACGGGTGGAATACGCTATCAAACTGCCGGGACAGGAAGAAGACGGATACGTGTATCTGCCGATCGACAGTAAGTTTCCGCTGGACGACTATTACCGTCTTGTGGACGGTTATGAAAAAGGCGACACGGTGGTTGTCGAGGAATCCCGTAAAGCTCTTCTCTCCAGAATCAAAGTTTTTGCTACGCAAGTCAAAGACAAGTACATCAATCCGCCGGTCACTACGACCTTTGCGGTCGTTTTCCTGCCTACGGAAGGCCTCTATGCCGAGGCTGTCCGGGACGCGGCGTTTTTCGAGAATCTCAGAAAACAGGGTGTGATGCTTGCAGGCCCCACGACGCTTTCGGCGCTGCTTTCATCGATGCTTGTAGGTTTCAAGACGCTTCAGATTCAGAAAGGCGCGGATGAAATACAAAGAACGCTTGAAAAAGCGAAAAGGGAATTCGGAACATTCGGGGATGTGCTCGTAAAAGCACAGACGCGTATAAAGCAAACAGGGGAAGAACTCGACCTGCTGGTCGGCACGAGAACAAATAAGATCAACGCGGCCTTAAAGAGCGTGCAAACGTATACTTATAATGAGGGCGAGGAGCTTTTACAGGAGATCGAGGGCTTCGGCGAAGAATAGTTATTAAGAAGCATTTACATTGTGCGAGCAGTGTTATGGTGATAATATGTTAAATAGAGGCGTGACGCATTTACGCCGTCTTATGTTTGAAAGGAGATTTAAAAATGGGTGACAGCACACTGAATTACGAAGCTTATATCGAAGAGCTTGTTAAAAAAGGGCGAGCCGCGCAAAAAATCGCGGAAGGTTATTCGCAGGAGCAGGTCGACGAGATCTGTGAGGCATTAGCATACTATACGACTCTCCCTGAAGTTGCGCTCGAAATCGGCACGAAACTTTTTGAAGAATCCGGTATGGGCAGGCCTGAAGATAAGGTTCTAAAGATGTACGGCAAAATCAAGGGGGCCTGGGCGCAGATGAAAGGGCAGAAATCCATCGGGTTCATTGAAAGAGATGAAAGAATGGGCGTTGAAAAATACGCGAAACCAATGGGCGTGATAGGGGCTATCATTCCGGTAACGAACGGGGAAAATACGCCGGTCGTTAAGAGTATGAACGCTATAAAGACACGCAACGCTATCATTCTCTCGCCGCATCCTAGGGCCAAGGAAACAAATAAATCCACTACGGAGCTGATCCGCAGTATTCTAAAGAAATTTGACGCTCCCGAGGATCTTGTACAGACTATAGAACCCGAATATGTATCGATCGAAGCAAGCCAGGCACTGATGAAACAGGTAGACTTTATTGTCGCAACGGGCGGAACGCCTATGGTGCGCCAGGCCTATTCTTCAGGCGTCCCGGCGATCGGCGTCGGTACCGGCAATGTGGTGAGTGTCGTCGACGAGACAGCGGATATCGCAGACGCCGCGGAGAAGCTCGTCCGCTCAAAGTCATTTGACAACGCGACAAGCTGCTCGACAGAGAATAATATTATCGTTATAGAGTCTGTTTATGACGAGTGGGCCGCGGAGATGGAAAAAAACAACGCAGTGCTTATCAGGGAAGGCACTCCCGAAAAGGAGAAGATACTGAAGGCCTTATGGCCGGAGTCGCCAGCAAACCACAATTTGAATGTCGGCGTAGTAGCAAAAAGCGCGCTCGAGATCGCGCGTTTAGCTGAGGTCGATGTGCCCGAAGGCACGCGCTTGCTACTGGTTGAAGAAAACGGCGGATACGGAAACGACTTCCCGTTCACAGGCGAGAAGCTCTCGCCGGTTGCAGGCGTCAGAAAGGTCAAGGACTTTGACGCGGCAATCGAGGCAATGTTCAACATTCTCGAATACCAGGGCAAAGGCCATTCGATAGGTATACATACGAAGATAGGCGATCGAGTCACAAAGCTTGCTGAGATAGTGCCTGTCACAAAGGTCGTCGTGAACCAGCCTCAGTCGCTTACCAACAGCGGCAGCTGGACATCCGGTTTTCCGGTGTCTTTGACGCTGGGCTGCGCAACCTGGGGATTCAACAGCATTTCGCACAACGCGACGTGGAAAGATTTGCTCAACTACACATATGTCAGCCGTGAAGTCCCAAGCTGGCAGCCGCCGGACGACGAATTGTTCAGCCAGAAGACACGGGACATGTTTAAATAGATAGTAAAAGAGTATTAAGAGAGGCTATTATGAATATTAAAGAAACAAGTAAAAAATATAACCTGCACTCATGGTCCGCGCAGAAAGCGCTGAACCCTGTCGTTGTGACCAAGGCGGAGGGGGTCTTCTTCTGGGACGAAGACGGTAATAAGTACTACGATATGAGCTCACAGATGGTCAACGCAAATCTTGGTCACGGAAACAGAGCTCTTATAGACGCTATAAAAGACCAGGCGGATAAAATGACTTTCATCGGGCCGTCTTACGCGATAGATGTACGCAGCGAAGCCGCGAAACTTCTCGTGGAGATGGCAGGGCCTGCTTTCGAAGGAGGCAAAGTTTTCTTTACAAACGCGGGCGCGGAGGCAAATGAAAACGCGATCAAGTATTGCCGCACGTTCACAGGGAAATGGAAGATCCTTTCCATGTACAACTCGTATCACGGCGCGACTTACGGTGCGTCGGCGCTTACGGGAGAAGCGCGCCGTTTCGGGGCTGAACCGGGGTTGGCGGGCTTTATTCATTTCGACGGTCCCTATCCGTACCGGGCGCCTAAACAGGTCACTTTCAAAGACGAGGCCGACATGTCGTCGTATTACCTCGATCGCTTTGCCGAAGCAGTAAGGCGCGAGGGGCCGCATATGATAGCGGGCGTCTTTGTAGAGACTGTCGTTGGTTCAAACGGTATCCTTGTGCCGCCTCCTGGCTATCTTGAGGGCGTAAAGGAGATCTGCGCCGCGAACAATATCATGCTCGTCTGCGACGAGGTCATGGCAGGCTTTTATCGCTGCGGTACAAAATTCGCTTTCCATCAGTTCGGCATGGCGCCGGACATGGTCGTCTTCGCTAAGGGAGCCACTTGCGGCTATCTGCCGCACGGCGGTGTCATCTTAAAAAGGGAGATCGCCGAGTCCTATGATGAAGTAAAGATGGTGCACGGGTTGACATATTCGGCTCATCCGATGGGCTGCGCGCTGACCGTCGCGGCTATCAAGGAGTACGAACGCCTGAATATTGCTGATAATGTGGCAAAGGTCGGCAAAGTACTTGGGAATATCCTGGACGAGATGGCAATCAAACACAAGTCGGTCGGGCAGGTCCGTTATATAGGTTTGTTCGCGCAGGTCGAGCTCGTGAAAGACCGCGAGACAAAAGAGCGGTTCGACGCCGCTGAGATGGCGAAGATCATGGGTATGCTTAAGCAGAAGGGTTTCGCTTCGTATAACAATGAGAGCGGCGTGATGGTAGCGCCCCCGCTCATTATCACAGAGCAGGAATTGCGCGAGGGGCTCGCGATATTTGACGAGGTGCTGGACGAAGTCGACAAGATGCTGTAAAGCAGAATAACTTTTTTATACGTAGCTCGCACCGGAATTCCTCCGGATTGTCGCAGAGATTAGACAATCCTACGAGGAATTCGCGGCTGCGAGTTATTTCGTGGGTTCGGGCCACAATTTGTATTGTATCTGAGACAAATCTATGTGGAATTCGCGGCTTCGGGCTTTTTTTCGGCTTCGGGCTTTTTTTCGGCTTCGGGCCATTTGCATGCGCTTAAGGCCAACAGGGTTTGGGCGGGCAGGTAGAAAAGCCACATTAGTACGATCGAAGCGGTGTAGGCGGGGGCATCCGCGGGCAGGGCGTTGAAAAACGCGACATTAACGTCGCATGCAAGGAAAAGGCACATGCCGAAGCGTGAGAACAGGGTATTTATACGCGCCTGCGGCGAGTGGAAAGTTGAGATCGTGACACTTATTATCAGGACGGCGTAAGCGGCGCATACAGAAATGATAATTGTGAGTTCCGCGTCTGCACGCAGGGTTTTTGACGCGAATAATGCCGCCAGCACGAAGACGGCCGCCGCGCAGATGCCGGCGGGGAGTGCCCATCTCGGCCTGTATCTTATAAGAGCGCAAATATGAGCGCCGATAAAGATGAAAACCCCGACGGCGAAGAACGGCGTAAACAACAGGAACAGATCAGCTCCGAGTGTGAAGCTGAATACGATGCTCTGAATTAAAGGAGTCCTTTCTCCTGTCCGCTTATAGGAGATGACGCACATGATGAGGCAGGATATGATCGCCGCGTACTTAAAAGAGTCGCATAAAAGCCCCTGCTCAGGCGTAACGGAATTAACGGCTTTCATGACGTCAAAAACTACGATGAACACATATAGGACAGCGTTTAAACAAACGAGTGTCAGAATGCTTTTATAAGGAAATCGCTTCATATCGATATGGTACAATAATCGTTATGAAAATCAAACTATTAAGCATAGTGACCGCGATCATCATAGCGGTACTTGTTATTTCAGCCGCGGTCACATTTACACTTCAAGACAGAATGGCTTATAAGCGGTTTCTGGTAAAAGTCGATTTGCCGGCAGCTGTCGGTATTAGCGAGGAGGAGATCCTTGCGAACTACAACGCTCTTATTGACTATAATTCTGTGTTTTTCAGAGGGCCGCTAGTATTTCCGACGCTTCCGATGTCGGAAGCGGGGCAAATCCATTTTGAAGAAGTGAAAAACATATTCTCAGGATTACAAATCGCGCTGATCGTATCAGTAATACTAACGGCTCTTTTGGCGGCTTTTCTTTTTCGAAAACGGCGACACTGGTTTTTGGCGCTTGGCGGTATATTGACTCTTGCGATACCCGCAGCCGTAGTCGGACTGATGGCAGCCGTAGGCTGGGACCGGTTTTTCGTCCTGTTCCATGAGCTATTTTTCAACAACGATTTTTGGGTTTTTGACGCGTCCACCGACCCTGTTATAATGATACTGCCGGATGCGTTTTTTCTTAATTGCCTTGTAAGGATCGTTTTCGCGATAGTCGTTTCAGGCATTCTGCTGATCGTTTGCCCGTATTTGCTGAAACGGATCAGTCGGGAAGGATGATTATCGTGATAACATTAGAAAATATCGTATATTTCGAAAGAAAATTGCACTTTGCTATTGACAAGTGTTTTTCAAAAGCATAAAATCATTACTATAAGGCTGGTCGCGCATAATAGCGTGCCGCCTGCGGAAAACGGATGTTTCCGCAAATAGCGCCAATTTCTATAGATGCCACGGCATATTCATTCTCCCCAGCTTAGCAAGCCGGACGGTATCTAACAAAGTACAATCATCTGGGTATGCGCTATTTCGGCCATCACATCATATAAGGGGGCTGTTTCTTTAGAGAAACAGCCTCCATCTTTTTTTTGCTAAAGTGGCATAAAATAATGATACAATTCTTGAAAACGGTGATTATATCATCAGCGAAACAGGAGGAATACTATGCAAGAATATGTATGTGATGTATGCGGCTATATCTACGATCCTGAAACCGGGGATCCTGATAATGACGTAGCTGCGGGCACAGCCTGGGAAGATGTTCCCGGCGACTGGGAATGCCCGTTGTGCGGCGTAGGGAAAGACCAGTTTTCTCCGGAATAAAATGGTAAAATAGAAAGGCTATATATGGCTTGTATTAAACACGTTAAAAGAAAGGCGAATCATCTATGGCCAGCGTATTGACTGTTTTTATTATTTCGATCTGCATGTGCTGCGCGATCGTGTACATTCTTGGCTTGTTCTGGTTTACCGATAAGCGCAACCGCCGGATGCTCAGCTTTTTCCTTCTTGGCGTCGAGATTTTTATCTGGACTCTTTTGAACGCTATAACGATGGTAGTAAATCCGGAGTATTTCCAGTTTATTTACACGCTGCGTATGGTATTTGTCTGTATCATACCTTTCGGCGTTGGATGGTTCATCCTGGACTTTATAAAGTCACCGCTGCACAAGAAGGTATGGGTACGCAATCTATTTATAATACTTCCTGCGATCGATATTATCCTGATGGTCACGAACCCGCTTCACTTCAACTACTTCCTTGATTACGCTTTCCCCGTACCGGCCAGAGGCACGCTTTTCTGGGCTCATATGGGGATGGATATGGGGCTGATCGTCATAATCTTCATAATGCTCATACACTTTATAGTAAAAGGGGCAAGAAAAAACCCCTTACTTATCCTCACCGGGGTCGGGCTCCTCATCCCGTATGCGCTGAATCTTTTGTACAGTTTCGGGATGATGCCGTTCCCGCACGATGTCACGCCGTTGGGCTTTTTCGTCACATTCTACCTTTTTGTATTCGT
>Ga0123356_10005586_pt1 | contig 12789 bp, 10 predicted proteins | sample TergutEmb28metaG_2_FD_92546 | JGI IMG/M metagenome (GOLD analysis project Ga0123356, IMG submission 92546) | Embiratermes neotenicus P3 segment gut microbial communities from Petit-Saut dam, French Guiana - Emb289 P3 | ecosystem: Host-associated > Arthropoda: Insects > Digestive system > Gut ... | reverse complement strand
GCATAGTTGCCTCCCGAACCTATTGCAAGCGCATCTGCTGCTGGCTCAATAACGTCTCCCGTTCCGGATATAAGCAATGTTTTTGAAACATCCGCAACAAGCAGCAGCGCTTCCAGGCGGCGCAGCGTCCGGTCGAGCCGCCAGTCCTTTGCAAGCTCTACCGCCGCCCTTAAAAGATCGCCTGAATACTCTTTTAGCTTTTCCTCGAAACGATCAAACAGCGTAAACGCATCGGCAGTAGCGCCAGCAAAACCGCATAGAACCTTTCCTTCCATAATGCGGCGTACTTTACGCGCATTGTTTTTCATCACAGTTTCGCCCATGGTCACCTGTCCATCCCCCGCCATTGCAACCTTACCGTCTTTCCTGACTGCAATTATCGTGGTAGATCGTATGCCATTCTTTCTTCTCATAACTTTCCTCCCTGTTATCTGTTCTCTGCTCTGGCATGAGGATGCGCCTTTGCATAAACTTTTTTCATATTCTCAATATTTACATGCGTGTAACGCTGTGTTGTAGATATGCTGGAATGGCCAAGCAATTCCTGGACTATCCGTATATCGCAGCCCGAATTCACCAAATGGGTCGCAAAGCTGTGCCGAAGCGAATGCGGATGGATATTTTTTCCATGCCCCAAACATTGCGCATAACGCGATATTATCCAGCGCACCCCTGTTACCGAAATTGGCTGCCCTTTTCTGCTGATAAAAAGCGCTTCGGTCTTTTTTATTCCTTCCTTCGCAAGCCGCGCTGCCCGTTCTGCAAGATACTCAACCAGGGCTTCTTTTGCCTCCGCCGAGAAAAACACAAAACGCTCTTTGCCGCCCTTGCCAATAATTCTGGCATCATCCAGCCCTTTTGAAATATTTCCCATAGAAAGAGCAACTGTTTCCGATATACGCAGGCCGGCGGAATACATTGCCATGATAAGCGCTTTGTCCCTTGCAGGCCAAAGAATCCCGGAAGATTCCGGCAGCGCTGCAAAATCTGCCATTTCCTTCTCCCATAAGACAGAAGGCAGCCTTACCGGCATTTTTACATTTTTTAAGGCGGTACAGGGATTATCTTCCCTTCTGTCAAACTGCACCATCCATCTGTAAAACCCCCTAATTGACGAAAGGCTGCGGTTTACGCTTGCAGCGGCAATGCGCTCTGCGCTGAGATCTGCTATAAAGCTTTGCACTTCGTAAGGAACGGCCCTTTCCGGCAGAATTCCATGATTGCTGCAATAATTCGCATAACGGGACAAATCGTTGGAATACGCTTCCAGTGTTTTTTCCGAACACCCGCGCACCGCTTTAAGATAAGTTAAGTATTCCTTTATATTATCCCTTTCCTTTTCCTTCATCCCTTTTTCCTTATTCGTCATCGGCGCTGTGCAAATAATCACATTCCGGGTTTATACACACTTTGTGCGCGCCGTTTTTCTTGTCGTATTTTTCTACCATAAAAAAGCTGCACTTTGGGCAGTTTTGATTCGTAGGCTTAAAGTGGCTGATAAAATCACAATCCGGATAATTTGTACAGCCGTAAAATTCCTTGCCCCGCCCTTTTTTCTTGCGGGCAACTATGTCGCCGGAACATTTGGGGCACTTGGCAAGAGGAACCGATTTTGTATTGCGGCATTCCGGAAAGCCGGAACAGGCAAGAAAAAAACCAAAACGGCCAAGCTTTTTAACAAGCATTTTACCGCATTTTTCGCATGGTATGTCTGTCATTTCATCCAGAGTGCCTTTGAAAGATTCAATTGTTTTGCTTACCTCATCCACCTGCGTTTTAAAAGGATCCCAAAATTCGCGTATCATCTCCGGCCAGCTTATCCTGTTTTCTTCGACAATATCCAGTTTGGTTTCCATCGAAGCTGTAAAATCGGTATCAATATAACTGGAAAAGTATTCAATAAGCACATCAAATATCAGTTTTCCCAAAAGCGTTGGCACAAGCTGTTTATTTGATCGTGTAATATAATAACGATCCAGCAATACCGAAATTATTGCCGCATAAGTGGAAGGCCGCCCAATGCCTTTTTCTTCCAGAGTCCGCACAATGGAAGCGTCCGAAAAACGGGACGGCCCCTGTGTAAAGTGCTGCTCGCTGTAAAATTCCTGCACATCAACACTGTCGCCGGGCTTTAATGCAGGATACGGATTCCCTTTTTCTTCCTTGGATGAAAGAAGTTTGATCACATTATAAAAACCTTTTTCCATCAGCTTGGTTCCGCTTACACGGAATATGCCTTCGTCTTCTCCGGTTTTCACTTTAATGTCGGCGCTTACTGTTCTGCTCTTTGCATTGCTCATCTGGCTGGATACAAACCGTTCCCAGATAATCGTGTAAAGACGCAGTTGATCTTTTGTTAAATAATCTTTCAGGTAATCGGGCGTATATTCCGTATAAGTAGGCCTTATCGCTTCGTGCGCATCCTGCGCATTTTTACCCACCGTATACTCAACAGGTTTTTCCGGAAGTTCTTTCGGGAAATTTTTGCCAAGCCAAGTGCGCACATCGTCCAGAGCAGTCTGCGAAATACGGACACTGTCCGTACGCATATATGTTATAAGCCCTACCCTTGAATCGCCGATACTTACGCCTTCATAAAGCTGCTGGGCTACCTGCATGGTTTTGCGTGAGGTGAAACCAAGGCGGTTTGCCGCAGTCTGCTGCATCTGCGATGTTGTAAACGGCGCTTTTGGGCGGATTACCTTGTCTGTTTCACGGACATCAGACACTTCGCAATCCGAATTTTTTATTTTTTCAATGATTTCTTTTACTTCAGTCTCGTTTTTTAATTCTGGCTTACTGCCGTTCCAGAACACAAGCTGCGCAGTGTATGTAGATTTACCAAGTTTAAAATCCGCTTCCAGCGTCCAGTATTCTTCCGGGATAAAACTTTCCACTTCTTTTTCACGTTCGCAAATGAGCCTAAGCGCCACAGACTGAACACGCCCTGCAGAAAGGCCGTTCTTTACTTTTTTCCAAAGCAGCGGCGAAAGATTGTAGCCCACCAGCCTGTCCAGCACACGGCGGGCTTTTTGCGCTGCAACCTTTGCTTCGTCAATATTGCGCGGATTAACAACAGCGTCTTTTACTGCCTGCGGGGTTATCTCGTTAAAGCTGATGCGCTCTATGGGAACTTGAGCCGATTTTGCCACAATTGCATTGCGCAAATGCCAGGCAATTGCCTCGCCTTCGCGATCATTATCACAGGCAAGAAGAACTTTCTCGGCTTTTTTTGCGTCCGTCTGCAGTTCTTTAAGAATCTTTGCACGCCCTCGCACAGTTATGTACTCAGGCTCAAAATTGTTCTCTACATCAATCGCCGTTCGCGACTTTGGCAGATCGATTAAATGCCCCATGGATGCTTTTACATTATACGAAGGGCCGAGGTACTTCTCGATTGTTTTAACCTTTCCGGGAGATTCTACAATCACCAGGATACGTTTGTTAGGAACAGCCTTTTCTTTTTTTACTGTTTTTTTAACAGCCTGACTTTCTTTCCTGGTTTTAGTTTCTGTTGCCATACTACAATCCTTATAATTCAATATCAAGATAATTTGCCATTGAAGAGATTAGTTCCCTTCTTCCAATATTTCCTGCAGGGATTAATGAATTTTCGTTAAAAGATTCTCCCCATCTTTCCAAAACATCACGCGCCGAATGTATAACATCCGCTCCATCAATGCCCATTTTAATTGTTCCTGCCCTGTCGAACAACATATTGTTATTCATTTCACAAACGCCGGAAGACGCAACCCAAAGATCCCTGCCATGCTCCAGCGCAAAGTTTGCAGTAATAAGAGATCCCGAACGCTGCGGAGCCTCCACAACAAGGACACTTCGCGCAAGAGCCGAAATTATCCTGTTTCTTGCAGGAAAATTCCACCTTAGAGGTCCTGTACCCGGGGGGTATTCTGAAATCAAAGAACCGCCCGAATTAAGTATACGCCCTGCAAGCGCCCTGTTGGTAGTTGGATATATTTCATCTACCCCTGAACCCAATACAGCATAACCTGGAACGCCGCCGTCCAGATTCCCTCTATGAGACATTGCGTCAATCCCGATCGCAAGCCCGGAAACTACAGAAAACCCGGCCAGCCCAAGACCCTGGGCAATATTATATGCCTGAGCTGCTGCTTCAGGGCTTGACTTCCTGGTGCCAACCATGCCAAGCAAGGGCTTCTGCGGGTCAGGAAGCCTGCCTCTGTAAAAAATTACCGGCGGCGGATCAAATATTTCCCTTAACAACGGCGGGTATAATGCATCTTTCCAGGATACCCATTCTATACCCCTTGCCCGGCAGACCGCCGCCGTTTTTTGCGCTTTACCGCAAATCTCATCAATATCCCAAAAATAATTTAAACTATATTTCAGGATTTTTTCTATATCATATTTTGATTGTATAATAAAATCTTCTTCACGATCAAATACCTGCAACAGGGTAATTTTATCTTTGGGCTTTAAACCCGGTAAAAGCGATATTACTAAATCCAACATGCCAGAATCATTCATGCTGAAGCCTCTCTATAAGATCAATATTGTTTTGAGCGTCAGCCTTTATGTTTTTATCTTTTGTCCGCGAAATTATCATCTCGTAAAGCTCTATCGCTTCCCTAAAATTCTCGTTCATATAATGCGCCCTTGCAAGCACAGACATTGCAGAAACATCAGTCGGCTGTAATTTAAGATAGTTTTCCAGATAAAAAGCTGCTTTTTTTGGATTATCAAGTTCAAAGGCATACAGAATACCAAGACCGTACATTGGTTTTGAATATGCGCCGTCCAGTTCAATGGCCCGCAAATAGGCAGACTCCGAAAGTTTGTAAAAATGTTCCTTTTCTTCCCTTGCGTTAGCTGAAAATCCAGCAACGGATTTAGCGGCGGTTCCTGCCGAAACTCCGGTTAAATAAAAAAGAAAGGGATCCTCCGCATTGTAATAAATTGCTCTTTCAAGAGCAGCCAGAGCGTCATTGTGCATTCCGCGATCCGAAAGCCTTATCGCCAGAATTTTCCAGTAAGCGCCGGTTTGTGCGCCTTCCCTTACATTACGTTCAATTTGCGCTTCGTAAACAGCGATGGCTTTTTTTAAACCGTCGATTGACTGGGGAGGGCCTCCGCGCGGGCTTAACTCGGCAATACGTTTGGCCAACTCTCTATTGGTTTTGGTGCTTTCATTCCTGTATACAAAAAGCAGCAGAAAACCAAATACCAAAATAACTACTATGGCCAGCATAACATCTTTTATTTTAGTCATTTTTTTTCTCCCAATTCCGCATGCTTAAGGCGCGGCAAATAACGCCTGTGGTTTTCGCGCATCAATCCAGTATCTATATGCGTATAGATCTGGGTGGTAGAAAGATCGGCATGCCCCAAGAGTTCCTGAACAGTTCTTAAATCTGCGCCGCCTGCCAATAATCCTGTGGCAAAACTATGCCGCAGTGTATGAACCCTGGAAGATACTGCAGACGGCATTGTCAGCTTTGCATAATTTTTCCAGATACCTTTTCTTGAAAGCCTCTTTCCTGTTCTTCCTATAAAAAGAGCATTGCTTCTGTTTTTTTTGCCCTCTGCAAGTTTCGGCCTTGCTTCATTGATATATTGCTCAAGCCGTTTTACTGCTTCCTTTCCAAAGATTACAATCCTTTCCTTGTTTCCTTTTCCCTTTACTTTAGCAATACCCCCTTTAATGTCAATATCGCGCATATTCAATCCAGACGCTTCAGAAATACGCAGCCCTGCCGAATAAATTAACTCATAAAGGCATCGATCCCTTATGCCCGCAGGGGTACCGGTACTTATTGCATTTAACAAATCTTCAATTACATCTACACCCATAACTTCCGGAAGCCGTGTCTTTCTCTTTGGGCTCTGAAGAACAGCGGCAGGATTGCCGTTTACAAGCCTTTCATCCATTGCAAACCTGAAAAAAGATCTAAGACAGGAAACTGCCTTTGCTACAGAGCGGGAACCGATCTTGTCAGCATCCCGCCGCATTGCAAGGTATGCTGTAAGATGGCCCGGGCTTACATTTGCAAGTTTTACTCCCTCAGACTCAATATAACTCAAAAAGCGGAAAATTTCCAGACGGTAACATTCTCTGGTTAGCACAGCTCTCTTTTCAATTGAGACAAGGCGAGAACAAAATCTGTCAAGCAAACCTGAATGCTCCGCAGAACAATTACCGTTGCTGCGATGCGCTGCCGGCATTGAATCTGCGAGGCGCGGTTTCCGTATGGAATTTTCCAAATTAACCATTCTCCGCTATATTTTTTCCGGTTTTATCACTGGCATTATAATCATGGTTTCGAATAACGGATGGAACATCCAAATCCTCCTGATACTCCCTCTGCGGCAAAAAACCAAGATAATCCGGTTTTTTTGTTTTTTCCCGCATTCTTACATATTCTCCGTAATCAATAAAATCAGATTCGCTGGTTTTTTTGGTGCCGGTTTTTTTTATTTCTGCGGCAGGAGCATTCTGAAAACCAGTAGCAATTACAGTTAGCTGAATACTGTCTCCAAGAGAAGGATCAATATTCACACCATGAATTACATGCACATCAGGATCGCATTTATCCTTAATTGCACTAATCATTTCATCAATTTCAATAAGGGAAACCTCGCTGGCAGCTGCAACGTTTACAAGAACTCCTGTTGCGCCTTCCATGCTTGTATCTTCAAGAAGCGGATTGTCAATTGCTTTTGCTACTGCGTCTTTTGCGCGGTTTTCGCCTGTGCCAATACCTATACCCATAAGAGCATCGCCTTTTCCTTTCATAATTGTTTCAACATCGGAAAAATCCGTGTTCTGATACCCGACTTTGGTTATCAAATCAGAAATACCCTGCACCCCATGGCGCAGCACGGCGTCCGCCTTCTGATAAGCCTTGTCCAGAGGAGTGTTGCGATCAATAAGCTTAAACAAATATTGATTAGGAATAACAATAAGCGTGTCAACGATTCCACGTAATTTTTTTATTCCATCCATGGCAAGCCCCATCTTGTACCGCCCTTCAAAATTAAACGGTGTCGTAACAACAGCCACGGTAAGTATGCCAAGCTCCATTGATATTTCAGCCAGAACAGGCGCAGAACCTGTCCCTGTGCCGCCGCCCATGCAAGCTGTAATAAAAACCATGTCCGCTCCGCTCAAGGCATTAACAAGCGACTCTCTGTCTTCAAGCGCCGCTTTTTCCCCTACCTCCGGTTTTCCTCCAGCGCCCCTGCCTCCGGTAAGTTTGCTTCCTATCTGCACTTTGGTTTCTGCCAGGCTTTTATCGTAAAGGTCCTGAATGTCGGTATTTACCGATATAAATTGCACTCCAGAAAGACCGTTTTCTTTCATACGGTTCAGGGCATTGGCTCCGCCACCTCCTGCGGAGACTACCTTAATAACCGCAGGAACAACTTGCGGCTTGTTCTGGATAATACGTGACGGCTCTGCGTCAGGCATTTTAGTGTCAGACATTTTAATGCCAGGCGCTTCAACACCAGGCATAAACACATTTGAGCCTATTATTTGAGGCTGTCCTAATTGTGAATTTTCACAAACCGAAACTATTTTCATGCAATATTCCTCCCAAATATTAACATTATATTGACTAATCTGACAGACTGTCAAAAAAATTCATTTTTCAGCCACACCGTAAATCTGTTAACGATGTCGGCATGTTTTTTTTCTTTCTGCCTGGAATCGGAACTGCGCTGAGGGCTGTCCAAGTGAACCCTTCTTGCGCCTTCCAGCAGCAACCCGATACTTGTTGCGTAAGACGGGGTACGGTATGCTTCTACCAAACCTCCCAATTCCGGCGTAGGTATTGGACAGCCCAGCCTTGCCGGTAATTTTAAAACTTTATTGGCAAGTTCTACAACTCCCGCAAGCTGCGCTCCGCCGCCTGTTAATACAACTCCGCCGCCAAGAGGCCGCGGTATGTTTAAGGACTCAAGCTGCTGTTTTACCATTTTAAAAATTTCTTCCATCCGCGGTTTTATTATTGCCAGTATTTGCGATCTGGGAATGGACAAAGGCGGCCTGCCGCCGACTCCCGGCACAATTACCGTCTCATCATCATCAATGAGATCTTCCCAGCAGCAGCCGGCATCTATTTTAATTTTCTCGGCTGTCTCGACGGAAATATTTTTTATTATGGAAATATCGCCTGTTACCTGCGATCCGCCGGCTGGTATAGTGTAAGTAGAATACGGAGAGCCGTCAACATAAATCAAAACATCGGTCGTACCGCCGCCCAGATCTATAAGCAAGACGCCAATATCTTTTTCTTCCTGTGTAACAGCTGCCCGTCCGGCTGCAAGCGTTTGTAAAATAAGTTCGTTTACCCTAAAACCTGCGCGGTTTACGCAATTGATAAGATTTTTCGCCCCTGTGACAGTGCAAGTAATCACATGCGCTTCAGCTTCAAGGCGCACACCAATCATATCCAGCGGATTCCGTATACCCTTATGATCGTCTACTATGTAAGACTGCGGAATTACTTCAAGCAGCATCTTGTCCATTGGTATTACAATGGCTCTTGCCGCTTCAATTACACGATCAATGTCTTCCTGGCTTATTTCTCTTGTTCCGCGTTTTTTGCCGGAGATCCCTACAACCCCGCGTGAATTAATTCCGTTTATATGATTGCCGCCAATACCTGTCCAGCAATCATGCACTTCTATGCCGCTGCTCATTTCGGCATCTTCAACTGCAGCTATTATTGCGTGAAGAGTTGCCTCTATATTTATAACTATCCCTTTTCTTAATCCTGTGGACGGCCGAATCCCTACTCCTGTTATTTCATAGATTCCGTTTTCATTACGTTCGCTGACAATTACACGAATCCATGTTGAACCAATATCAAGAGCGATAATAACATCATCATTTACCATAAGGGCTCCTTCATTTTATATGCTCCCATACCGGATCTAAAATCAATTTCATCCGGACGGGTATTCTTATCAAACCACATGTGCCGTAAATTAAGCTCGGCAGCAGCTTCCGAATTGGGCGAATGCCTTTCAAGCACGGCAAGCATAAGCAGCGTATAACGAAGAATATCTTCAGTCAACCTGCTTTCAAGACGCACCCTTACAGAACCGGACACAGGATAAACTATCAAATCAAATCCATCCAATGCCTTTTGTTCTATGCGTATTTCAGAAATAGCAGATAACAATTCAGGCGAATCGGAAGCAATTTTAAAAAGGCTTTCAAGCATGGGAATATATTCTGCTTCCAGCCGCATACCAAGCAGCAGAGCTTCCGGCGAACGGTTATCCAAAATACTTTTAAAATCAATTCCCGACAGAATGGGCAAATTGGTATCCATTGCGGCGGGCTTGCCCATCTTAAACACAACCCCATGCCTGTCAATGTACAGGGGAATCATGCCGGAACCATAGGATACAAGCGACACAGCAGCCGCAGTGCGCCCTTTAACGAAGATTGTTAATCTATCCGGAAAACGTTTATTTATTCCTGCAGATTCCAGCAGATAATGAGAAGCAAGCTGTTTTTGGGCATTTACGGTATCCAGCGTTATAAATGACGAATGTTCATTAACGCCGGCAAGCCTTAGAATTTCAGCGCGCTCAAGTTCCGAAATTCCATGAACTTCTATCGTAGTAAACGGTATAAACGGACTAATTCCAAAAAGCCATATCAATTCAGCAGCAAGAGCAATTCCTGCTATTATGAGCATTTTTTTTATGCCTTTTTCTACTTTTAATTGAGATTTTGTTTTTTCGGCAATGCCGCCCGCAGGATTGTATGTATAATTAGCTGACATTTTCAACCTCCTGAGTATAAAGGTCTGACTCTGCTTTTTTTCTTGCAACATTTGCAATTAAACCTGCGCTGATAAGAGTCGTTACCAGAGAAGATCCTCCGGCTGAAAAGAACGGAAGCGGTATGCCCGTAGCCGGAAGAGCGCCCATAACTACAGCAACATTAAGCAGAGCCTGTGTTACAATCATTGTTGTTAATCCGGCGGCAAGAAGACGCTTGAAAACAGAATCGCTGCGCATTGCAGCCCTGTACCCCATAACCGCAAAAGCCGCAAACATTGCAAAAAACAGAAGCATTCCCAAAAAACCCGTCTCTTCCATATAGGCGCTAAAAATAAAATCTGAATGTATCTCCGGAACATTTCCTGCCTTGCGCGTTCCCTGCCCGAGGCCTTTTCCCAAAAAGCCGCCTGAAACAATTGTTTTCCAGCTCTCGTTAACCTGATAACCTGCGCCAAGCAAATCCCAACCCGGCCGGATAAAACTTAAAAGCCTCAATACCCTGTGTTCTTTTGCAAAAATCAAAAGCGCCGATACCGGCAGCAGAACAAAAATTGCAGAAATAAAATAACGGTAATGCATACCTGCAAGAAAAAATATTATTAATGCGTTAAATGTTATAAAGACTGCAGTTGAAAAATTGTTTTGCACATAAATAAGAATAAAGAATAAACCTATCACCAGAACAGGAGCCATAACACCTGCCGCAGATGAAGTAAATGCATCTGCCTTTTTATCCAGCATGTGCGCCAGATACAGCGGCAGGATAAATTTAACCATTTCAGAAGGCTGATAAGTAAAGGAACCTATTTTTATCCATCTGGAAGCGCCTTGCCGTTCAACTCCGATAACCGGCATCAAAGGCAATATACACATAATAACTGCAATTATCAATACCGGAAAAATGAACTTTCTTGTTTTTTCAAGATTGATACGTGAAAACAAAAAAAATAGCGCGAGCCCAAAAGCGGCAAAGATAAGCTGCCTATGAATAAAATGATAACTGTCTTTAAAGAAAGCTATTGCAAATTCGTATGAAGATGTATATAGCGTAACAAGGCCAACGCCGGTCAATAATACTACGCTGGCGTAAAAGAGAGGAACTGTACTTTGACCTTGTGTCTTTTCTACATCAAAATAACGCATTAACCCACCTACTGAATTTTTAAAGTTGAAAGAGCTATTATGGCAAAGAGCCCCCCCAATATCCAGAATCTGATAACCGTCTTCACCTCCGGCCATCCCGATAGTTCAAAATGATGGTGTAACGGTGCCATTTTGAACACTCTCTTTTTCCTTAGTTTAAAAGATACTACCTGTATAATAACTGAAGCAATCTCAAGAACAAACACACCCCCAATAACAAGAATTAAAATTTCTTTTTTTATTACAAGCGAAATAACCGCAATAACGCCGCCGAGAGAAAGGCTTCCCGAATCTCCAAGAAAAACTGAAGCTGGGAATGCGTTAAAAAACAAAAAGCCCACGCAGGCTCCTGCCGCCGCAAGGCAAAATACTGTTAATTCTCCGGCACCCTGTATGTACGGAATTCCAAGATAAGCAGAATAATCAACACGCCCCGTAATGTACGTAAGAATTGCCAGTGTAATAAAAACAAGTATTAAAAGCCCTGCCAACAAACCGTCCAGGCCATCTGAAAAATTTGTTGCATTGCTTATCCCTACAATCATGAGCACCGAAAATGGTATCCATAACCAGCCCATGTCGAGTACAGGACTCTTAAAGAAAGGAATATACAAAGCGGTAATATCCTCTCCTCCTATAAAGTAAAGAATTAAAACTATAACTATTGCAACCGCAAATTGACAAACCAATTTAGCCCATGCAGGAAGCCCTGCCGAATTATGGCGTATTACTTTAAGATAGTCATCAAAAAAACCAATAAGCCCAAAAGCAATAAAAGTTCCAATGGTAATCCAGACTACCCAATTGCTTAAGTCCCCCCAAAACAACATTGATATTAATACTGAAAGTATTATAAATATTCCGCCCATTGTCGGAGTTCCGGATTTACTTAAGTGTGTCGCAGGGCCGTCTTCCCGTATGGACTGGCCAATTTTAAGTTTTCGCAGGAATTCAATAATTCTGTTTCCAAAAATAAACCATATTAACAGTGTAGTTAAAGCTGCATAAGCGCTGCGGAATGTAAGATAGAGAAACACATTAAACGGCGTAAAATAGCGGAATAACGGATAAATAAATTCAAGAAACATTGCTTTCCTCCGTATTGTTTATTGCCAGCATTTCACCTAACCGTTCAAGAGCATAAGCCCTGGAACCTTTTAACAGGACAAGATCGTTTGTTTGCGCATAACGTTTAACTAAAGATGAAAGTTCATTAAAATCACATGTATAAAAATATTTAGCATCGTGTGCATTTTCAATGCATGCATTTTCAATCCGTGCCGCCGCAGCCTTTGTTTCTTCCCCAAAAAGAAAAACCATATCCGCTTTTGATGCGGCAAGCCGTGCGCCCAGTTTTTCGTGCTCAGAAACAGAATTGCCCCCCAGCTCTTTCATGCCGCCGATTACATACAGCCGTTTCCCTGGCCAGTCAAGCGAATCGCAGAATGAAATGCTTTGTTCCGCAGATTCGGGGGATGAATTATAACAATCCCTTATAACCGTTATTTTCCCTTTAAGTATTTCCCCCCTGCCGAAAAGCGGCGCTGCTTTTTCAAGACCTCTCTTTATGGCATTATTGCTCACAGGGACTGCCCTTGCTATTTCAATGGCTGCAGCAGCGTTTCTAACATTGTGTTTTCCAGGCAGGGCAAAATTTATTTTCTCCCCGTCAAAATAAATCTCGCTGCCCTCCAAAGCCATGTCCCTGACTTCTCCCATTCCGGCACAAGAATCTTTCCCATAAAAACAAATTTTCCCTTTTATGCCTTCGGCAAGAAAATCACTATATTCATCGTCGCCGGGAATAACCGCAACACCGTTATCTGATAAAAAATAAAAAATATTTTTTTTCTCTTCAGCTAT
>Ga0123356_10005585_pt1 | contig 12791 bp, 11 predicted proteins | sample TergutEmb28metaG_2_FD_92546 | JGI IMG/M metagenome (GOLD analysis project Ga0123356, IMG submission 92546) | Embiratermes neotenicus P3 segment gut microbial communities from Petit-Saut dam, French Guiana - Emb289 P3 | ecosystem: Host-associated > Arthropoda: Insects > Digestive system > Gut ... | reverse complement strand
CCTCTTTCTCAAAAACGGGAAAACGGTAAAGGCCTCTGACGCCGGCTATAAATTACTTAAAGAGTCTCTATGACGTACATTGGTGAGTGCATTGCGATTGCAGTAGCCTGCTCATGGACGTGTACCGCCCTCTTTTTTGAGTATGCAGGAAAGCGGATTGGTTCACTGCAAGTGAACCTGATCCGCTTACTCTTTGCCGGAGTGATGCTTAGCGCCCTGCTATTCATCACTTCGGGACAATTTCTCCCCATGGGGGCCGACGCCAAAACGTGGATGTGGATGTCGCTCTCCGGATTGGTCGGCTTTGTTTTTGGAGACCTCTGCCTCTTCTACTCCTATACCCTGATTACGTCGCGTTTCTCTCAATTGATCATGACGTTGGCCCCACCTTTTGCTGCGCTCTTTGGCTTTATGCTCTTGGACGAACAGACGGGGCTTATGGGTTTGGTGGGTATGGCTATCACGCTCACCGGTATCGCCATTTCTGTCTTAAAACGCCCCTCCGGCGAACACAAAAGCAAGAAACTCACACTCCATCTCCCTCTGCGCGGCATCCTCCTGGCCTTTGGCGGCGCCTTGGGACAAGGCTTGGGCATTGTGCTGAGTAAAAAGGGGATGCTCTATTATGAACAGAGCTTGGGAGCGACCGGATTATTGGGCAACTACATCCCTTTTGCCGCCACTTTGATGCGCGTGATCACCGGGATTTTGGGATTTGTCCTCATTATTTTGATTACCGGTCGCGGCCACAGGTTAATGAAGGCTGTACGCGATCGTAAAGGGATGTGGGCCACCTTTGGCGGTTCATTTTTTGGGCCCTTTTTGGGCGTGTCGCTCTCCTTAATGGCGGTAAGGTACACCCATACGGGAATCGCATCTACCATTATGGCCACCGTACCCATTTTGATCCTGATTCCATATGCCATTATCTACAAACAAAAACCTAAGTTGATTGAGGTACTCGGGGCGCTGTTGTGTGTAATGGGTGTCGCCTGCTTTTTTATTCGATAAGCGGCACATTTTTTGCAGCAAAATATCTTAATACTTATACCTATGAAAAGAATAGTTATCCTGTCTGCCTTACTCTTGATCGGAATAGAATCAACCTGTCAAGATCATGTTGTTGTAAAAGCTGGGGAAGATATAAATAATCTACTGAGATCCAATTACTTATTTCCTGAATTTATGACCGCACGCGTTTTGCTCAAGAACGAAACAATCGTAGCAAAAATGAACTACAACGCCTTATCAGGTCAAATGGAGTTTATTGATCCTGCCGGTGAAATACTTGTACTTAAAAGCAACGCCCATGCGGTTGTTTTTCCGGGCCATTTTTTTAAACAAACCTCTAAAGGTTATCTAGAAGTCTTAGCAGATGACCTTGGTATTGAGCTCCTCATTCACAGGAGATACCGACTGGGCGATGTAAAAAAAGTGGGCGCATACGGAACAGTCTCTTCAACGACATCAATCGACACCTACTCTTCTATAACTACAGACCAAGGTTTGACCAGTTTGACCCTTGCCGACGAGAAGACCTATACAAAGATACATACCTATTTCATCTACGCCGGCGGCAAATACCGCGTGGCCAATAAACAGGCCTTTAACAAGGTCTTTGGCAAACAAAGACAAGGGCTCGAAGAGTACCTCAAAAAACTGCCCGTAAACTTTTCCAGCGAAGATGACTTACTTCGTTTGTTTCGCTTCTGTACTGAGTAAACTAACTCATTTTGCAACAATAATCGTATCGTACTCCTGAAAAGGGCAGTCAGAAAGGTCGATCACAGTCAGACCGTTTTTGGTACGCACCCACGATAGCTTCTGGCCGGTGTCAAATACCGTCACCTCGCGAACATTGGTGGGAAAATTAAAGAGCAATGCATCCCCTTGGGGTCTGGACAGGATGTGGATGTAATACTTTCCCTCTTTTTGGGTAATTCCGCCCCACTCCTGTGGTTTGATAAATCCACCCTGAGTTCCGTAGATCGTCTCTCCATACTTTTTCATCCATGCGCCTATCTTCTCTAAACGAGAGACAAACTCAGGCTGAATCTCCCCATTGGGCATTGGTCCCACATTGAGCAAAAGGTTTCCGTTATAGGCGGCCGCCCTTACCAATAAATGGATAAGCTCCTTTACGGATTTGTGTGCGCGATCGGTCATGTTGTATCCCCATGCGCTGCCAATCGTGGCGCACGTCTCCAGAGGCAGCCGATCCGACACCGTTTGACCGCTCAGGCCTATTGTATTCTCTCCGGGAAGGTCTTGTTCAAATATTTGAATATCTTCTCCGGGAAAGGGTGTCAGGTGGTGGTTGTTTCCAATCAGGCAATGGGGCTGCAATTGATGGATGAGCGCGTACAACTCATTGTAATGCCAATCGATCTTGGAGTTTGCCTCCTTATCGGTATCGTTGTCCAACTGATCCCAGTGTCCGTCTAACCATATACATGCAATGGGGCCGTATTGGGTGAGTAACTCTGTAAGTTGCGCCTTCATAAAGGCAAAGTAGCTCTCCCAGTCGCTTGGTTGGGTGCGCCCGGCGCCTTTGCCGGTTCGTCCCGTTTCGTAGGGGTAGTCGCTTCTAAACCAATCCAGCGTAGAGTAGTACAGAGAGAGTTTCATCTCCTGTTTTTCGCACTCCTGAGCCAACTCTTTGAGCACATCTCTTTTGAAATGGGTGTTGGTAATCTTCCAATCAGACTGTTGCGTATCCCAGTTGCTAAAGCTGTCGTGGTGGCGTGAGGTAAAGGTGATGTACTTCATTCCGGCATTTTTTGCTGTCCGCACCCAGACTGCGGCGTCAAAATCAATGGGATTAAAAAAGTTGAGAAGTCTACGGTACTCTTCTACGCGAATATTTCTGCTGTTCATCACCCACTCTCCATGGCCCAAGACGCTGGAGGCGCCCCAGTGGATAAACATCCCAAAGCGGGCTTGTTCAAACCACCTCCTTGCTTCCAGGTTTTCGGGGGTGGGCGTGTAGAGTTCTTGAGCGATCAGGCTGTTGAAAATAAGCATACAGCCGATAAGAATAAGGTTTCTTTTCATCATCATACTATTTTTCTTCTTTTTTAGTCCAGGTATCTTTTAATGTGACTGTGCGGTTAAAAACACGGCGGCCGGAGGTATCGTCCATGTCGGCGATAAAGTAGCCTAAGCGCTCAAACTGAACCGGAAAGGTTGCCGGCTCTGCAGCTAAGGCCGGCTCTACCAAAGCAGTGACGATTTTTAGTGAATCGGTATTGAGGTATTCTTTATAGTCTGAACCTTGAGGGATGCCGTCCATATAGGCCTCGGTAAAGAGTCGATCAAAGAGGCGCACCTCCGCATTTTGGGCGTGCGTAACGGCAACCCAATGGATGGTGCCTTTTACCGAACGCCACGCTCCGTTGGCTCCGCGGCTGTTGGGGTCATAAGTGCAGTGAAGCTCTGTTACATTACCGGCAGCGTCTTTAATCACCTCCTGACACTTGATGATATGGCCATACTTAAGTCGTACCTCGTTTCCGGGGGAGAGGCGGAAATACTTCTTGGGCGGGTTTTCCATAAAGTCGTCCTGTTCAACGTAGATTTCGCGACAAAAGGTCACTTTGCGAATACCGGCATCGGGATCTTCCGGGTTGATTCGAACATCAAGCAGCTCTTCTTTATCTTTTGGATAGTTGGTAATGACCACTTTTAACGGATTGAGAATCGCCATAAAACGCTTGGCCCGCTTGTTTAAATCCTCTCTTACACACCACTCGAGCAGTCCCAGGTCAATCACGTTGTCGCGTTTGGCCACCCCTACCTTGTCGGCAAAGAGCCGAATGCTTTCGGGCGTGTAGCCTCTGCGACGTAATCCGCAAATAGTAGGCATCCTGGGATCGTCCCATCCCTTTACATGTCCGCTTTTGACCAATTCGAGGAGTTTTCGCTTGCTCATCACTGTATAAGTAAGGTTTAGGCGTGCAAACTCGTATTGATGAGAGGGAAATATCTGCAGCTTCTCTATAAACCAATCGTACAGCGGACGATGCACATCAAATTCTAACGTGCAGATAGAGTGTGTAATCTTTTCAATAGAGTCGCTTTGCCCGTGCGCATAGTCATACATGGGATAGATACACCATTGATCTCCGGTGCGATGATGGGGTGCGTGAATAATACGGTACAAGATAGGGTCACGCATCAACATGTTGGGGTGGGCCATATCGATCTTGGCACGTAGCACCTTCTCTCCCTCCAGATACCTTCCCTCACGCATACGGGTGAAAAGTGTGCGGTTTTCCTCAACTGAGCGATTCCGGTAAGGGCTCTCGGTGCCCGGTTGCGTTACCGTTCCTCTTCCGGTACGAATCTCCTCCTGCGTCAGGTCGTCAACATACGCTAATCCTTCATCAATAAGCTTATGCGCCCACTCGTAGAGTTGCTCAAAGTAGTCGGATGCGTAAAACAGACCAGCCCATTGAAAACCTAACCATCGCACATCGGCTTGAATGGAGTCCACGTACTCCACATCTTCTTTGGTGGGATTGGTGTCGTCAAACCTTAGGTTGGTCTTTCCTCCATACTTTTGGGCTAAGCCAAAATTGAGGCAGATACTCTTTGCATGTCCAATATGCAGATATCCATTTGGTTCCGGCGGGAAACGGGTGAGTATTGATTGATGCTTTCCGGAGGCTAGATCAGCCTCAATAATCTCTTCCAAAAAATTCCTGCTCGCTTCAGGCGTCTTGACTTCGTCCATATAGACCTAATGTATGATGGTTTTTAGACAACAAAAGTAGCCAAAAAAACAACAGGAAATATTGACGCCTAAAAAATTTCTAACCGAAGGGCTCGCTATTCAATCTTTATCCAGCCGCCCAAGACAAAGGGATCAGGTTGTTCCCCCTCTATGGTCAGCAGATAATAACCATCATACAAAAATGGAAGATTGATGGAGATGCGCCCTCCATCACCATCCACCACCTCTCTTAACAGTAAGTTCTCAAATTCGTCTTCTAAGCATACTGTCAGCCATCCCGTTTGCGTATTAGGCGCTATGATCAGGGAATGGTCCTTAGAGTTATGCCAGGCACGAACAGGGAAAAATATTGTCTTGGGTTTGGGGGGAGTCATCCCTCCGATCCAGTCAAAGTGAATCTCTTCGAGAGTAGGGGGAACGTTGCTTTTGCATTTTGCGTCGGATTCACTTCCTAATACACCCGCTCCCACAAAGAGCAGTACGGACAGTAACAATAGGCGATTTGTTTTCATAGGTATTTAGTTTATTTATGTTTGCGGGACAAAGTTAAAAAAGGTTTATGAAAAAATACTCTTTTTGAACCTTACAACCATATAGCTAAATATCATATTGTCAATAATATTTAAAAATATTTTCTTACACGCCTTTTTTAGCCTTCAACTCTTCTATTTTTCTCCCCAAAAAACGGCCTATCGTGTCACGTTTGGCTATTTTTAGTTTTTTTGCCACGCGGGAACAACGGGTATAGATCGCCCCTATGTTCTCCAAGCCATAAAGCACGCAAAGTTCTTGGGGAGAAAACTTATAAAAGAGCAGACAAATCAGTTCTATATCTGCATCGCTTAAGTCTTGATTGTGTTCTTTTAACCAATCTATTACTCCAAAGTAATAGTCGTTCATCAGTGGTACCAAATCGGCAAAAAAGGTCTCTTCAGGTTTTCCGGAGAGGGCCATGGTCCTCCTAAAACGCTCCACAAAATTATTTGACTGCGGATCCTTGATATAAGACAGGTCTAACAATCCCTTAATGACCGAAAAACGATGTTCCACAATCTGCTTGAGTCGTTGTTCCCTTGAATGTGAACGGGCGAGCAGTTCATCCTCACGAATAATCGACATCTTTCTCAGGCGGTCTTCGCTGTGCATTGCCCTCCTTTTCAATTGCCTCACAATTTCTCCCACAACAAAAAAGGTGATGATTGCAAAGGCCAACAGGGCAATGATCATAGATAAAACTTTGTTTTCTAAAGCGTAGTTTTCACTCCTGAGCTTTTCGTGCCTATATCGTGCCTCAGCAGCTTTGAGGTCATCTGCCTGGTTTTGCAGCATCATTTCATCAGAAACAGTTTTGTATTGAGTATAGTATTCCAAAGCAGCCTGATGGTTTCCCGATTTTTCCTCAATAAATTTCATTAGAAGGAGTGCGCCGGGCTTTTTGGGAACCTCCAAAGAGTCCAGCATCACCAAAGAGACGTAATACCTCGCAGAATCCAATTGATTCATTTGATAAAATAACTGACTCATTTGCAATAAAATCTCATTTTCTTTATTGACATCTTTGCTGTACCGTTGTATGCTTTGGAGAAGCAGGTCTTTTGCCTGATCAAACGCCCTCTGTTTTCTGTATACATTGTACATGTTTGTCATTGCAAAGTATTCATATTCAATTTCTTGAATCATAATTGCCATCTCTCTGGCAACTTGGCAATAGTAGGCCGAAGAGTCAATATCAAGCGACAAAAACAGCCTCCCCATCATAATTGTTGTGTAGCAGACGTGTTTATCTTTTTCGGCCCTTTGGAAGGCTGACATGGCTGTCCTAAACAGCTCCAATGCCTGCTCAAACTGATACTGCTGCCAATAAAGTTCTGCAAGATTTACCATCGCCAATCCCAATAAATAGTCATCTTTAAGATCTGATGCCAACTCCTGCGCTTGAACAAAGGATTGAAAAGCATCTGTAATGTTGTTCATTTGCACACGAACACAGCCCTGATAGAAAAGTGCGTATGCTTTTCGGATAGGAATGCGGATATTCCTGCGGGAATAGTAATCAACGGCAATGTTGATGATGGAGTCACTTGTGATCGGGCGAGATGTTTTTTCTAACGCTTGAGTGTAAAGTAATGCATAGTGTGCCCGCAATTCTCCGGAATGAACCCGATCCATCTCTATAGAGCTCAAAAGAGTGAATGCGGAATCCGGCTGTGCCTGCATTATGGACTCAGCTTGTGTTATGGTTTGCAATAAGTTAGCGTGATCCGTGCAGGCGTAGGGGAAAAAAAGAGAGATCCAAAAAAGAGCATAAAAGCAGTTTCTTCTTACCATGATTCTAATCTATTTTATTTGTCAAAATTATATAAAATTTCCCACATCTCTGCAACGTGCAGAAGAAGGATAAAATATCGTATCTTTGGAGCTTTGAATACCACTTCTTATGATAAGCTCCATGACCGGCTACGGAAGGGCCGAAATTGTCTTCCAAGGCGATAAAATTGTAATCGAAATCCGTTCAATCAATGGAAAAACTGCAGATATTGGGATAAAGAGTCATTTAATCCAAAAGAGCAAAGATGTGGAGATAAGGCAATTAATATCATCACGCTTGCAGCGCGGTTCCATTGAGGTTCTTGTCTATGCCGAGGGCAATTTGGTAGCAGAACGACTTATCAATAGGGAGCGCTTTATGGCATACCACCGGGAAGTAGTTGAACTCAAAAAAGAGATTCCGGAATTTGATCATCCAAAAAACTTGTTTGAGGTTCTTCTCGGAATCCCGGAGGTAATGGAGCGCAAAAGTCCCGAACCTAATCCGGAGTTGTGGATGGCCATCATGCAGGGAGTAGATTTGGCCATTGATCAGGTCAAACTCTTTAGGAAACAGGAGGGTAAACAATTAGCCGGCGACATACTCAAGAGGACAGAGCTGATCGAATCTTATATCCGAAAAATTGAAGAGATCGAACCATTCAGGATCGAAGGGGTTAAAGAACGGTTGCTTAACCGGCTCAATGAACTGAGTGGAAACATACAGCCCGATATGAACCGTTTTGAACAGGAGCTTATCTATTACCTTGAAAAACTTGATATTTCGGAAGAAAAAGTGAGGCTGCGCCACCACTGTGCTTTTTTTAAACAGACAGCGTCAGAGGATACCTGTCAGGGCCGTAAGCTTTCATTTATAGCTCAGGAGATGGGAAGAGAGATTAACACCATAGGATCAAAAGCCAACCATGCAACCATACAGCAGTGGGTTGTGATGATGAAAGATGAGCTTGAGAAGATTAAAGAGCAACTAATGAATATTTTATAGTATTACATCACCTCTGCTCCTTCTATATCCAGGCGCTCTCCAAGCCGGCTCAGCCACCTTGCCTGCAACAAGGGGCACTCATTGGAGGGCAGCAGTTTCAGTTGACATTTATATCTAAATTTCCATCTAAGTAACAAACTGGGGAAACCTTTTGTGAGGTAAGCGGCGACGTATGGATGTAGCTCTAATGTAAGGTATTTTTCTCTTTTTTCCTCCACATAATAAACCAGTTGGGACTCTATATAGTCGCTAAAATTAATGGTAGCCGTCACCTTGCCTGTGCCTCTGCAGGTCGGGCAATTTTCGCTTGTATTGATTTCCATGGCAGGCCGTACCCTCTGGCGGGTAATCTGCATCAAGCCAAATTTACTCAAAGGGAGTACCATGTGTTTGGCGCGGTCTTCACCCATCAGCTCCTGCATGTATTTATAGAGCTTTGTCCTGTGTTCAGTGGTGTCCATGTCAATAAAGTCGATGACAATAATGCCGCCCATATCCCTCAACCTAAGTTGACGCACAACCTCTTCTGCAGCCATGCGGTTTACTTCGTAAGCGTTTCCCTCTTGATCGGTCGCCATCTTGGAACGAATACCGCTGTTTACATCAATCACATGCAAAGCTTCTGTATGTTCAATGACCAGGTAGATACCGTGTCGTAAGGGAACTACACGTCCAAAGGAACCTCGAATCTGTTTAGATACCTCAAAATGGTCAAAAATGGGCACGTTGCCCTTATAGAGTTTTACAATCTTCTCCTTTTCTGGAGCGATGGTTGCGATATAATCTATGATTTCCTGATAAAGAGTCTCTTCGTTTACGTGGATACTACTAAAGGTGTCGTTTAATAAATCCCGCAAAATGGTGGTAGCCCTGCTGTTTTCGCTGACCAGGCGTTGCGGTATTGCACCTTGCTCCATTTTTGCCCAGGCGTCTTCCCATTTTTTGATCAACGATCTGAGTTCTGCGTCTAAAACTGCCGCCCGCTTCCCCTCGGCAGCTGTACGGACGATGAGTCCGTAGTTAGAGGGGAGGATACTATAGATTAACCGTTCAAGCCTCCGTCGTTCATCTTTGGATGCGATTTTAGACGAGAGATGTACTTTTTCTGAAAATGGCAAAAGCACCATATTTCTACCGGCAATGGATATATCTGAGGTAAGGCGTGCTCCTTTTGTAGAGATTGGCTCCTTAACCACTTGCACCAATATGGGGCGACCGACTTTTAACACGTCTGCAATCTTTCCCTCCTTTTCTAATATGTGTCCCAATTTGAGCGAAGGGTAGAGGGTGGCGCCTCTCTTTTTTGCTAGTATTTGCTGTGTAAAGTAATCGATGGCGACAAAGCTAAGTCCCAGGTCCAAATAGTGGACAAATGCGTCTTTCTCCTGACCAATGTCCACAAAAGCCGCATTTAAGGAGGGCATGACTTTTCTCACTCTTCCAAAATACATATCTCCCACCGCACAACGATCGCTTACCTGCTCCTTGTTAAGTTCAATAAGACGCTTGTTCTCCAGGAGGGCAATCGACACCTCCTGAGATGTTACGTCAATGATTAAATCTTTCTCCATATAATACAAAGAACCTAAAGCAGGGTTCAACCTGCTTTAGGTTTAATAACACATCTGAGACCACTGATGACTACCTTTTCTTCTTGTGTCTGTTCTTGCGCAAACGCTTTTTGCGTTTGTGCGTAGCCATTTTATGTCTCTTTCTCTTTTTCCCGCTTGGCATAATTTCAAATTAAATGATTAAGAAAAGCTATTTAACAGCGCTTTTCACTTTTGACATAAATACTTTAGCCGGCTTGAATGCGGGGATAAAGTGCTCGGGAATAACAATTGTGGTGTTTTTTGAAATGTTGCGGGCAGTTTTTTTGGCGCGCTTCTTTACGATAAAACTCCCGAATCCACGGAGATATACGTTTTTATTATGCGCTAGCGAGCCCTTTACGTTCTCCATAAAACACTCAACCACTTTTTGGACGGCAATTTTTTCCATGCCGGTGGTTTTGGCAATTTCGTTTACAATGTCTGCTTTTGTCATAGCATGTTAGATTTTAAAAAAGGTTGTTAATAAATTTCAGCCAGCAAAAGTAATCATATTTTTAATATTCCAACAACTTTATACCTAAAATCTTTCATTTTTTTTTCTTATAGCCCGTTTAAAATCATTATCTTTGCATCATGGAGATATGCAATATGCTGATTGATTGGCACAAAGAGAGTCAAAGAGAGCTTCCCTGGAAGTCAGAAAAAAACCCCTATAAAGTGTGGATTTCCGAAATTATGCTACAACAAACACGTGTTGAGCAGGCAAAAAGCTATTATCTAAAATTTATTTTTGAATTCCCAACCGTCCGAGAGTTGGCAAATGCATCGTTAGATAGAGTCATGCGGCTATGGCAAGGCCTGGGCTACTACAGCCGGGCCCGCAACATGCACACAGCGGCAAGGCAGGTGGTGCAAGAATTTGGCGGGCATTTCCCCGAATCGATGCAGGAGCTCTCGCGTCTTAAAGGAGTTGGCCCCTATACTGCGGCAGCCATAGCCGCCTTTGCGTTTGACAAACCGGTGGTAGCCTTGGATGGTAATGCATTCAGGTTTTTTTCCCGCATCTTTGCCGAATCTTGCCCCATTGATACGCCTGCTGCCCGCAAACTCTTCTCTGATCTGGCTCAGCAATGTTTGCTGGATACTCCCTCTTCTCTCTTTAATCAGGCGGTCATGGATTTTGGTTCATTGGTCTGTACCCCGTACCCTAAATGCGACCGCTGTCCGCTTTGCCACCACTGTGTGGCTTGCCTTCAAAACAGGGTGATGGAATTTCCCGTTAAAAAAGCAAAAAAAAGAGCCCGCGACCGTTACTTCTACTACCTGCACATCACACAAAAGGATCATACTTTTATTCAACAGCGACTTGAAAAAGATATTTGGCAAAAATTGTATCAGTTTCCGTTAATCGAAACAGGTACGCCCGTTGAAGTCGATGAACTATTTGATCTTCCGGACTGGGATGCCATCTTTGGCAAACAGACGCCACAAATGACCGGATATTCGTCAAAATATATACATCGACTAACGCACCAGACCCTTCATACCTTTTTTATAAGTATTTGTATTGAGAAAGAGAGCCCATGGCTGCAAACTCATTGTAAGAAAATTCCCTCCTCTCATATTGATCAATTTGGCATTTCAAGACTTATGGAACGATATTTGTTAGATAAATCCATAAATCGTCTATCTTTGGCGCATGCAAATTTATAGGAGAAAGCTGTTAATCTATGTGATTCTCAATATTTTATGCTGCATAACACTATATGCACAGGAGAGCTATTATGTCTCCGATATTGTCATTTCGGGCAATAAAGTGACCAAAGAGAGTATCGTCTTGCGGGAATTGGATGTAAAAAAGGGCGACTCGATTTCTGTTTCACGCATAGAGCAGGCGATTACCCACTCTAAAGAAAATTTGTTGAACCTTCCTCTCTTTAATTATGTAGATATTGATTATGAGCTAATGCAAAATAGCGACAACAACATTATCATCTCTATACGGTTAGAAGAGCGGTGGTATTATATTCCACTCCTGGGCATCAGGTTTGCAGACCAGAACCACAGCGCATGGATTAGAGATTTTGATCTGAGCCGTGTAGCTGTTGAAACGGGTGCTATTATTAATAACGTACTAGGGTTGAACCATACCCTCACGTTGGGCGTTCAATTTGGTTATCAACAGGCCCTCAACTTTAGCTACAAAAAAATCACGTTAGACCGCGCTCAGAAACACTTTTTGGCAGCGGGTATCTCCATGCAGAGGAGCAAAAACATCATTGCAATGACCACAGACGATATGCCGTTAAAGGTAAAAAGCTTTGATCAGGCCCTGAGTATGGGTGGAGGCGGGTATCTCAGCTACGCCTACCGCCACAATGTGCGTGTTTCTCACAACCTGTCTTTGGGATTTGAACATGAAAGAATTGCAGATACAATACTGCTCATCAACCCCATCTATTGGGGCAGCCCATCTACTGAACGAAATAGCTTTAGGTTGCAATACTTCTTTAGAAACGACCAGCGGGACTACGCCGCTTTTCCGCTCAAAGGTTACTATCTGAGAACAGAGGGGAATCTATACTTCACGCATGATCTGTCTGTACGATATACCCAGCTAAAAGGGAGTGCTCAATATTTTTGGACGCTGGGCAACAGGTGGTATGCCGGAGAGATCTTTACCGCCGGTGTCTCTTTAAAAAACACTAAAGCGTACATTTTGGATCGGGCTTTGAGCTACGGAGAGAATGTGTTAAGGGGATACGAATATCATGTTGTTGATGGACAATGTTTTGCCCTATTGAACAGCACCCTCAGGTACAATCTTATTCCCCAGAAAATCATTGTGGTCGACTGGCTTTCTGCTTTTCCCAAGTTTAACAAAATCCACTACGCCTTTTATGCACATGCTTTTGCGGACATGGGCGCAGCCTTTCACAGCTACCCGGGCCCAACCAACTATTTAAGCAATCAATTTTTATACAGCGCAGGCATCGGAATTGACATGGTCACCTACTATGACGTTGTGTTCACAATCAGCTACTTCATAAACAAACAAGTGGAGAAGGGTGTCTACTTTTCGTTTAAACTGCCGATTTTGTAGTGACAAAATGGCTTCTTTTGATGATTGGCACGAACATTGATTGAACTAAAAAAGTATATTAATAATCATGAAAGATATCGATGAATT
>Ga0123356_10005584_pt1 | contig 12791 bp, 12 predicted proteins | sample TergutEmb28metaG_2_FD_92546 | JGI IMG/M metagenome (GOLD analysis project Ga0123356, IMG submission 92546) | Embiratermes neotenicus P3 segment gut microbial communities from Petit-Saut dam, French Guiana - Emb289 P3 | ecosystem: Host-associated > Arthropoda: Insects > Digestive system > Gut ... | reverse complement strand
TTCTACCGGGCAACCGGGCTCGATCCTCAGGGCCTGGCGCGCCGCCGCCACCTCGCGGTGCGCGGCCGGCAGGTGCTGGGACTGGAGGACGAGTACTTCGTCGACCCGGACGGCCGTCCGCAGGGCCCGGTCGACGTCGACGGGAACGAGAGTGGCGAGCGCCTGCTGTCCGAGGGCATGGTCCTCGGCGGCCCCGGCGCCCTGCTCTCGGCGTTGGGCCAGGCACGGACCGGCCGCATGGGCGACATCGTCGCGACCATCCAGCGCGAGCAGGACGAGATCATCCGCTCCCCGCTGCCCGGCGTCCTCATCGTCCAGGGTGGTCCCGGCACGGGGAAGACGGCGGTCGCGCTGCACCGGGCGGCGTACCTGCTCTACACGCACCGCTTCCCGCTCGAGCGCCAGGGCGTGCTCGTGGTCGGCCCCAATCCTCTTTTCCTCCGCTACATCGAACAGGTCCTCCCTTCGTTGGGGGAGACGGGCGTCAGCCTTTCCACGGTGGCGGGGCTCGTTCCCGAGGTGCGCGTCCGCGGGGTCGACGATCCGGCTGTCGCAAAGCTGAAGGGCGACGTGCGCATGGTGAAGGTGTTGGCCAAGGCGGTACGGACGCGGGAGCGCCCGCTGCGTCGTGACGCAGAGATCCCCTTCGGTGCCGGCGTGCTGCGGCTGCGCGCCGCGGCCACCGAGGAGATCGTCGCGCAGGCGCGTCGGCGGCCGGGCACCCACAACGCGCGCCGTCGCTATGTCGAGGCGCAGGTCGTCCGGGAGTTGTCCGACGAGTACCGGGCCCGCCTCGAGCGGGGCGGGGTCACGACGGCCGACGACACTCAGAGCCAAGAGGAGCAGAACGACCTCGCCCAGCGGCTGCGGCGTGCTCCCGAGGTGATCGAGGCGTTCGACCGGATGTGGCCGCGCCTGTCACCGCACGAGCTCCTCCACGACCTGCTGGGGGCGCGGCCGCTCTTGTCGGCCGCGGGCAAAGGGATCCTCAGCGCGACGGAGATGCAACGGTTGTACCGGCCGCGCAGCGAGTCGCTCGATGCCGTGCCGTGGACCGTGGCCGACACCGCCCTGATCGACGAGGCGAGGACCCTCCTCGGACCGCGCCGGGGCCGGCCGGCCCGGGCGCGCGCGCAGCGCAACGACGAGGGGAGCGCGCAGGAGACCGGGTTCTGGCCGCAAGGTCTGGCCGCGTCACCAGCTCCGGTCCTCGCGGGCTCCGCCGTATCCGACGAGGAGATCCGGTCTTTCGGCCACATCGTGGTGGACGAGGTCCAGGACCTCTCGCCCGTGCAACTCCGCATGTTGGCGAGGCGCTCGCTCTCGGGCTCCATGACCGTCGTGGGGGACATTGCCCAAGCCACGGGACCGTGGGCGCCGCGGAGCTGGGACGACGTCACCCGCCACCTGAGCCCCCAGCGCCCGCCGCGCCTCGTCGAGCTCACCGTGAGCTACCGGACGCCGGCAGAGGTCGTCGCGCTCGCATCGCGCGTGTTGGCCGTCGCGGCCCCGTCGATCGCCCCTCCCCGGCCGGTGCGGGAGTCCGGGTACGAGCCGCGCCTCGTTCGCACGAGCCGCGTCGAGCTCGCCGCCCTGCTGGCGCAACTGGCCCGCGAGGAAGTGAAGGCGGTCGCGCCCGGACGCGTCGCGGTCCTGGGTCCTGCGGTGCTGCTCCCCGAGCTTGCCCGGGGGCTGTCCGACGCCGGCCTCGACGCCACGGACCCGCGTGAGCCGGCGGGAGAAGGGCTGGCGGCAGGCCTCGTCATCCTCCCGGCTGACGAGACGAACGGGCTCGAGTTCGACTCGGTCATCGTCGTCGAACCGTCACTGATCGCCTCCGTGGGCGACGAGCCGGCCGGCGAGGCCCCCCCGGTGGCGACCACACGGGGATTGCGAACCCTCTATGTCGCACTGACAAGACCGACGAGGCGACTGACGGTCCTGCACGCGGATCCTCTGCCGGTCGACCTCGGCTGAACAGGGAATTCAGCCCCGGCGCCCGGGCCGCGGCGCGATCACCTGCTAGTTGGCGATTTCGGCATCCGGTCGACTAGAAAAAGCGCTGTGACCCAGGCAGTTTCGGCGGCCGCTCCCGCGCCTCAAGGGAAGATCGTCCACGACCGCCCGCCGATGCTCGCCGTCGGGGTCATGATCTGGCTCGGCTCCGAGGTCATGTTCTTCAGCGGCCTCTTCGCCGCCTTCTTCACGATCAGGGCGAACACGGTGGGCCCCTGGCCCCCGGCCGGGACCCAGCTCGACGTCGTCCGGGCCGGCATCTTCACCGCGATCCTGGTGGCGTCGAGCTTCACCATGCAGTACGCCGTCTTCCAGGCCGAATGGCGGCGCCGGCGGTCGGCCCGCATCTGGGTCGTCGCCACCATCCTCTTGGGCTCGGCCTTCCTGCTGAATCAGGTCTTCGAGTGGCTGTACACGCCGACGCGCTGGTACACGAACTCGTACGGATCCCTCTTCTTCATCATGTCGGGCCTGCACGGATTGCACGTCTTCATCGGGTTGCTCGCAATGGTCTTCTTCCTGGGCCGTATGCGCGGGGACAAGGGTGGCGACCCGGGTGAGCTCTCGGCCATGCAGGGGATCTCCTACTACTGGCACTTCGTCGACATCGTCTGGGTCGGTCTCTACAGTTGCCTGTTCCTTCTCAAGTAGGCATGCGAGGCGTGCGCGCACTGCTCAGAGGCAAGTTCCGGACCCAGTTCCTCCTGCCGGCCGGCCTTCTGGCCGTCGCGGCCATGGCGTCGCTGGCGGTCTTCTTCCCGGGCACAGGAGCGGGGGCCAGCGGGCACGCCGACGCGTCACAGGTGTCGACGAACGCCAAGGACGTGGTGAAGGCCTGCGGGCCGGTGAACACCGAGGGTGTGAGCCCCACTCCCAACTCCGGGAATCCGTTCACGAGCACCAACCTGATCTGCCACGAGGGGAACCTCCTCTCCTACGGCAACCACGCGATCACCTATGCCAACCCACCGGCGTCCTTCATCGCTGCAGGGCGTCAGCTGTTCGCGCAGACGTGCTCGAGCTGTCACGGCAACGACGCCAACGGCACCATGAACGTGGACGGCAAGATCGAGGCCACGATCGGCCCGAACTTGCAGGGCGTTGGTGCCGCGACGGTCGATTTCTGGGTCAGCTCGGGCCGGATGCCGGCCACCGACGTGAAGGCGGTCGAGGCGGAGCGCCGGCCGTCCCGTCTGACGCCGATGCAGGCACTCGAGATCGCGGCGTGGGTCAACTCACTCGATCCGGCTGTGCCTGCGGTGCCCTATCCCCATCTGCAGGGAGCGAACCAGTCCGTGGGCGCCCAGCTCTTCTCGCTCAACTGTGCGGCCTGTCACACCATCGAGGGCACGGGTGACGCGTTGGCCTATGGCACGAACGCACCGTCGCTCATCAACAAGCAGGTCACGCCACAGCAGGTGGCCGAGGCGGTCCGCACCGGTCCGGCGAACATGCCGCGCTTCTCGGGCAACCTTTCCGACGTCCAGGTGCGTGACATCGTCTCGTACGTCACGGGCCGGCTCCAGCATCCGACCAACCCCGGTGGTTTCTCCCTCGGAGGAGTCGGGCCGGTGGCCGAAGGCTTCGTGGCCCTGCTCCTCGGCGTCGGCGGTTTGGCGCTCGTCGCCTTCTGGATCGGAGAACGCTCGTGAGCGACGCCGAGCACCAGCCGTCGCGCACCCGGGTGCCCATGCCGGTCGCTGCGCTGAGCGATCCGCACATGAGCGACGCGGCGCGCCACCCGAGGCGCGCCGAGGGCTTGATTGCGCTCGTCCTCTTTGCCGCGATGGTGCTCTTCGCCATCGCCGGTGCCGCCTACTGGCAGAACTGGAGCCCGTGGGTCTTCGGTGGCGCCCTCGGTGGCGGCATGTTCGCGCTGGGCTTCGGGCTGACCGCCTGGGGCAAGTACCTCATGCCCCAGGGGCCCTTCGTGGAGGAGCGTCACAAGCTGACCGGCACCGCCGAAGAGCGCGACGCGCTGTCGGCTGCCCTCTACGAACGCACCACCGTCGTGGTCAAGCGCCGCAAACTGCTGGGTGGCATGTTCGCCGCCGGGGCTGGGATCTTCGGGATCGTGGCCCTCTTCCCGCTCATCCGCTCGCTCGGACCGCTGCCGAAGAACGAGTTCGAGACCAGCAATTGGTCTGCGGGGACCGTCCTGGTCGATTCCAACGGGCGTCCTGTCCGCAGGGACACCCTCGTCGCGGGCGGCCTCATGACCGTCTACCCGCGGAACCAGATCCGGCTCGATGCGGCCGGCCACGTCACCTTCACCGACGAGGGTCTCGCCACGGACCAGACGGTGCTCATCCGGCTGCCCGGCGGCCCCTTCACGACCATGCCCGGACGGGAGGATTGGACCCCCGACGGCTACGTCGCCTACTCCAAGGTCTGCACCCACCTGGGCTGCCCGGTGGGGCTCTACGAGCGCGAGCTCGAGCTCCTGGTGTGCCCGTGTCACCAGTCGATGTTCAACGTCCGCGACGGCGCGGTCCCTCAGTTCGGGCCGGCTCCGCGGCCGTTGCCCCAGCTGCCCCTCGGCTACAACGACCAGGGCTATCTCATCGCCACCGCGCCGTATGATCAGGCTCTGGGACCGGGCTTCTTCGAGCGGACGACATGAGCGACACCGCCAACAGGACGAAGCGCAGCACGCGGCAGGCGATGGGCCCGTTCGGCCCCGTCAGCAAGGTCGTCGACGAGCTCGACGAGCGGTTTGGCGTGGCCAAGGGCGGCCGGGTCCTGCTCGACAAGATCTTCCCGGACCACTGGTCCTTCATGTTGGGCGAGATCGCCCTGTACTCCTTCGTCGTGCTCATCGCGACGGGAATCTTCCTGGCGCTGTTCTTCGTGCCCTCGGCCTCTCAGGTCATCTATCACGGTGCCTACGCGCCGTTGCGAGGCCAGCAGGTGTCGGAGGCCTACCAGTCGACGGTGAACATCTCGTTCAGCGTGCGTGGTGGCCTCCTCATCCGGCAGATGCACCACTGGGCCGCCGACATCTTCATCGGCTCGATCATCGTGCACATGGCGCGCATCTTCTTCACCGGCGCATTCCGCAAGCCGCGTGAGCTCAACTGGATCATCGGGATCCTCATGCTCGTGCTGGCGGTCCTCGAGGGGTTCATCGGATATTCGCTCCCGGACGACCTGATCTCGGGCACGGGGCTCCGCATCGGTTACTCCATCGCAGAGTCACAACCGTTCATCGGGAGTTACATGGTCTCGTTCCTGTGGGGCGGCCAGTTCCCGGGCAACGGCAGCATCATCCCGCGGTTCTTCATCATTCACGTCCTGATCATCCCGCTGGCACTCCTGGGCCTGATCACGGTCCACCTGATGCTGCTGGTGCGCCAGAAGCACACGCAGTTCTCCGGGGAAGGCCGCACCGAGGACAACGTCGTGGGCTCGCCGATGTTCCCCACGTTCGCGGCGAAGACCACCGGCTTCCTGTTCATGGTCGCGGGGGCGACCGCACTGTTGGGAGCATTCGCACAGATCAACCCGATCTGGCAGTTCGGTTCGTACGATGCCTCCAAGATCTCCTATGCGGTCCAGCCGGACTGGTACATGGGGATGCTCGACGGAGCGCTGCGCATCATGCCCTCCTGGGAGTTCGCCGGCTGGGGCCATACCGTGCCACTCGAGGTCTTCCTGCCCGCGGTCGTGTTCCCGACGCTCCTGATCGGTTTCTGGCTCATGTATCCGGCCTTGGAACGCAGGATCACCGGCGACTACGCGATGCACAACCTGCTCGACCGGCCCCGTGACAGACCCAAACGGACCGCGGCCGGCGTGGCCATGTTCTCGTTCATGTTCACGCTCTTCGCAGCGAGCTCGACCGACGTGCTCGCCAACTTCTTCCATGTCTCTCTCAACGCGACGCTCTGGTTCTTCCGGGTCGCCATCTTCGTCGTGCCGATCGTCGCGGCACTGGTGACCTATCAGCTCTGCCTGGAGATGCAAGGTGTGCACGGCATCGGAAAGCGCAAGCGCGCCGTCATCGTGAGCCGCTCGGCCCAAGGCGAGTACTCCACGGTGCCGTCGGCCCCCCGGCCCGACGACGAGCGCGTCGAGATCGACCCCGAGCCGGTGCCCGTCCGCATCGACATCGAACCGCTGGAGAACGGCGGCGAGCGCCAGCCTGAGCCCTCGCCGACGGGCGTGCGCCAGGTCACGCGCTGACCCAGCCGGCCTCCCGGCCCGGCTCCCGCGACCTCTGGGTCGTCCTCGAAACGGTCCACGCCGTCACGTACTTCGATCCCGGCTGTCGCGCCGCGTTCGGGGAGGCGGGACTGCGGGGGTTCTGGGCCGGGTACTTCGGCGGCCGGGCGGCGCCCCTCGGAGTCGTCGGCGCCGGCCCGGTGACGGCGGCGTTCTACAACTTCCACCCTGCGATGGTGTCCAAGGCGGTGCCGGGCTGCTGGGAGGCCGTCGAGCCGCACACGCTCTGCCGCGTGCGGGCGATCGCCGCGGGCGAGGCGCTGAGCGAGGCGTGCAGCGTCTCGGCCCGCACGGACCTCGTGGCCGCGCTGCCGCTGCTCCGGCGCGCCGTCGCCGGCTGCGACGTCGCCGGGCGCGTGATGGCGGCGGCCAACCGCTCGCTGTGGCCGGCGATCTCGACCGCCTTGGGGACCGGGGGGCTGGCCGAGGCGTGGCAGGCCTGTACGACGCTGCGGGAGCACCGCGGCGACGGGCACGTTGCCGCCCTCGTCGCCCAGGGAATCGGGGGCCTCGACGCCCATCTGCTCGCAGCGGGCACCAAGGGGGTGCCGGCCGACGTCCTACGCGAAAACCGAGGCTGGAGCGAGCAGGACTGGGACGATGCGACGTCGAGGTTGGCCTCGCGTGGATTGCTGCACACGGACGGTCGCGCCACCGACGCGGGACGGACGCTGCACGCGGCGGTCGAGGAGCAGACAGACCGGCTGGCCGTGTCGCCCTTTTCGGGACTCAGCGATGCGTCGCTGGCCGACCTCTACGGCGCGGTGTCGGCGTGCGCGCGAGAGGTCGTCGCGACCGGGATGCTGGCCTTCCCGAACCCGATGGGGCTGCCGCGCGCCGGGTAGACCCGGTGCGTTCGTAGCCAGGCAACGTGATGTGCTTACCTGTCGGCCGTGGACAGGTTCGAGGGAAAGATCGCACTCGTCACGGGCGCCGGCTCAGGAATCGGCCGGGCGGTGACTAACCGGCTGGCCGAGGAGGGTGGCGCCGTTTTCGCCGTGGACATCGACGAAGCTGCTCTGGCGGAGACCGCCGACCTGGTGGGGCGACCGGGGATTTCGCTCCACGTCGCCGACGTCAGTGACCCCGACGCCTGCGACGCGGCCGTCGCGAGCTGCCTGCAGGCATTCGGGCGCCTCGACGTCCTCGGGAACGTGGCCGGCATCTACCGCTCCGCCCATACTCCCGACATGGCCCGTGAGGACTACCGGCGGGTCATGAGCGTCAACCTCGACGCTCCCTTCTACCTCTGCCAAGCGGCCATCCCGCCCCTGTTGGCATCGGGCGGCAACATCGTCAACATTGCGTCGAACTCAGGGATCATGGGAGTGCCGTACTCGGCGGCGTACTCAGCGAGCAAGGGCGGGATCATCCAGCTCACTCGCTCGCTGGCGGTGGAGTTCCTCAAGACGACGTTGCGCGTGAATGCCATCGCGCCGGCCGGCACCAACACCAACATCGCTGCTTCGGCGGGCTTTCCGTCGGACATGGATCCCGACCTCAGCGGTCGTATGTTGGGCCCACGCGGCATGGCCGAGCCGGGAGACGTGGCGGCACTCTTCGCCTATCTCGCTTCCGACGAGGCCCGGGCGGTGACCGGCGCCGTCTACACGATCGACAACGGCATCACCGTCAGCTGAGGGTCGGCTCCGGGCTTCACGTCCGACCGGGAGGACCGGGCGACATCCACCGGTTGTCCTCGACGAGGCGTTCGATCTTCCACCCGTCGGACTCGCGCCTGAAGGCCAAGTCGTAGTACCCGCCAGTGGTCAACATGGAGTCGAGACCCGGGATGCGCGCCGCCGTGAAGAACATCGCCCTCCCGACGGCTCCGTCCCCGCTGACCTCGATCTGGAAGTTCGAGACGACATGCTGGATGAGCGGGAGCTGGCTCAGTGACTCGCGCAACCACCCGACCACCTCCTCCCGCCCACCGGCGGGGCCATCCGTCGAGGAGTAGTCCAGCCGCGCGTCAGAACTGAACACCGAGGCGAGCAGTTCCCAGTCCCCGTTGTCGCAGCCCCAGGCGTAGTCGTAGAGGACTCGCTGGATGTCCAATTGGTCCGAGACCGAACCTTCGTCGACCACGGCTACCCCTCCTCTTCGTCTCGCTGATCAGGACTCGTTCTGCGTCGGGCGCGGCGCCGGCCAGCCGTCGACCAGGCCGAGCTTCTTGCACAATGACCGCGACGACACCATCTGCCCGGCGTAGTCGGCGGCGGCGGGGTCGTCGCTGAGCCAGGCGACCACCTCACCGGCCACCTCGGGCGGCGCGGGCGCGTGGCCGGCCTCGACGAGCACCTTGTCCGTCCCCGAGGCGCGCATCGATTCGGTCAGGGTGAGACCCGGCGCGATCGAGAACGCCAGGATGCCCCGCCCTCCGAACTCGACGTGGCACATGTCGGTCACGCGGTGGAAGGCGGCCTTGGCAGCGGCATAGGCCACACCCCACCCACCGGCGCCGGCGGGGGCGGGCGGAGTGGTGAACGCGGCCTCCGACAGCATGTTCACGAGGCGACCCGAGCCGCGGTCGAGCATCTGCGGCACGAGCAGCTGCGTCAGCAGCAGGGGGTGGAGGTAGTCGCCGACCAGGCAGCGCTCGGCCAGTTCGAGGGGCAGATCGAGGATCCGGTCCATCGTCCCGGGTCCCTGGTAGATGGCGTTGTTCACCAGCACGTCGACGCGGCCCCAGGCGCCGAGTGCCTCGTCGGCCACCCGTTCCACCGAGGCCCGTTCCATGAGGTCCATCGCCAAGGGCAGGCACCGCCGGCCCAGTGCCGCCACCTCCGCGGCCGTCGTGTCCAGGCTGCCCGCAATCGGCACCGGCTCGGTGTGCACGAGTGCGCTCGAGGCGTGGGCGCGCCCGTCGCCCTCGTGCACGGTCCGCGCCGTGATCACGACGTCGAAGCCGCGGCGGGCGAGGCCGACCGCGGCACAGCGCCCGATGCCCCGGCTGGCGCCGGTGACGAGTGCGACGCGGGCGAGTTCAGGCACGGCGCACGCTCACATCATCCCCGCGATCTGATGGCCGCCGTCGACCTGGAGCACCTGCCCGTTCACATAGGCCGAGGCGTCGCTGCAGAGGAAGACGACCACCCGAGCGATGTCGGCCGGCGTCCCGAGCCGGCGTGTGGGGTTGGCCTCGGCGAGCCGGCGCTGGATGTCGGCGGGCACATTGGCGGCGGCCGTCTCGGTGAGGATGAATCCGGGGGCGATCGCATTGGCGCGGATGCTGTCGCGCCCATAACGGACGGCGAGGTGGCGGGTGAGCTGGTTCAGCGCGGCCTTCGAGACCCCGTAGGCGACCCGGGTCGACTCGCCGATCATGCTGGTGCCCGACGAGATGGTCACGATGGACCCGCCGCCGCGCCCCGTCATGGCGGGGATGGCGTGGCGCGCCAGGAGCAAGGCGCCCCTGGTCGTCGTGTCGATCGCCCGTTCCCACACCCCGAGGTCGACGCCGACCGCGTCCGTGTCGAGCCGGGCATGGCTCCAGGCGGCGTTGTGATCGACGCAGTCGACGCCGCCGAACGCGTCGACCGCGGCATCGACGAACGCCGCCACCGACTCCTCGTCCCGTACGTCACAGCGCACACCGAGGGACCGCCCGCCCAGGCCGACGATGTCCTGCGCCACGGCAGCCGCCGCCTCTTCGGTCACGTCACCGACGACCACCGCCGCGCCCTCCTCGGCGAGGAGTCCCGCGGTGGCGCGGCCGATGTCGGAGGCTCCACCGCTCAAGAGGATGACCTTTCCGTCGAGTTGACCCACCTCAGCTCCCGAGGTCCGGTTTCCGGCCCCGCGCCCGCGCCCGAGCGCGTCGGTGTGTCGAAGCGGTCCGCGTCATGGTGACGGTCATCGTAGGACCTGGTCCGCCGGGCGGTCCGGTTTCGTGCGCTCACGCCCAATTGGGTTTCGACCAGGGCGCATGGCACGATGCGGGCGTGCGAGTACACCGCAGCTTCGCATTCATCGACGTCTCGGGTTTCACTGCGCTCACCGAGCTCGAGGGCGACGAGCGGGCTGTCGACATCCTCACCGCCTTCCGCGCCTTGCTGCGTGACATCTGCGCCCGCCGCGGCGTCCGGATTGCGAAATGGCTGGGTGACGGCGCCATGCTCGTCTGCGTCGACACCCGTCCGCTGCTCGAGGCGGTCCTGGAGCTCCACTACGTCGTCGCCGAGGTCTCCGATCCGGTGAAGACGGTCTCCATCCGTTCGGGCGTCGCCTCGGGCGACGTGATCCTCATGGAGGGCGACGACTACATCGGACACTGCGTCAATGTCGCGTCACGCTTGTGCGATCTCGCGCCGGCCTCCGAGGCCTGGGCCGCCCCGACGGTCATGCACCACATGCCGAGCTGGGGCACTGCGGCGGATGAGGCGCCGGTGAGCCTGCGGGGGGTGGAGAAGCCGGTGCCCGTGGCGAGCATCCGCATGGCCTTCGAGGCGGAGGACGGCTCCCGCGACCCGATCTGCGGACTGCCCCTCTCGCACGACACGGCCGAAGAGATCGCACACGACGTCGGGGGGTCGGTCGTCCTGTTCTGCTCCCCGGGCTGCGTCGAAACGTGGCGGCGCCGTCCGGCTGCGGGCCGCGCCGTGTCGCCGATCGCCGACTGACCCACTCTCGTCGCTCTGTTGCCCGGGCGCCCGCTCGGCGTGACCCCGGGTCTCAGAGAGACCTGATCAGAGGAAGTCCTGTCCGTTCGGTGACGTCAGAATGATGCGGACCTCGTTGACCTCTTCTCTGACCGTGACGGAGATCTCTTCACCACGGTGCCACTCGATGCCGATGGGCATCCGGCGTTCGAAGCCCGCAGTGGTGGCGCCGAGGATGGCCAGCTCGACGGCCCGCGGCAGGGCCCCCATCACCGCCCGGGCTTCGGCGACCTCCGCTTCTTGCATCCGCTCGAGGATGCCCATGCCCTCGACGGCTTCGGCGACGGTGGATGCGCCCGCCACCGCTTCCAGCGCCCGCCCGTAGGCCTCGCCGCGGGCGTCACCGAGGACCCGGTTCAGGTTTCCTACGAACACAATTCCGATCATGCCGCCAGTGTATTGCAATGGGCATGTGACGTCCTGGGAGGGGGAATTGGCGCATCGTTTCGGCCTTGCTTCGGGGATGTCACACTTTGGCATGTCCGGTTGCCCCGGCCTTGGGTGAGGAGCCGTGCTCTCAGCTCCTCCGATCCAGTTCGCCGTCCGGGAGGGCGCCCACATCGCCTTCCAGGTGGCAGGCACCGGGCCCCCGGATCTCGTCTTCGTGGCCGGCTCCATGGCGACGTCCCTGGCCTGGGAGGACCCGGTCACCGCCAGGGCGTTCCGTCGTCTGGCCAGCTTCTCCCGGCTGATCACGTACGACCAGCGCGGCACGGGGTACTCCGATCGATTCGACACCTCGGCCGAGCCGGCATTCGAGGAGTTGGTGGACGATCTGGACGCGGTCATGACGAGGGCCGAGACGCACGATCCCGTGCTCTTCGGAAGCCACAACGGAGGAGCAGTGGCTGCCGCGTACGCCGCGGGTCACCCGCTGCGGCAGTTGGTCCTTTGCAATACATGGGCACGCCTCGAGTGGGCCGAGGACTTCCCGATCGGCTTCAACGATGTGATCCTCGACCGTTTGGAGAAGCGGTACCAGAGCGAATGGGGGGAAGGGCGGATCTACAACGAGTTCGCCCCGCGCAAGAGCGGTCCGCCACCCGGCGACGCCGAGCTCGCATCGACCAGCCAGAACCAGCTCGTGACGATCTTCCGGATCAACCGCCGCTACGACGTCCGTGCCGTGTTGCCGAACGTCGAGACGCCGACACTCGTCCTGCACATGGCGGAGAACATGAACGTGCCCGCGGCACACGGCCGCTTCGTCGCCGATGCTATTCCTGGTGCTCGCCTGGTGCTGCTGCCCGGATCGGACCATCTGTTCTTGCGCAACCATGCCGCAGCGGTCATCGACGAGGTCGAAGAGTTCGTCACCGGCCGCCATACGCCGTTCACGGACCGGGTGCGAATGACGATGCTCTTCACCGACATCGTGAACTCGACGCCCCTGGCCGTGTCGGTCGGCGACGAGAATTGGAGCGCGCTCATCGAAGAGCACAACGACCGGGTCCGCCAGCAGGTGGCGGCCCACGGCGGTCAGGACCTCAAGAGCACCGGCGACGGGTTCCTCGTCGCGTTCGAGGATGCCCCTGCCGCGGTGCGCTGCGCGTTCGGTGCGATGGCCGCGGTGGCGGACCTCGGACTCGAGCTGCGGGCCGGCGTGCACTCGGGGGACGTTGCCCTCATGGACAAGGCCGACCTGTCCGGCATCGCGGTGCACGTCGCGCAGCGGCTGTGCGCCGGTGCCGAGGGCGGGCAGGTGCTGGCGTCGAAGACGGTCGTGGACGAGTGCGCCGATTCCGGCATCACCTTCGATGAGCGTGGCGAGGTCTCGCTGAAAGGTCTGCCCGACCCCTGGGAGGTCTTCGCGGCCCGGGTGGAGATGCCACTTGACATGTGACCAATAGGTCACATATAGTGTCTGGGGTGGATGAAGTGTTCAAGGCG
>Ga0123356_10005583_pt1 | contig 12794 bp, 9 predicted proteins | sample TergutEmb28metaG_2_FD_92546 | JGI IMG/M metagenome (GOLD analysis project Ga0123356, IMG submission 92546) | Embiratermes neotenicus P3 segment gut microbial communities from Petit-Saut dam, French Guiana - Emb289 P3 | ecosystem: Host-associated > Arthropoda: Insects > Digestive system > Gut ... | reverse complement strand
TTCATTGTATATCGTGTCAAGATCATCTATGCGCTTTACTTTTGGGGATAGATTCCATGCTGCTGCAACCGACATATAAGGGTCGTAGCCAAGTACTTCCATGCCGAGTCCCAGAGCTGCATCTGCTATCTTTGCCCCGATCGCGCCAAGTCCGATGACTCCCAGCTTTTTGCCGAGGATTTCCGGTCCGACGTATTTTGCTTTTTGTTTTTCTACGAGTGCCGGTATTTCATCACCTTCAGATACGACTGTTTTAACCCACTCGATTCCGCCGACTATATCGCGTGACGAAAGGAACAGCGCACAGATCGCGAGTTCTTTGACAGCGCCTGAGTTTGCACCGGGTGTGTTGAATACTACTATACCTTCGTCAGCACAGCGGTCAATAGGGATGTTGTTGTATCCTGCACCTGCACGAGCGATGCAGAGGAGTTCGTTTCCAAATACCATGTCGTGGATTTTTGCGCTGCGAAGCATAAGTGCTTGATGGTTTTCTATTTCTACGCCTACTTCGTATTTTTCGACGTCAAATGTCTCAAGCATTTTGGATTTGATATTGTTTAGAAGATTAACTTTGTACATGTTTCGCTATCCTTTCGTTATTTGTTCTTAGCTTCGAACTCGCGCATGAATGTGGCGAGTTTTTGTGTGCCTTCTATTGGCATTGCGTTGTATATCGATGCGCGCATACCGCCTACTGCACGGTGTCCTTTGAGGGTGTCAAAGCCTGCAGCTTTTGCTTCTTTGATAAACTGAGCGTCGAGTTCTTCGCTTGCTGTTCTGAAGGTCACGTTCATGTCGGAGCGTGCTTCTTTTTCAGCGAACCCGATGAACATTTTACTGTCGTCAAGCACATCGTATAAGTACTTCGCTCTTTCAGCTTTAAGCTTCGCCATTGCTGCTACGCCGCCTTGCTTTTCGAGCCATTTAAGTACCAGCCCGAGCATATATAGTGTGTATGTCGGAGGTGTGTTCTGCATCGAATCTGAATCTATCATCACTTTGTAGCTAAGGATTTTTGGTGTGAGCGGATGCTCGTTTCCGGCGAGTTCCTTGTTTATGATTACAACGGCAGCACCTGCGGGCGCCATGTTCTTCTGTACGCCACCGTATATTATTCCAAACTTAGAGACATCAAGCGGAGCTGAGAGGATGTTTGATGACATATCACAGACAAGCGGCACATTACCTGCTTCCGGGATATACTGCCACTCTGTGCCGTAGATCGTGTTGTTTGAACAATAATGGAAGTAGGAAGCGTCGGCGGATACTGTTATATCCTTCTGCTCAGGAATGTAGGTATGGTTTCTGTCTTCTGACGAACATGCGATGTTGATTTCTCCGTACTTCTTGGCTTCTTTCATGGCTACTGTCGAGAAGTTGCCGGTCACGGCGTAATCGGCTTTTCCTGTTTTTCCGATGAGGTTCATCGGGATTGCGGAAAACTGCATTGTTGCCCCGCCCTGCATGAATAATATTTCATGGGTATCGGGAACATTCATTGCTTTTTTTAACGCTGCTTTGGTTTCTTGGAAAATCGCATCATAAACTTTGCCTCTGTGGCTCATTTCCATGACTGACATACCGGTTCCCCGGAAGTTTGTCATTTCTGCGGCTGCTTCCTCGAGCACCGGTAGCGGCAGCATTGACGGTCCGGCTGAGAAATTATAGATTCTTTCTGTTGACATAATCACCCTCCTAATTCAATTTTTTCTTGCGTTAAATTATATAGTATATGTATTTTAGTGTCAATTAATTTCTCCCTCTGAAACAGCGTTTTTAGTATTAATATTCAGCTTGTTTTTTTCGGTGTCAGTTGACATAAGTACCCGAAGATTTTTAAACGAAATGTCAAAATAGTGAAATGAACAAAAGTATTTATGGTGATATGATATATTTGTGTATAATACACAAATTATTATTAGGAGGATCATCAAAGAATGAAAAAGAAACTGTCAATCCTGATCGCCATTATGCTGGTATTTGCCATGGTGGCAGCCTGCGGCGACACAAGCACACCTGCAACACCTGACGCACCTGCAACACAAGATACTCCCGACACATCCGATGCTCCAGCGGGCGCCACGGTTCTGACGTTCTGGACATTCCAGCAGTCACATGCTGATTTTCTGGAAATCATGGCAGAATCATGGAACAGAGATTTCCCCGACAGACCCCTCGCTATTGAGAGCAGTGTTTATGGTTATGATGATAACCACAACAACCTGTTGATCGCTCTCCAAGCCGGTGTTGGAGCTCCCGACATGGCAGACATCGAAATTAGCCGTTTTGCACTTTTCCTTGCCGGTGAGCCACAGCTCGAACCCTTTAACGCAGAACTCGCTCCTATTGAGCAATACGTTATAATGTCCCGTATGGAAAACTATGCAAAAGACGGTCAGTACTATGGCATCGACTACCACGTCGGAATCCCTGTAATTTATTACAACACGGCGATCCTAGGGCAAGCCGGAATCGATGTCATGGACATCAAAACATGGGATGACTTCATTGCAGCCGGATTGAAGCTGAAAGAAGAAACCGGTATCCCGATGACAACTCTCGAAGTCACCGAGCACTGGAGCTACTATCCGCTGGTCACTCAGCGCGGTTCTGACTGGTTTGACAACAACGGCAATGTTACACTTGACAGTGCTGCAAACGTCGAAGTTATGCAAATGCTGTATGACATGATGTATGAGCATGAGATCGCAGTTGCTGCTCCCGGTGGTTTCCACCATGCTGAAGAGTGGTACGGATTTATGAATGGCGGCGGCGCAGCTTCTGTCTGGATGCCACAGTGGTTCATGAACCGCTTCACAGACCACATGTCTGATCTTCACGGCGATATTGCAATGAGACCTCTGCCGACATTCGGACCCGGTGGTAGTGCCGGAGCCGGTATGGGCGGCACAGGAACTGTTGTTACAAATCAAGCAGGCGATCCTCAATTAGCTAAGGACTTCCTCGTATTTGCAAAGCTTTCTGAAGAAGGCGCTATCAGAACATGGACAGACTTAGGCTTTGACCCGCTCCGCTGGGATGTATGGGGACGCGATGAGATGAAAGAACCCAACGTGTTCACAGACTTCTTCGGAACAGGCGTATTTGAAATGCTTCTGGAAATGAGAGACGGCTTGACTGCTATCAATCTCGACGAAAGATTCCCCGCTGCAACAACACTGGTACAATCACAGGTCGTATTCAGAGTTTTGGATGCACGCGATATGACACCACAGGAAGCATTGTCTGCAGCAGCCGAAGAGCTCAGAGCTCACTAAACTGGTTCAGGTTTGTAGTAATGCACTAATGTATGCAGACCGGATGCATTATGCATCCGGTCTGTAATTTTATTTAGGGTTGCGATTAGACTTTCTACCTGATATTCTAAACGAAAGGAGTGATCGTTGTTATGAATGCTCAAAAAGCTATGCCATCGGGATTCAGGACATTCCTGGACAGAAGCATTTTTGCCCCGAAGTTTGCACCATATGTTTTTATCCTGCCTTTCTTAATTGCTTTTTTTGTGTTTTTCTTTTATCCGTTTATATCGAGTATAGAAATGAGTACTTTGAAGTTTCATGGTCTTACACAGTCTGAGTTTGTAGGCTTTGATAACTTCAGACTTTTAAATAACCCTCGCTTTCTCGGGACAGTCCGTGTCACTTTGACTTACACTTTCTGGACGATTGCAATACTTGTCCCATTACCGCTGCTCCTTGCTGTACTTGTTAACTCGAAGTTGTGTAAAGCCGGCACTTTCTTTAAGTCGGCATTCTTCCTGCCACAACTTACATCAGTAATAGTTGCAGGTATGTTCTTTCGCTACGCAATGAGCAGTACTGACACCGCACTATTAAACACTATAGTCGGATATTTTGGAGTTGAACCTGTAGCATGGCTCAGGGAAAGAACCCCTGCTATGATTTCAATGGTCCTGCTTTGCGTATGGCGATGGTTCGGGATAAACTTAATATATTTTCTGTCTTCCTTGCAAAGTATTTCTCCAGAGCTTTATGAGGCTGCGTCCATTGATGGCGCGGGTGCATGGAAAAGATTCGTTCATGTCACTTTGCCCGGGCTTAAACCAACGATCGTTTTTGTTATAGCGATAAGCGTGTTTGGCGGATTTGCTATGTTCTCCGAGTCGTTTGCTTTATTCGGTTCCTCGCGGACTCCCGGGGATATTGCTTCGACTATGGTCGGGTACATCTACGCACAAGCATTTGTGGAAGCACGGTTTGGTATGGCAGCCGCTGCCGGAATGTCGCTCTTGGCTCTTGTTATGATAATAAATGTGATCGTACTTGCTATAACAGGTACGCTCAGAAAGGCGGACTGACCCTATGAGTAATACTACTGAGTCATACGGATCGGTCGCCATCATGAGTTCCTGGCGGCGTAACCTGTTGCGCGTACTGATTGTATTATTCTTAAGCTTTTTCGCAATCTTTGCGCTGACTCCATTTTATTTCCTCATCGTACACTCCTTCAAGTCCGGACAAGAAATGATACGGAATGGCATTAGCTTAAATCCGAATTTCCCGGCGTTTACACTTGATATGTACAGACTGTTGTTTGATCCGGCTAACTCAAATTATTTCATCTGGTATCGCAACAGCCTTTTATACACAACAGTTCAAACCTTGCTGGGGCTTGCTTTGTCCAGTACAGTCGGATATGCACTTGGTGTATATAAGTTTAAGGGCGGAACAATCGTTTTCATTATGGTGCTCCTTGTTATGATGTTCCCTATCGAAATCATGATGATCCCGCTGTTTCGTCAAATGGTAAACCTCAAGTTGATGGATACCATTTGGGGGCTGGTCTTACCTTTTGCTGTTGCTCCGGTATCAGTATTCTTTTTCCGACAGTATTCATTGGGACTTCCTAAGGAGCTGATGGATGCGGGGCGTATAGACGGGCTGACTGAATATGGTATCTTTTTACGGATAATGGCTCCTTTGATGAAGCCGGCATTCGGTGCCATGGCGATTCTCATTTCTATGGGTAGCTGGAATGCAGTGGTTTGGCCGATGGTAGTTCTGCGGAGTAACGATATGCTGACTGTCCCGATCGGACTTTCCACATTGATAACACCATATGGCAACAACTACGATCTGCTAATGCCGGGTGCGGTGCTTGCGGTCATTCCAATCATTATAATATTTCTGCTAAACCAAAAAGCCTTTATGTCAGGATTAACTGTGGGCGGTATTAAGGGATAGCAGTGCAATAGGATAGCTAAACAATGGGATCACCAAACGATAAGCTTTCAAAGACAAGCGGACTGAAACGATTCCTCGAAAGGCTTATGTTTTTAAAAAGCCTTCTCTGGTTTCGTATATCGGTCTGCTTTGTATTGGGCATCACCTTGCCGCTTATCGTTTTCGCTTCGATTGCAACGTGGCGTACCGGTAACATCATATATGAGCAAACAACCCGGTTTTCTACAGAGTTGGTCGGAGAGATCTCAAGACATATCCAAAGGGAGATCGACTCGATCCAAATCATTTCCGTAAGTATTGCTTACAGTGATATTGTTCAAGATTTGGCTATGAACTATGGGGATCTTACACATAATCAAAGGCAATCAGCACTATCTGATGCACGAATGAGTATTGCCCGCCAACTCACTTTCCGGAGAGAATTTAGTGATGTGCACTTATATCTTAATGATGAGGGTATAGTTAATCTTTATGGTAATGATGCCTTTCCGTTTCGTCTTCAGTCGAGTTACGAATCGCAGATGATCGAAATCGCAAACGACCTCACCGGGCGTCTGGCACTTCTTGCGTATGGTCCTGAGCATCAGGTAGCCGGTCTACGTCTTCAGCGTAATTTGTCAAATAATACAGCAGAGTGTCTGATGGCTGCCCGCGCGATCCGCAGCTTGTCCGACGGTTATGTTGTGGGTGTGTTGGCTTTGCGACTGGATGCCCGCTTTTTTAGTGATGCTCTACGAAACATAGATGTTGGTGAGGGTGTCCATTTTCTTGCTTTTGATACACACGGAAATACAGTGTTGACCACTGATGAAAGTCTTTTTACGACAGGAGAACCTGTTCCTCCTGAAGTGCTCGAGCAGTTGTTTGTCAGTAATGACGAGCTTTCATATTTGGATTTTGGCGGTGAAACGTACATTATCTACGACTCGCCAAAGAACAATATCGGATGGACTGTTATTTTGCTTGTCCCGAGAGAGAATCTCGACAGTGAGATAAGGACGATAATCATCACATTCATTTTGATCCTTTGTTTTGCCCTGCTTTTAAGTGTTGTCGTTATCCATATTTTCCACCGTATTTTCAACCGTCCTATGATAAAGCTTGTTGATGCTATGAATGCAGCGGATGGCGGAAATCTACATGTTGAGATCGAAAATGATTCGGCTGATGAGGTCGGTCAGGCAGCACGAAGCTTCAATAACATGCTCTCACGCATACGCGGTTTGTTGGATGATGTCAAAACAGAGGAAAATGCAAAACACACCGCAGAGCTTGCTGCGCTTCAAGCACAGATCAATCCTCATTTCCTCTCCAACACATTGGGGGCGGCGAGGTTGATGGCGCAAAATCAGAAAGCAGGCAATATTGATCAGTTGCTTGCAGCACTTATTGACCTGCTGCACATAAGCATGGGTGTCGGCAGTGACTTTATTCCTCTGCATGAGGAGATCAAGTACGTCCAGAGCTATGTCAAAATCATGCAGTTCAGGAGCTATACGGGTCCTGATGTCCAATACTTTATCCAAGATGATGCAAATGACTGCCTTGTTCCAAAACTTATTCTCCAGCCTCTTGTTGAAAATGCACTGACACATGGTGTCGTAGGTAAAGGGCAGTTTGGGCAAATCAGTGTTCGTGCCGTGACCGACGGAGAAGAGCTTTGCCTCACGGTAACAGATAATGGCTGCGGTATTCCTCCGGAGAAGATAGATACCATTCTGGATTCTCCTCCCTCCGGTCCAAACCGCAGGTTTTCGGGGATAGGTCTGCCTAATGTACACGCACGGTTGCAGCGCTCTTTTGGCGAGGGTTATGGTCTGTCTATAAACAGTATTCCCGATATGTTCACAACGATTGAAATTTTCGTCCCGATAGTTCGTGAGGAAGGTGGTGATCCGGATGACGAGCAGTTTGACGCGAGTGATGATAGTTGATGACGAAGACGTCTTTCTTGGTCACCTGAAAGCTATGCTCGACTGGAAAGCACATGGTTTCATTGTCTGTGCAGAAGCTGTTAGCGGGCGTGAGGCAGTGGAGCAGCTTGAACTCCACGACCCTGACATCGTTATTACCGATATCCAAATGCCTGAGACGGACGGTCTTTCTCTGATAGCACATATTGCCGAGAAGTATCCGCATATACAGACGATCGCATTGTCGGGTTATGATGAATATAATTATATTCGAACAGGTATGAAGCAAGGGGTACTTGATTACCTGCTCAAGCATCAGATAACTCCCGAGAGTTTGTTGGAGGCCTTAAATGAGGCTCGTAAACGGATCGATGACGGTCATACACGGGGGATCGCTGCAAAGGTTTTGACCGAGCATGCGGAAATCGGTCTTTTTGAGCTCCGCCGGTTGTTTTTGAGGGATTTGCTTTCCGGCAGTGTCGAGAATGCCAGCGATTTTTCTGGTAGAGCACGAAGTGTAAAACTTGATGCAGGCGGAGGTCATTTTGTTGTAACGGTTGCCGAGATCGACCAAATGAGCGTGCATAAGTCTCGTTATACACGTGAGGAATGGATGATGCTGTTTAATCAAATAACAGACATGATCGAGCGGCTTGCAGGAGACATAGGAGATGCTGAAGCTCGAGCAGCGCTGGTACTCTCGCAGCCTGAAAACAGGTTCACTGTTTTATTCTCAATGCCCAGAGGCTACTCATACCAGCTTTTTAGCACCTATATCAATACTCAGATCCAAAGTATCAGGTCTGCGTTGAAGGAGCTCTTCAATATCACGGCATGCTACAGTGTCAGTAAACACACTGATGATTTTCTTAAAATCTCATCACGATATAAAAATACGCTGACTAAGCTTGAAGGTAAGATATATCACGGTCAGGACATGATTTTCAGAGAGGGTGAAGAAACTCCGGATATTGTTGTTCAGGATGAAGCAAGTCTTGGTCTGGATGATGAAACACGTATCCGCTCGTTGCTCAGAGACGGACATATCGATGAACTCAGGCTTTATGTTGACTCCGTCTTTGACCGCTGGCGTACCGTTCATATAGAGCCGGGTCGATTACAGATGCTTTTTGCTGAGCTGCTCAGCATACCTAGCAGGCTCGCACGACAGGAGCATATGGATGCTTATGAACTACTTGAAATGGACGGCGTTTATGAACGTATGCGGTACATGACGCTTGGTGAAATGAAGCAGTTCTTTTTGGACTGGTGTACGGCGATCATCGAAAGGCGGTCTTTGCAGACCGGTACCAGTGGGCATGAGTTGACGCAGAAAGCGTGTTCGTTCATCAGACGCAATTATAATCGCCCGATATCGCTCGTTGATGTTGCTGAAGCTGCCAATGTCAATCCGTCATATTTAAGCCGTGTGTTTAAAGCAGATATGGATAAGACAGTGATGGCGTATGTCAATGATACTCGTATCGAAGCTGCTAAGCGGATGCTCAGCGAGGGTGTGCGCCTGAAGGATTTGGTCGAGCGTGTGGGGTTTAACTCCACGAGTTATTTCATCACGGTTTTTCGTCAGGCTACGGGTAAAACCCCGATGCAATATAAAGAATCTGCTGAGGAATGAGAGGGCTTCGTTTGCCCTGAAAGTATTATTATGAAATGTGAGGAAGTCTCTATGCAAAAATTCAAAATACCGCTGATAGAGCAGCGGGCTGATCCATTCATTTGGAAACATACCGACGGGTATTATTACTTTACCGCATCTGTTCCGGCGTATGATCGAATTGAGCTTCGTCGGGCTACGACCATTGAAGGGCTTGCATCTGCTGAGACTGCAGATGTATGGTTTAAACATCCGTCAGGTGAGATGTCACATCTTATTTGGGCACCGGAGCTGCATCATGTCGATGGCAGATGGATCATACATTTTGCTGCAGGTCATACAATGGAGGTCTTTGACCATAGGATGTATGTGCTTGCCTGTGATGGTGCAAATCCACTTACCGACCCGTTTTATGAGCTTGGACGCATCGATACCGGGAGGGATGAGTTTGCGCTTGATGCCACGACTTTTGCACATAAGGGACAGCAATATCTTGTTTGGGCTGAACATGATAAAGCAATAGCAGGAAACACAAACCTGTATATCTCTCGTATGACAGACCCTGTCACGCTGGCAACACCTCCTGTCATGCTCACTAAGCCGGAATACGACTGGGAATGCATACGCTTTCTTGTCAATGAGGGTCCTGCTGTTGTATTCCATGGAGACAGGATATTTATCTCATATTCTGCCAGTGGCGTCGGTCGTGAGTACTGTATGGGATTACTCTGGGCTGATGCTGAAAGTGACCTGTTGGACGCAGGTTCATGGACAAAATCAAAATCGCCGGTTTTTCAAACCAGCGACAGGAACAGTTTATTCGGTCCGGGTCATAACTCATTTACGGTTGCAGAGGATGGTAAGACAGACCTTCTCGTTTATCATTGCCGTCCTTATGAAAACATTGAGGGCGACCCGCTCTTTGACCCTAATCGCCATGCTTGCGTGCAGGCGTTTACTTGGGATGAAAATGGCATGCCTGTATTTGGTGAACCGGGCGGTTAGTCAGATGATTTCTCCGGTCAATACGCCGTTTTTGATGGTTGTAATTTTTACATTATGGATGCTGTTTTTTCCTACTTTTTCTTTGACTGCGATTTCCAGATAGTTGCTTGAATGTCCGATACAGAGACCGTCTTTTTCCTGCTCAAACAGGACAGAGGCGGTTTTTCCTATTTGGGCTTGTTTGAAGTCTGCTGACATTTCTTTTGCGCTTGCTGCGGCTTTTTTCGCTCGCTCCTTCCTGATGTTTTTATCGATTTGATTCGGCATTTTCTCCGCTTTTGTTCCGGTTCGGAGCGAGTATGGAAAGATGTGCATGTCCGAGAAAGCGGCATTTTCTATGAATGCCAGTGTTTGTTTGAACTCTTCTTCGGTTTCACCGGGAAAGCCTGTGATAAGGTCTGCTGTTATTCCACAGTCTTTAAAGTAGGTTCTTAGTGATTCTATCGCTTTTTGTACCTGTTTAGTATTGCATTTTCGCCCCATCCTTTGGAGGGTTTCGTCGCAGCCGCTCTGCAGCGAAATATGGAAGTGGTTGCATAGATTTGGGATTTCGCTTAGTTGTTTTGTGAAATCATCTTTCAGCATTGCAGGGTCGAGCGAGCCGAGGCGCAGACGGCTGTTCGGTGCGGCTTTGCTAATGGCTTTGATGGCTGTTATAAGCGGATGGTTGGCATTTTTCTGCGGTTGGTCAAAGTCTTTTCCATAAGATGAGATTTCAATACCGGTTATGACGATTTCATTGTAGCCTTGTTCTTCGAGTTTTTTTGCGTATTCCACCATGCGGTCAAGCGGCAACGAACGAGATCGTCCACGAGCATACGGCACTATGCAGTATGCGCAATAGTTGTCGCAACCGTCTTGTATCTTCAGTAATGCGCGTGTGCGGTTTGAGGCGCTGCCGGGTGGGAGTTCTTCAAAGGTGATGTCAGGGGATTGCGGCTCGGTTGCCGCAATGACGAGGGTTTCTTTGTTGTCAGGGAATTGCGACTCGTTAGCCGCATTGGCGAGGGTTTCGATTCTCTGTACTAGCTCCTGTCTGTCTGCTGTTCCGCTTATTATGTCTGCTTCAAGCTTCAAAATCGATTCCGGTTCCAGTTGAGAATAGCAGCCGTATACTGCGATAATAGCTTCGGGTTCGTGTTTTTTCATGCGTCGTATTGCCTGGCGTGATTTTCTGACACTCTCTGCTGTAACTGCGCATGTATTTACGATACAAACGTCGTTGCCTTCACCGAGTTTTTTGAGTTCATGCCCACGCTCTTTGAGTAGGCTTTCTATGGCTTGAGTCTCGTATTGATTTACTTTGCATCCAAGTGTTGTGGTGCAGAATCTCATTTAGCGATTCTCCTTGAAGTTTGAAATGATATGGTATAGTATACATTACTATGAATGTGTATTTTGACAATGCCGCATCGACAAAAGTGAGAGATGAAGCTATCGAAGCGATGGTCCTTGTTTTAAAGGAAAGATTTGGAAACCCTTCATCGATGCATAACTACGGTCGTCTCGCAAAAGCCGAGCTGGAGACGGCACGGAAGAATGTTGCCAAAGCACTTGGCGCTTCGCCTGAAAATTTGTACTTTACTTCCGGTGGAACTGAAGCGAACAACTGGGCGATTCTCTGCACTGCTGACAGTCTCATGCGAAAAGGTAAGCATATAATAACATCTGCTATTGAACACTCAGCTGTAATGGATCCAATTAAAAAGCTTGAGGGTTACGGTTGGGATGTAACGTATCTGCAGCCTGATTCGTCAGGGCGTATACCTTCTGATTCTTTTACTTCTGCCTTACGTGAGGATACAGTATTTGCTTCAATAATGCTCGTCAACAACGAGACCGGCTCTGTTAATCCTGTTGATGAATATGCTTCTGAGATCAAGCGTCGCGGATTTGGAACTGTTTTACATACCGATGCAGTACAGGGGCTGTGCAAAATCCCGTTCACTGTAAAGTCGATTGGTGCTGACCTTATTACGGTCAGTTCGCATAAGCTTCACGGTCCGAAAGGCGTCGGTGCTCTTTATGTAAAAGACAAGGTAAAGCTTGTCCCGCTTATTTTTGGCGGTAATCACGAACAAGGTTTACGTGGTGGTACTGAGGCGCTGCCTGCTGCCGTAGGTTTTGGCGAAGCTGCCCGCCTTGGTAAACTGGAGCTTGAGGATACAACAACGACGGTACGTAGTCTGCGTGAGTATGTTGTTGAGCTGCTGAAGACAGAGATACCTGAGATCGTCTTTATTGGTGAGGGTGATTCCCCGTTTTTGCTGTGTATTTCGCTTCCCGGATTTAAAAGCGAGGTTCTGATGACCTATCTTGATGGCGAGGGTATCTGTGTCTCAAGAAGTGCTGCCTGTAAGAAAGGTGCGCGGAGTCGCACTCTTGAAGCAATGAAGCTCAAAAACGATGTTATCGACGGGTCTTTGCGTGTGAGCTTTTCACGGTATAGTACACGTGAGGAAGCGTATTATTTTGTAAAGGTGCTGAAGAAGGCAACGGAGACTCTGCTTAAAACGTTGTAGGTTATTTTATCATGGGAGCTAACTATTCACAATTAGCAAATCATAAGTCAACACTTGTTGCGATGAGTGGTGGTGTTGATAGTACTGTTGCTGCGGTGCTTATGAAACGGGATGGTTTTGACTGCGCCGGTGCGACAATGAAACTATTCTCAGGTGGCGAAAAGACTGTTGCTGACGCACAGGCTGTTGCCGATCGTCTGGGTATCCCTTTTTTTGCCTTTGATTTTGAAGAATGCTTTGTAAAGAGTGTGATAGAGCCTTTTATAGCAGATTACTATGCCGGACGAACTCCAAACCCTTGCGTTGTCTGCAATAAGCATCTTAAGTTTGGCAGGTTTCTTGACAAAGCCCGGGAACTGGGTAAGGATTGCATTACTACGGGTCATTATGCTCAAATCGAGTTAGACGAAAACGGCAGATTCCTGTTGAAGAAAGGCTCGGACTTATCAAAGGATCAGAGTTATGTCCTGTATTCATTATCTCAGGAACAGCTTGGGCAGGTAAGATTTCC